>Ga0111538_10000354_pt1 | contig 59211 bp, 54 predicted proteins | sample SoiMethybrSBSTD1_FD_79669 | JGI IMG/M metagenome (GOLD analysis project Ga0111538, IMG submission 79669) | Bulk soil microbial communities from a Populus tree surrounding site in Tennessee, USA - Soil MetaG P. TD hybrid SBSTD1 (version 2)... | ecosystem: Environmental > Terrestrial > Soil >... | reverse complement strand
CGCGTCGAACGAGCCTTGCAAATGCTGCTAGGCTGATGGCCGAATGCTGCCCCCGCTGCGCACGGGCCCGCTCGTCGTCGCCGGTATCGCGGCGCTGAGCGGCGCTTGTGCCCGGGATTCGCTGCCGGCGCGAGCTCGCGCCTCCGCGCCGGCGAGCACGGGCCGGACGTCGCGGCCCCCGACGCTGGTGACGCCGGGACGGCTGCTGGCGTTCTCGGACTCGGCGGCCTCGCAGGTCGCGCTCGACGCCGAAGGCTCGCGGCGCGCCATCGTCCACGGCATGCGCCTGCTCGAGCACAGCGACGGCACGATCGAGCGCGGCGATCAGCTCCTACCCTCGCGCAAGACCGCCCGGAGCTTGGAGCTGCCGAAGCGTCTCGGCGGCGGCTTTCTGTTCTACGTCGAGGAATCGAACTCGACCGCGGTCTGGAAAACCGCGAGCTTTACCGGCAAGCTCGAGCCATTCGCCAATCTCAACGTCGACGTGGCCCAGATCGTCGCGGGTTTCGATCGCCTGTACGTGATCGAAAAGGGCGGCGACGTGCTCGCCCTAGATCCCGAAACTGGGGAAGCGCGCGACAAGGGCTCGTTGCCCGCCTCGCCGGGCTATTCCTCGATGGCGTTCGCCGATCCGTGGCTCGGCGCGGTCGACGTGCCGATGCGCGGCTTGCTGGCGAGCTTCGACGCCGGCTCGAGCTGGCACCCGGTCGGAGTGAGTGCGCAGAGCGTCACGCTCGACAACGGGGAGCTCGTGATCAGAAATCCCGAGGGCGACTGGGTGCTCGATGCATCGGGCCACTTGCGGCAGCGTGCGGTGGCGGCGGCGGGCGACAGCGCGTTTCAGCCGGCGCCGGGCCGCGAAGCAATTGCCCCCGCGCTCGAGAGCGCCGAGCACGAAGAGTCGCGCGTCATGCCGCCGGGGCCGCTCGGGCGCCGTCCGCTCCGGCTCGCCGCGCTCCACGGCTGGCCGGACTCCCCGAATACCGCCGTGGTCGCTCACGACGGGACGCTCGGCCGCGTGCGCCTGCGCGACGGCAAGGTGCTGGAGTTCGCCGAGCACGCCTATCCGGAGGGCGGCAGCTGTCACGCCGTCCAGATGCTCGACGGCTTCGGCTTCGTTTGCGGGCAGGAGCGCGGAAAGACCACGGTCTACGCGTTCCAGCCGCCGCTCGGGCTGCGGCCACTGATCGGCTTTCCCGAGCCGCGCTACGTGGCGGCGAGCGGCAACGGCGCCCTGGTGATCCGCGGCGATTGCCCCGACGCGCGCGGCCCCGCTCAAGCGGGCGCGTACTGCATCGTCGACAGCGAGGGACGAGCGCGAAGTTTGATCGTACGTGGCGACCTCGGAGTCGAGCGCGTGACCGCGCTGCGCGACGGACGCACCGCGGTGATCGTGCCGCCGCGGCTGGGCGCCCCGGGCCTTTTGACCCTAGTCGACGCGGCGGGCAATGCGAACAGCGTCAAGCTGAAACTCCCCGGTTCCGATAGCTCGGTGCTCGCGCTCCTCAAAAAGGGCTTGTGGCTCGACGGCTTCACGGAGCCCAAGCCGGGCGTGCTCGCGGGCTGGGTAGTGGCATCGGGGCCGTTCGTGGGCGTACGCATCAGCCAGGACGGCGCGGTCCTCGCCGGCAGAGTCACGCACGACATCGATCGGGCGGTGCTGGCAGGGCCGTTCGCACTGGTATTCTCGCGCGCCGGGCTCGCGAAAGAGACCATTGACGGCGGCTTTCGCTACCGCGATCTGGAGCTCCCGGTCGACCTCGACACGTTGTCGCGCAAGAGCCCGGTCAACGAGCAGCGCGCGGAGCAGGGTTGCACCGCGGTCGGCTGTGCGTTCGGCGACTGGCTGCGAATCGGCTGGAGCGGCACGGGGGAGCTACAAGAGCTCGAAACGGTGGAGACGCCAGCGCCGACGCCTCGGCCGTCCCCGGGCGGATCGCGCTGGGTGCTGGCCTGCACGTCGACCGGCGAGAGCTCGGCGCCGTCGAAGTCGGTGGTCGAGCCCACGCCGCGGCTGCCGCGTTTTGCGCTGCCGCCGAGTTCGCCGGCGGCGCCGGACGAGATCGAGAACTCGGTATTTCGCTGGTTTCTCGAGCTCGCACCGCCGGCCCGGCGCAGCGGCGACTTGGGATTCGACCACGGCACGGAGACGGACGCGATCCAGCTGCGCGCGTACGTGTGGGGCGTGCGCGGAGCGCCGTGGGACCGCTCCGCACGCTGGCAGGCCAAGGTGGCCGATCGCTTCACGGTGACGCGCGGAGCGTGGTCCACCGAGCCAACGCGCAGCCCCTGGAACGATCAGGCCACTTCGGCGCAGACTTTCGGTGCCGATCCGAATTCGAGCACGCCGACGAACTGGCGAGCCGCGCTCGAGCCCTCGGGTCGCGCGGCGGCGCTTCTGATCACGGCGCGCGCCACGACCGAGCTCTATTTGCTCGAGGAGGATCGCAGCATCGTCGCCGTCCGCGATGCCGCGAAGCCGGCGCCTTTCGGCGAGCCGCTCAGCGTGGTCAAGCTCGACAGCGCATGGTTTCTCGGCGCGCCTTCGGGCAATCAGTCCTTCCGGCTGTTCAAGATCGAGGGCGATCGCATCGAATTGTTGCGCGAGTATCCGTTGCGCCTGCCCGCCAACGCGGTCGCCCGCGCGACGGTGGTTCGAACCAGCCGCGGCAGCGGGCTCGGGATAGCGATCAAGAGCGCGAGCCTGTTCGTCTATCCGATCGACCCGAAGAGCGGGGAACCGGGAGACGTGCTCGAGATTCCGGCGCACGCGCTCTCACAGCTACCGACAGGGTGCGACACCGATCAGGACGGATGGCTGGTGACCGACCAGCTCGGGGTTTCTCCCTACGTAGAGTTTTCGAGCGAAGCGGAGTCGGTGCGGGTCAGGGACGTGGAAGCGCGTCTCATTGTGAGCACGTTGGGGGTTTGTACGGAGGGATTGGCAGCCAAGTCCGAAGCGCCGATCGCAGTGGCGCGGAAAGCCACACCCACCCACCGGTCGGCCGGTGTGCCACTGGTGGTCACCGATCGAAGCCCGAACGGCCGCCGCTGGGGATTTCGCTGCCGGCAATGAAGTGGCTGCAAGAGCGCTCGTTTCAACTTTGAAAGGAATCCGAGCGCCAACTCGAGTTGGGCGCGGTTGGGGCCGGGGCCCCAACCGACAACGAGACCGCGGCCGGGGCCCCGACCGACAAAAACGAGACCGCGGCCCCAACCGACAACGAGACTGCCGCCCCAACCGACAACGAGACAAAGGCGCCGCGGAATGTCACTCGGGATTTGCTTTTCGGCAAACGGGCTGCTACTTCAATCGTGTCCGCGTGGAGCGAGGCTGTCCCCCCCCCGGCCCCTCTACGCGGACACTTATTTTTGTGGGGTAGGGTAAAACGGGCACGGGTCCGGCGCTGATTCGGCGCCGGCCGCGTCCACGACGATCGTGGTGGATGTCGCCTCGAGCTACTCGAGCCAGCCCATCACGACGATGCGCTCGGACAGCGCTTCCACCACGTCTTCGACGCGCGCGATCTCTCTCGCGCGAAACGGCCGCCAGCGACGACCGAGCTCGAGCATCGCCAGCAGCGCACCGCCACTCGTGAGCGGGACCATGGCCACGCCTCGTGGATTGGGCACGCAACGACCAATACGTCCGGCGATGTAACGCCCCGCTTCTCCGAAGCGTGGCTCACCCATCACCGTGTGACCGGCGTCGGCCGCGGCGAGCGCGGCATCGTTCGCCGCCAGCTTCTCACCGAGCAAGCGCTCGGCGTTTGCGCCCTGCACGCAAGCAGTGACGGTCGCGCCGAGATCGGGACGAACTCGATGCAGGAGCCCGACGTGAGCCGAAGAAGCGGCGACGGCGGTCGAAAGCGCGAGCAAGCACGCGTCGTCGAGATCCTGCGCGTTGGCAAGCACTCCCACCGGATCGACCGCTACTGGTCGCATCGTGGAGCGCGGCGGAACCTCGGCGTCGTTGGCGGGGGCCTCGAGCTCGGAATTCGAGAGCGGCGGTCCGGGCTCGTTACCGGGATCGCTGGCGCGCATTTCCGCGTTCTGGCTGATGCCGGCGAGCTCCTCGATGGTCTTCAGGCGCGTGACCGCGCTCAGACCGTCGATATCCTCGAGCCGCCGCCAGACCTTCCAGGTCTCGTGACGGACGAAGGAGTTAGCCGGAATCCGGCCATGAGCGACGCCCCGCGTGAGCAGGTCGAAGGTCACCGGGCCAACCGCGACTACGCCATTGGTCACGAACCAACGATCGATCGAAGCGGTGGGATTCTGAATTTCGGAGGTCACGGGCCAGGCCATGTGTCCATCTGTCCTACGATGTACGCCCCATCCGTACACATACCTACAGTGTGGGGGCATTGTCACCCGAGTCGGCTCCGCGTCAAGTAGGGAAACAGAGTTTCAGCCGGGTTACACGGCTAACCTCAGTTTTATCGAGGACTTCTCGAGTTGGCGCTGAAACGATCCTGCGGGACCGAGCTGATAGGCTGCGAGCAATGACCGTCGGCAAGGTGTCGCTCGTCGGTGCTGGACCGGGCGATCCGGGCCTGATCACGGTCCGCGGTCTCGCGGTGCTCTCGCAGGCCGAGGTCGTGCTTTACGACGCGCTCGCGCATCCGGCGCTGCTCGAGGCATGCCGCGGCGCCGAGCTCCACGACGTGGGCAAGCGCTACGGCGAGGAGAGCCCGAGCCAGCACGAGATCAACCGCTGGTTGATCGAGCTCGCCCGCTCCGGCCGCCGCGTGGTGCGACTGAAAGGCGGCGATCCCCTGCTGTTCGCGCGCGGCGCGGAAGAGGCGCTGGCGCTGGTCGAAGCCGGCATCCCGTTCGAGATCGTCCCCGGAATCTCGTCGCCGGTGGCCACCAGTGCGTACGCCGGAATCTCGCTCACGCACCGCGATCTGTCGTCGAGCGTCACCTTCATCACCGGCAGCGATCGCGCGGGAAAGGAGTGGTCGCCACAATCCTGGCGCAAGCTCGCCACCGCCACCGACACGATCTGCGTACTGATGGGCATGCGCCGCATCGAACAGATCACGGCCGCGATCATCGAAGGCGGGCGCCGCGCGGATACACCGGCTGCGGTGATTCACTGGGGCTCGCGGCCGAAACAGCGCGTCGTGACCGGCACGCTCGAAAGCATTGCTCGCGACGCGCGCGCGGCCCGCGTGACCAACCCCTCGGTGATCGTCGTCGGCGACGTGGTGCGATTGCGAGAAACGCTGCGCTGGTACGACAACCGGCCATTGTTCGGCAAACGCGTGCTCTTGCCGCGCGCCGCCGAGCAGGCGCGGGCAAGCGCCGAGCTGATCCGCGAGCGTGCAGCGGAGCCGGTAGTTTTCCCCCTGATCGAGCTCGGCGATCCGCCGGATCCCGAGCGTTTGGAAAAAGCCGCACGAACGCTCGGCACTTACGCGTGGGTGCTTTTCACGAGCGCCAATGGCGTCGACCGGCTGTTTCGCGTACTGCGCGAGCTCGAACTCGACGCTCGCGCCTTCGGCGCCGCCAGGGTCGGAGTGATCGGCCCGCGCACCGCGGCCGCGCTCGCCAGCTACGGCATCCGCGCCGACCTGGTGGCCGAAGAATTCGTGGGCGAAGGGCTGGCCAAGGACCTGATCGGGCGCGCCGGCGCGGGCCGCGTGCTGATCGTCCGTGCCCTCGAAGCGCGCGATGCGCTTCCCGATGCGCTGCGCGCGGCCGGCTTCGAGGTCGACGTGGTGGCCGCCTACGAGACGCGAGCATTGCCCGCCGAACGCGGTGCGGAGTTGTCGGCGGCCTTCGAGCGTCGAGAAATCGACGTCGTGCTGCTCACCTCGAGCTCGATCGCGCGCTCGCTGCTGAGGTTGCTCGGGGAAAACCCCAAACAGCTCCTGGCCTCGGTGACCGTTGCCAGCATCGGGCCGATCACGAGCCGCACGCTCGAGGAGCACGGCGTCGTGCCCGACGTCAGCGCCGAGGTCTACACGGTGAGCGGACTGCTCGACGCGCTCGAGCGTCACTTCGCGGGCGCACGCTGATCTCCCCCCGTGAAACACGGTCGTCCCGCCGACGGATCCTGCCGCGCACCGCTCACCCAACCCCAATCTTCCGGTTTTACACCTCGTCCCCGATTTTCTGGTGAGCCATTCTCGACGAAGCACGTCGGCGGGACGCCGCTCGTCGTTCGAGCACGAGCGCGAGCACGTAGTTCGAAACTAACCGGGCTTGCGTTTCTGCGACGGCAGTGGCGGCGGGCCGCGCCGTGGCTTTTCGGGGGCGGGCGCCGGAGCGTCCGCCTTCTTGCCGGGAGCAATCCCGGTAACGTGCGAGAGATCGAGCGCGAACGCCGAGATCGACGGCTTGCGCTTGTGCACTCGATGATCGCGCGTTCCGCGCAGCACGAGCCGGCGCGGCCCATTCTCCAGCGCCGTGAGCGACGCGAGCTGCGCCGAGTTCTGGGCGATCGCGCTCCGGAACTCCTCGAGCGACACGTCGACCTTGAGTGGCCCCGCGATGCGCTCGCGGCTGACCCCGTCGTCGCTCAAGAGCTCGAGAACGGTCAGCTCCGCGTCGCCGATCAGCCGCACGAGCAAGTCGCCCTCGATCCAGTCGCGGCGCGCCATCTGGGCCAACAGCACCAGGATCCGCGGCGCGCCGCTGTTCGGAGCTGCGACCTCGACCATCTTTGCCAGTAGCGCCAGCGACTTGTCGCGCGGGCTCGGGTCACTCAGCGACTTGGCGGGCGCAAGCGCCTGCGTGATGTGCTCGTCGCCCACCTCGAGACAGCTCTTTATTTCCGACAAATCCAGCAAGACTACCAGCGTAACTCCATCAGCCGGCGACCGCTCCCGAAACGCGCGCCCCGCGCGATTTCGGGGCGCCTCTTTGCTGGTTGTTTGCGCCAGAATCGAGCGCGTCTCCCCCGTCGCGGCGGCGGGCGACGCAGGCGCGGCCGGAGCGCCGGCACGCGAATTGAAAGGGGGCAACGGTCCGAAGGAGATCACAATGACGATTTCGATTCGATTCTGGGGTGTTCGCGGCAGCATCGCCACGCCGGGGCCGGAGACCGCCGACACCGGCGGCAACACGAGCTCGGTCGAGCTTCGCTGCGGAGACACCCGGCTCTTGCTCGACGCCGGCACGGGCCTCTTGAAGCTCGGCGACCAGCTGCTCAAGGAAGGGGTGGAAGAGTCGACGATCCTGCTCAGCCATCTGCACTGGGACCACATCCAGGGCCTGCCGTTCTTCGCGCCGCTGTACCGGCCGGACACGCGGCTCAGCGTGATGGGACAGCGCGGCGAGCACGCCAGCCTGCGTGACGTGCTGGCGCGCCAGATGTCGAGCCCGGTGTTTCCGGTTCGGCTCGAGGAGCTCGGGCTGCGGCTCGAGACCCGCGAGCTCAAGAGCGGCGAACGCTTCGACGTGGGCCCGCTGCAGGTGACCGCCCAGAAGCTCAATCACCCGGGCGGGGTGCTCGCTTACCGCGTCGATTATCAGGGCGCGAGCCTCGTCTACGCTACGGACACCGAGCACTACGCGTGCGTCGACCCGGCTTTGCTGAAGCTCGCCGAACGCGCCGACCTCTTGATCTACGACTCGCAGTACACGCCGGAAGAGTACCGCGGCGAGCGCGGTCCCTCACGGCTCGGCTGGGGCCACTCCACGTTCGAGGAAGGCGCGCGGCTGGCGCGCGCGGCCGGTGTCGGGCGCTACGTGATGTTTCATCACGATCCGCGGCGCAGCGACGACGCTCTTCTGGAAATCGAAGCGCGCGCGCAAGCGCTGTTCGCGCCCACCGTCGCCGCGCGCGAGGGCATGTCGATCGAAATCGACGCCGCGGCGCGCCGCGCGGCGTGAAAAAGCGCCGCGGAGGGCGCTATGCTGGCGCGGGTATCTCTGATCGTGTCGCGCCTGTCGCTGCTGGTCGATCTGTCGTCGCTGCTGAGCCGCGAGATCGACCTCGATTCGCTGCTGGCCACGGCGTGTGAACGCATCGCGGCGGCGCTCGACGCCGACCGCGCCACGCTGTGGCTGGTGGACGCGGAGCGCGGCGACCTGGTGACGCGCGTGGCGCTCCTGCCCGAGCTGCCCGAGCTCCGGCAGCCGCTCGATCGCGGCATCGCCGGCCACGTCGCGCGCAGCGGGGAAACCGTGCGCGTGGCCGATGCGACGCGCGATCCGCGCTTCGATCCGAGCGCCGACCGCGCGACCGGCTACACGACGCGTTCGATGCTGGTCACGCCGATCCGCGAGCACGACGGCGCACCCGCGCGCGGCGTACTCCAGCTCTTGAACCGCCGCCACGGCAGCTTCGACGAGGAGGACGCCCGCTACCTGGAGGCGCTTTCGGCACAGCTCGCGCGCGCGCTCGCCCTGACCACGCTGCGCGCCGCGGATCGCGCCGAGCCCGGCCTCACCCTGCGTGGACCGTTCAATCATATCGTCGGCACCAGCCCAGCGATGCAGCAGGTGTACCGCCGCATCGCGCTCGCAGCGCAAACCGACGCCAGCGTCCTCTTGCGCGGCGAGACCGGCACCGGCAAAGGACTTTTCGCGCGCGCGATCCACGTCAACTCGAAGCGCCAGACCGGACCGTTCGTCACCGTGGATTGCACGACGTTGCCCGCGCAGCTGGTCGAGAGCGAGCTTTTCGGCCACGAACGCGGCGCTTTCACCGGCGCCGATCGGCGCGTCCCCGGCAAGGTGGAGCTCGCGGCCGGCGGCACGCTGTTCCTCGACGAGATCGGCGATCTCGCGCCGGAGAGCCAGGGAAAGCTGCTCAGGTTCTTGCAGGAGAAAAGCTTCGAGCGCGTGGGCGGGCGCGAGACTTTGCACTCGGACGCTCGCATCGTGTGCGCCACGCATCGCGATCTCGAGCAGGCGATCCGCGACGGCAAATTTCGCGAGGACCTTTACTTTCGCGTGCGCGTGGTGACGATCGACGTGCCCGCGCTGCGCGCCCGCGGTCCGAAAGAAATCACGACTTTGGCCCTTCATTTCGCGGAACGCTACGCACAGCGCTACGGGCGGCCGGCGCCGCGCATCGACGCGGCGGCGCTCGAGCTTTTGACGTCGCACGCCTGGCCGGGCAACGTGCGCGAGCTCGAGCACTGGATCGAGAGCGCGATCGTGCTCGCCGAAGACGGCTGCGTCACGGCCGAGCTCCTGCCGCAGTCGCGGCGGCGTCCCCACTCGAGCGCTGGCAGCCTCGAGTCGGACTCCGCCGACCGACCGGCCGCATCGGACCAGCTGGTTTTACCACTTGGCCTCACGCTGGAAGACGCCACGCGCAGCTATATCGAAGCCGTTCTCGAGCGCTGCAACGGCAACAAGACCGAGGCGGCGCGGCTGCTCGGTGTGGGGCGCAACACGGTAGCGCGCGCTATGAATACGAAGCGTATTAGATAGTGCTTTGGAGGACGCGATGACGCCGCTCGACATGGAATGGCCGAGTTTTGCCGGAGTGCCGGAAGAAGATCTCTTGCCGCTCCGGCCGTCGGGTCAGGCGCTCGCACGCTGGATCTGGTGGGACGGGGACTTGCGCGAAGCCGAGCCGCTCAGCGTGCACTACTACGCGAACGCGCTCCACTACGGCACCGCGGTATTCGAGGGGATTCGCGTTTATCCGACGCAGTTCGGGCCGGCGCTGTTCCGGCTGCGCGAGCACATCGAGCGCTTGTTGTCGTCGGCGCGCATCTACGGCATGCGCGTGCCGTTCGACGTCGAACAGCTCACGCAGGGCGCGATCGAGGTCACGCGCAAGAACGGCACCGAAAATGGTTATCTGCGGCCGCTCGCCTACTTCGGCCGCGGTCCGATCGACTTGAAGCCGAAGCGCGAGTGCCCGGTGCGCGCGTTCATCGCGATCCGCGAGTTCGGATCGTTCCTGGGTGAAACCGCGCTGCGCAACGGCGTGCGCGTCACGATCTCGAGCTGGCGCAAGTTCCACCACACGATGTTGCCGACGATGGCCAAAGCCAGCGGTCACTACGCGAACAGCGTGCTCGCCGCTCACGAGGCCGTCGATCGCGGCTTCGACGAAGCGATCCTGCTCAACCAGGACGGCACGGTCGCGAGCGCGACCGGCGAGAACGTGTTCTTCGTCAAGAACGGGGTGCTATTCACCAACGACGAGAGCTCGTCGATCGTGCCGGGCATCACCCGCGACGCGATCCTGCAGATTGCGAGAGAAAACTCGATCCCGGCCACGATTCGCGCGTTCACGCGCGAAGAGCTAGTGCGCGCCGACGAGGTGTTCTTGACCGGGACCGCGGCCGAGGTGACGCCGGTGCGCGAAATCGACGGGTTCGAGTTCAAAACCGGGAAGACGACGCTGGGTGCGCTGCTCCAGCGTGCCTACCTGCGCGCCGTCACCGGAAAAGACGAAAAACATCTGGAATGGCTGGCTTTGATCAATAAACCATCGAAGCCCGCCCGCAGGGCCTGAGCTGATCCCACGATAAAAGGTGGTAGCATCGTCCGGATGTTCGCCGAGTTATCGCGGGAAGATCGGCTGCTCTTGCTCAGGTTCGTGTGCGCGTTCGCCTGGACCGATCTCGAGGTGCGGGACTCCGAACGGCGCTTCGTGCGCCGCTTGGTGGATCGCCTCGAGCTCGACGCCGACGATGCGCGCCAGGTCGAGGAGTGGCTCGCGATCGCGCCCTCGCCGCAATCGGTGGATCCGGCGCGGATTCCCGCGGCGCATCGGCGCGTGTTCGTCGACGCCGTGCGCGCCCTGATTTACGCGGACGGCAGCGTCGACGCCGAGGAGCGCGAGCAGCTGGACAAGCTCAAAGCCGCGCTCGGAACCTGATCGGCTGCTCCGTCACTCGCTGCTGGCCAGCGAGCTCGACGGCTTGCCGTTGCCGTTCTCCAAAATCTCGGCGCGGTAGATCACGCTCCCATCCGCGGCCGTGATCTCGCCCGCGACGTCACGGTTCCCGAGCGACTTGCTGGTCCAGATCGAGAGCTTGGCCGGCTTACCCGCCGCGATCACGCGGTAGCTCGTGAGCTCGCAATCCTGCTGGTCGCCCCCGACCAGACAGGTCACGGGCTCACTGCCGAGCTTTTCTTCGTTGCTGTCCGCGCTGAACACGGTCTGGCTCATCAGCGCTTCGTACGGGGCGAGCGGCGCTTCCACCTCGGTGCCGTTCTCGAACTTGCTGACGGCAACGACCTGATTCGATTTCAGATTGATACGGGCTCGATAGCGGGTCTTCTGTTCGCCCTGCTCGAAGGTGTGCTCGACGATCAAGAGCTCGCCTTCGCGCGCGATCACTTCCTCGGTCAGCGTGATCGGCGTCCTTCGGAAGCTGCCGCTGTAGCGGTGAACCGTGTAGTCGCCGACACTCCGGCCAGGCGTCACGGCGGTGGTCTCGGCCTCGGCCGGCTCGCTCGCTCGGGCCTTGGTTGCCGCTTTGCTCGCGGTGGCTGCTTTCGGCGCGGCCTTGGGCTGCTCGGCGCCGGTGATCGATGTGCTGATCGCGGCCTTGCCGCAACCCGAGACGAGAACGGAGAACGTGGCAAGCGCCACCAACTTTCGAGTCATGCTCCGTCGATTAGCCACGCGCGTCGCATGCGGCCAAATTTGAGGAGAACGCGCAGCGGGCTATATAAGCGCCCGTGCTTTCACGATCGCGATCGCGAGCCGCCGTGCTCGCAGTGTTGATCCTGATCGCCGTCTATTATTTCTTCGTGCGCCGCGACGAAACCGCCCGCGCGCGCGAGCCGATCGATCAAATGATCGCGGCCGTCGCCTACGACGAACGGCGCGAGCCTGCCGCGGAGCGAGTGCGGCGCATCGAGCGCGAGCTCGATGCAGTGACCACGCCCGACGTGACCGCGAGCATTCCGGAAGCGCCCGGAATCCTGCGCGGCCGCGCGGCGCTGCTCGCCTTCGCCGGCGACGTGACCGGCCTGCACCGGCTCGAGCTCGGGCCGAGCGACGTGATGGCGAGCTTCGACGCCAGCCGGGAAACCGCGCATTTCACGCTGCGCCTGAACATCGCCGCTTTCAACGAGGGGTACGAGCGCCACGAGGTCCGCAACGCGTCGGTCCAGCTGGTGCGGAGCGGCGAGACCTGGCTGATCAGCTCACTGACGGTGGCGCCGCGCACCCATGAACAACCCGAGGCGCGACCGTGAGCTTCGAGCTCACAGTTCCGCGCGGCAGTTCCAGCAGAGCTCGAAGTTGTCCGGGTTTTCCTCGCCGCAGCTCGGGCAGGTGACGAGCACGTCGTGGGTGTCGCGCATGCGAGCCACGAACGCGCGGATCACCACGGCCGCATCCTCGGCTTGCGCCGCGTTGGTCAGCGCGACCCGCGGCAGCGACTCGCCGTACGGCAGCTGGCCGAAACCGCCGAGCAGGTGCTCGTTGATCAGCCGTGCCTCGATGCCGGCTTCGAGCAGCCGATCGAGCAAGAGCCGAGCTTCCTGCAGCGAGCCCGCGGTGTAGACGGGCTCGAGTACCGCCTGCCGCACCGGCAGCGAGCTTTTTCGATACGGGTTCACTCGTCAGAAGCGCTACTTCGTGCGCGGAGCTGCTCGGGATCGAGCGCCTTCAAAACCTCGGGAATGCGCAACCGGGCGCTCACGCGCTCGGCGACCTGGGGTAGCCAAACGGAGGCCCCCGTCGCGAGCGCCGAGGCGCCGAACGCGGTCGCCCAGCCGACCGGACCGAGCGGCCGGCAGCCGAAAAATTGGCTGACGCCCGGGGTCTGCACGATCGCCGCCAGCACCGCGGCCGATCCCACGCTGGTCGTGACCACGGGCCGGCTGAAGTCACCTGAAACCAGGGTCTGGCCGAGCTGCGTGCCGACCAGCGACAATAGCCCGATCGTGCTCGCGCGTTCGGCGGAACCGGTGAAGCGCCCCAACACCCACGCGGTTCCGGCACCGAAGGCGGTCACCGCGGCGCGCGCGGCGATGTCGCGGTTCAGCGGTTGGCCCAGCGACGCTTCCGGGCCTTCGTTCGCGAGCGCGGCGAGCGTCGCCTGCGACGGCGGCCGCAGCGCGATCGCCATGGCCGGCGCGACGTCGGTGAGCAGATTCACCAGCAAGAGCTGGCGCGCGTTGAGCGGAGGCCGGCCGTCGACCAGACCCGCGGCGAGCGTGAAGCCGATTTCCCCCAGGTTGCCGCCGACCAGGATCGAAACCGCGTCACGCACCGAAGCCCACATCGCTCGGCCCTCGACGATCGCGTCGACCAGGGTCTCGATGCGCTCGTCGGTGACGATCACGTCGGCGGCCGCACGCGCGGCGGACGTCGAGTTTTCGCCGAGCGCGATCCCGACGTTGGCCAGGCGGATCGCCGGCGCGTCGTTGGCACCGTCGCCCACCATCGCCACCACGCGGCCCGCGCGCTGCAGCGCCCGCACGATGCGCACCTTCTGCGAGGGCGTCACCCGCGCGTAAACCGCGATCTGGCCGATGCGCGCGTCGAATGCCTCGTCGTCGAGTTGCGAGAGCTCGGCGCCCGTGAGCACGCCCTTGCCGTTCAGCATGTCCAGCTCGCGCGCGATCGCCTCGCCGGTGCTCGGATGGTCGCCGGTGATCATGATCGCGTTCACGCCGGCGCGTTTGAGCTGCAAGAGGGCGCTCGCGGCCGAGGGACGCACCGGATCGCTGAACGCCAGAAACCCGTAAAAGCTCAGCCCGACCAGGCGCCGCGGGTCGACGCGGTCCTCGGCCGCGACCAGGCGCTCGGCGACCGCAAGCACGCGCAAACCTTGCCGCGCAAGTTCCGTTGCCCGCTGCTCGAGCTCACGGGCGGCGCCCTCGTCGAGCGCGACGTGCTGCGTGCCGCGCCGCCAGCGCGTGCAATGCGGGAGGATCGCCTCCGGCGCACCCTTGACGCTGAGCACCGAACCCTGGGCGGTGTCGGCGACGACCGCGTGGTAGCCGCGGCCAGCCTCGAAGCTCAGCTCCGAACGGCGGCGCCAGCCGTCCTGCCCGTATTGCGGACCCAGGGCATTTCTCGCGGCGCCGCGCAGCAAGGCCGCATCGGTGGGGTCGGCCTGGGCGCCCGACTGGCGGAGCTCCGGCGTCGCGCGCAGCGCGGCGGCGAGCACGTGGGCACGCGACCCGCTCAGCGATTCGATCGGATCGACCTCGGTGCCGTCGCTGACATCGCTGAGCTCGATCCGGCCTTCGGTCACGGTGCCGGTCTTGTCGACGCACAGCGTGTCGACGCGGCCCAGCGCCTCGATGCTGCGTACGTTCCGCACCAGCGCGCCGCGGTGGGAGAGCCGCTCGGCAGCCGCGAGCTGCGCCGCGGTGGCGAGCAAGGGCAGCCCTTCCGGCACCGAAGCCACGGCCAGGCTCACCCCCGAGCCGACCAGATCGGCGAGCCGGCGGCCGCGAAACAGACCGCCACCGATCAGTCCGACGCCGGCGCCGAGCGCGATCGGTCCGGTGAGATTGATCAGCGCCTTCAGGCGTTGCTCGACGCCACTGCGTGTGGCGTCCCGGCGCGCCGAGCCGGAGGCACGCCGCGCCTCGGTTTCCTCGCCGATCGCGACCACGACCGCCGTCGCGTGACCGGCCGCGATCGTGGTGCCCTCGTAGACCATCGAGCTGCGATCGGCCACGTGAGCTTCGAACGACGGCTCGGCGCTCTTTCGCACCGGCAGCGACTCGCCGGTGAGGCTCGAAGCATCGACTTCGAGCGAAGTCGTCTCGACGATGCGGCAGTCCGCGGGGACGACGTCGCCGGGCGTCAGCACCACGACGTCGCCGCGCACCAGCTCGGAGGCGTCGATTTCGCGCACCTCGCCGCCGCGCACGGCGCGTGCGCTGCGCCGGCTCGCCCGCTCCAGGCTCTTGATCGCGCGCTCGGTGCGAAACTTCTGGACGCCGCCGACCACGGCGTTCAGCGCGACCACGCCGCCCACCATGGTCGCGTCGGCGACCGAGCCGACCACGGCCGACAGCCCGGCGCCGGCCGCGAGCAGCGGCGCGAGCGGGTTGAACAGCTCGTCGGCGATCGCTTCGCCCAGCTCGAAGACCACCGGCTTGGGGGCGGCGGCCGGCCCGCGCCGCTGCAGCGCGTCGCGCCGAGTGAGGCCGCGCTCGCCGGTGCGGAGCCGGTTCATCACGCCGCGCGCGTCGAGCGCGAACCAGGGTGTGCGATCGCGGGGTTCGGGTAACGCTCGGCGCTGCAGCGCGACCGAGCCGCGCACGCCGTTCGCCATCGAGATCAAGGTCGCCACGTTGACGACCGCCATCACGCGGCGCGTGCTCATCGGGACCAGGCCGCCCCCGGTGACCAGCGCTCCGACGGTGGCCGCGCCGAGCGCGATGTTCACGCTCTGCTTGGCGATGCGCCGCGCGCTCACGCACGCGCCGAGCAAGAAGCGCACGTCCGACAGATCGTGCTCGCACACCACGTGCGCACCCCACGGCGTCGGTTCGCCCTGGCGCAACAGACCCACTGCCACGTCGGCGACCCGGAAGCCGGGCGAAGCGCCGGTGGCGACGATGCACACCACACGACCCTCGCGCTGCAGGCGTCGGATCCCGCCGCGCATCCCGTCACCTTCCGGGATCGTGTCGTCTGCGGCGATGCCGTGCAGCACGCTCTCGTCGTTGGACGCAATCACGACGCGCATGCCCGCTTCGTGGGCGCTCGCGATCAGCTCGTCGACGCCGGTCTGCGGGATCAGCTTCACCTCGGCCAGTGCGACGACGCGGCCGTGATGCGCGACGCCCACCACCAGCGCGCCGTCGCGCGCGAGCTTATCGGCGCGCTCCGCGAGCTGCGCCTCGAGTTCGCCGCCCAGGCGCTGGGGCGGACCGAGCGCCCAGCCGGAGCGGCCCCGGACGTCGATCGGCGCGTCCGGGTCGAACAGCTCTTCGGTGATGCGGCGAACCTCGGCGACTTCCACCGTTCCGTCGCTGATCACCTCGCCGACCACGAACTCGGCGCGGGTCACGAGGTCGCCCTGCAGCACCAGGCAATCGACGCGATCGAGCCGGCGCAACGCTTCCGGATCGAGCACGAGCGTCCCGCGTGCGGCCAGCGCTCGGCCCAGATCGGCGGCGAACACGTCGCGGCCGAGACGCGCCGGCTTCGGCAAGCCGCCGAACACCGCGGCCACCGCGCGCTGCGCGCTGCGCGTCGTGATGAAGCTCACGGCAAAGCCCGCGAGCGACACCATCCAGGCGCGATCGGCGTATTCCTCGATCGGGCCGCGCGGCAGCGGCACCGGCCGTGACTCGCTGCGGATGTCGCTCAGGCGATGTTCGAGCGGCTCCGCACACAGCGCCGCCTCCCGCGCTTCCCAGGTGCGCCGCCGTGCTTGCGCTTCGCGCAGCAGCGACGCCTTGTGTGCCACCTCGACCAGCGAGCTCATCGGGCGCTGCGCGAGCCCGAGCGCCAGCGACGAGCCCAAACTCATCACCAGATCGGCGCGCTGCGGACCCAGACGGTCGTCGATGCCGCGGCGCAGGCGCGGCGAGCCGCCGACGATCGCGGCGATCGCGGCGGTGCTCGCCGCCAGATTGCTCGGGCGCAGGATCGAGAACTTGAGCGCCGTGCCGAGCATGAACCCGAGCAGGTCCCCGGTGAGCTCCAGTGTCAGCCGCTGCGCGCTCTCTATGTCGGCGGGGTGCTCGCGCACCTCGGCGGCAAAGTTGTTGCCCGGTCCGGAAACGCCGCGCTCGGCACCCTCGATCAGCTCGGTGAGCTGAGCCAGCGTGATGCTGTCGGGCTCGAATCCCACCACCGCGCGGCGCGTGTACGGATTGATCTCGACCCACTGGATCTGGGAGAGCCGCGAGGCGGCCTCGCGCAGGCGCCGCGAGAAGCTCTGAAGCTCCTCGGCGTCCATCTCGCAAAACTCGATGTGGGCGCGGTGCGTGCCCAGCCAGGAACGCCGGGCGCGTGGTCTGAGCAGCCGTAACGTCGTCTCGAAGGCTTCGCGAAGACCCACGTGGAAACTCTAATGAACTCCGATCAACGTGTGGTGCAAGGGTATCCGCGTCGAGCCTCCCACCTGCGCGGGGCCGGAGCGCACGAGCTTGGTGCCCCAGCCCGCGGGTCGAACTATTTTTCGGTCAATAACATCATGATTTTGCTGGATTTATTGCCCCTCAGCACGAATTTGAACTTGTTCATTTGAACATGTTCAGTCACGATCACGTCGGACCTGGCGCCGCAAAAAAAATTCGCGGCCCTCGCAGCAGAAGGAGGTTTCCGATGTCCCCGACCACCGAATATCTCATCCCCGTCTACGTGACCTACGGCGTGGTCGCCGTCTTGCTCACGCTCTGGCTCGCCCGCACGCTGTTCAGCAACGGCGCCGTTTTTCTGAACGACGTCTTCGCGGACAACCCCAAACTCGCGGAAGCCGTGAACCGGCTGCTCGTGGTCGGCTTCTATCTGTTCAATCTCGGCTACGCGTGTCTCTTGCTCAAGGCAGACCCGGCGCCCGGCGTCGTGAGCGCAATCGAGACACTGGCTCACAAGCTCGGCTGGCTCTTGCTGTCCCTGGCCTTCATGCACTTCTTCAACATGTACCTGTTCCACCGCATCCGCCGCCGCAGCGTGCTCGCCCAGCTGCCGCCCCCCGTCGCCCACCAGTACCGGCACTACGCGGTCGAGCAGCCGGTTCCCGCTGCGCGCTGAGGACAAACGGCGATGACTGCGCTCACGATCCTCTACGACGCCGACTGCGTGCTCTGCAGAAACTGCCGCGCCTTCATGGAGCAGCAACCTGCCCACGTGACGATCGAATGGGTTCCTTGCGCGTCGCGCGAGGCGCTCGAGCACTACGGATCGATCCCGTGGCTCGGCGCCGAGCTCGTCGTGGTCGCCGACGACGGGCGCGTCTGGGTGGGCGCAGCGGCATTCCTGATGTGTCTGTGGGCGCTTCGCGAATGGCGCGAGTGGTCGTACCGGCTGGCCACGCCGGCGCTCGCGCCCTTCGCGGAAAGGCTGTTCAGGGGGCTGTCCGCGAAGCGGCACCGAATCGGCGCCTGGTTTTCGCATTCACCGTGCACCGACGGGTCCTGTACGCTGCCCCGCGCTCCAGCGCTGAACGGCCCCTACCGATGAAGTCACGGCGAGAACAGAGCGAACGTTCGCGTTCGCGCATTCTCGCCGTATCCCTCGAGCTGTTCAGGAAGCGCGGTTTCGATCGCACCACGATGCGCGACATCGCCAAGGCCGCAGGCACCTCGCTCGGCGCCGCCTACTACTACTTTCCCTCGAAGGAAGCGATCGTCCTCTCCTACTACGAAGAGCTCGTCGAAAGCTTCGAGGCGCGGGCGCGCGAGGTTTTCGAGCGCACGCCGGATCTGCGCGAGCGCCTGCGCGGCGTGTTCCACGCCAAGCTCGATCTCGCGCGCCGCGATCGCAAGCTGATGGCGGCGCTGTCGCGAACCGTCGGAGACTCGCAGAGCGCGGTCTCGGTGTTCGCGGCGCGCACGCGGCCGATCCGCGAGCGCACGATCGGCGTGATGCGTCAGGCGGTGAGCGTCCCCGAAGTTCCAGAGACGCTGCGCGAGCTGTCGGCGCTGGGCTTGTGGACGCTGCTGCTCGCCGTGTTGATCTACTTCATCCACGACGGTTCCCCGAAGCAAGAACGGACGCGGCGCCTGGTCGACCACGCGATCGAGCTCTTGCTGCCGCTGGTGCCGCTGTTCTCGATGCCCGAGATTTTTTCGTTTCGCGAGCAGCTTGCGGCGTTGCTCGAAGACGCGGGCCTGGTGGAAACGCCGGCGCCCAAGAGCGACTAGCCAGCGTTGCGACGAGGTGCGACGATGCCGGCAATGAACGGCGCCGCTCTTGCTGTGCTCGGAGTTCTCGCCATCGCATGCTCTTCGACCGCGTCCGAGCGGCCCTATCGCAGCGCCGACGACCCGCCCGAAGCGGCGACTGCTCCCGGCATGCCGCAAATGGCTCCCGTCATCGAACAGAACGACGCGCCCGAGATCAGCCGCTCGATCGGCAGCGAGAACGGCATCGTGGTGCTGTGGCCGCGGATCGTGATGTCGCGTTCCGGGCCGCCGAAGCCGGACGCCGAAACCCGCGCGATCGCCGGCAAGCTCCAGTCGCGCCTGGCCCAGCTCACGCGCCGCGGCGCCGCAGGCAAGACCGTGGAGGTGCGGCCGGAACCGGAGCGCGTGTGTCCGCGCAGCGGGTGCAAGGCGGTGAGTGTGGGGCTGCTGCTGGCGCGCTCGGGCAAGGGCTGCGCGGCGGCCGCGCTGATCAGCGGGCCCGGCACGGCGCCGGCGCGGGTCGTGCCGTGGCTCGCCAAGGTGACCACCAATCGAAGCAGCGTGCCGTTTCGCGAGCCGCCGGAAGCAGCGGTCAGCGTTACCGACTACGTCCCTTGTGCGAGCATGGCCACGGCCGCCGGCTCCGACGAGGACGTCGCGAAGGCGCTCGGCGAAGTGTTGCAGTGACTCAGCTGCCCGAAGCGAGCAACGTAAGCTCGCCCGAGCTCAAGAGTTGGTCGCGGTTGAGGTCGTTCCATTCGTAGACGTAGTACGCCTCGTTGTAGGCCGCGATGTTCGGCATCATCACGTTGGCAAAATGCGAGGCCGCGGCGCGCGTCCCGAACGCGTGAAATCCGTAGATCACCAGGGCCAGAGTGCCCGTCGTGACGTCGCGCCCGAGCTGAATCACGAAGAAGTCGTGAAGCCCCTGGCCGTCGTACTGGCCGGTCGCGATCGCCGTACCGTCCGCGCTGCGATAAAAGCCGACGTTCGGAAACGCGCCGGCGCTGAACACCGGCACCTGGCGATTGTTTTCCAGCCAGCGCACGCCCATGTTCAGGTACGGCCCGCCGATCAGCACCAGCGTTTCACCGCCGCTCAGCACGACGCGGCCGGTCGCAGGGTTGATCACGTCCGCGGCGGCTTGGTCGACCGAGCGCGTCGTGGGCGCCGGGGAGCAGTGTGCACCGAAAGCGCCGAGCGTGACCTGCGCGGCTTGCCCGTCCGCCGGCGCTCCGTCGAGCACCGCCGTCGCGATCGGAAGATTGCAGATGTTGAGAAACTTGGCGGCGAGGCAGCCGCTCGTTCCGCAAAATTGCTTGTCGGAGCAGATCGTCCCGCACGCCCGGCAGTTCGCGACGTCGCGGCTCACGTCGACGCAGCGCGGCTCGCAACAAGAGAAGCCGCCCGCGCACTGGCCCGCCGGTCCGCCGGAGCTGCATGCGGCGCTGCAAACCCCACCGCCGCACAGCTTTTCACCCGAGCATTCGCCGTTGTTGACGCAATGCCCGCAGTCGTGGGCCGGCGTGCAGATGCCGCTCGCGCAGCTCGCGCCGTTCTTGCAGCCCTTCACACAGCTGCCGAGATCGCTACAGTACTTTCCGTCCGGACATTTGTCGTCCGCCGCCGAGCATTCGACGCACTCGTTGCGCGCGAGATTGCAGTACGGCGTCGCACCACCGCAATGTCCGTTGCTGGTGCACTCGACGCACTCGCCCGAGGCGTTACAGATTCCGCCATCGCAGTTGGGGCACGGCGCGACGTCCGGCGCCGCGTCCGCGCCCGCGCTGCTGTCCGCGTCCCCGCCGTCCGCTCCGCCACTACCCGTCGTACCGCCCTGACCCGCGGTGCCTCCGCCGTCAGTAGCCGCACTGCCACCAGTCGCACCGCTACCGCCGGTGCCGTCAGTGCCACCGGTCGCACCGCTGCCACCGGTCGCACCGCTGCCACCGGTCGCACCGCTGCCACCCGTCGCGCCGCTGCCGCCGGTCGCTCCGCTACCGCCGGTCCCGCCGCGGCCGCCCGTCGCGCCGCGCCCGCCGGTCGCACCCGAACCGCTTTCGGGCCCGCTGTCGCCGGGCGTACCGCCTGCACCGCCGGGCGGCTTGGCATCATCCGACGAACAAGACGCAACGGCCGCACCAGAAGCGACCGCTACGACCACCCCTCTCAAGAACCTGCGGACAGGCATCGCCCAGTCTTTTCAGTCTATCAAGTCGGCGCTCGCGGCGCCACAGCGCCGTTGCCGCCCCTCGTGGAGCAATTCCGAAAACCTCCGCCGACAGCGTAAAGCTCACCTGCCAAGCTCACTTGGCCGGGCGCACACGGACGCGCTGCATGAAAAACCACTGATGCGCTTCGGGATCGACGGCTCCGCTCTATCACACCTGACCGGGAGCCTCCGGCCACGGCTGGCGCTCGCGAAGCTCCCCGACGTCGATGTCGCCGCGCTCCAGGAGGCCGGTCCGGGCGTCGTGGATGCGGTAGTTGAGCATGGCGCGGCCGAGCGGTTGAGCCTCCACCATGATCACGCGTAGCTCTCCGTCCTCGAACGCGCACTGGTCTTGAACGGCGCGGAGCAGCTGCTCGCGATGCAGGTGCCCATCCCCGAAGTTCCAGCCGAGCACGAGGCCCGCGACCATCTCACCGTCGATCCACTCGTAGGCTTCGAAGGGCGTGACGGCGCGCGGGATCAGCCGGGTCAGCGCCCGCCCGTGTAGGTGCATCAGCCGGAATGCGATCACCTTGCCCACGAGGCCGACGCTCGTGCCGTGGTCGTAGAGCCGCGCCAGCTGGTCGTAGATCCAGGGCGCGCTTTTGGTGAGCCGATCGAGCTTCTTGTGACTGTCTCCGCGAAACAGCCAAACGCTGTAGGCCCAGTTGCCCGCGTAGTAGCGCATCGCCAAGAGAAACGGCACTTTCGCCGGGAACAGGTTGCCGAGGAGCGGGAGCAACACACTCATGAAAACCACCAGCAGCGCGACCGGAAAGCCGAGCGCGAGCACGCTCGCGTCAGCGTTTTTCCAGAACAGAAAAAACCCGCCGTAGACCATCATCACGTTCCACTCGAGCGGCACTCCCATCGGCACGTTGCTGGTAATGAAACCGTGGAGCGTGAGCATCAGCACCAAACCGACCACGGTGACGGCGCCGCCGTGTCCCGCGAGCAGGACCAAAGGCACGGCGAGCTCGAGCAGCGTCCCCATGTGGCCCATGGTCGTGGCGAAGCGCGAGGGCCGCAGATCGTCCGGGTAATTGCGATAAGCGAGGCGCCGCATCCACGCGAAGCGCGTCACCGGGCTGTTGCTGGTCATCACACCGACCACGGCCGGAAAATGGTGGTTCAGCTTGGAGACGCCAGCCCAGAACCAGAGCGAAGCATGGACGGCCTTCGCGCCCGGAACGAAGTCGGCCGCGAGCGCGAACACCGCGATCGTGGTCCAGTAGTGCTCGCCGCGCGCGCACAAGAACAGGGTCTTGTCGAGGATCCCGAGCAACGGGATCGCGACCGCGATCGCGATCAAAACTTCCCGGCTCGGCTGCGGGGACGCGAGCGCGGCCAACAGGAGCACGGCGGTCGCGGCGTACAGACCGACGTCGAGCCAGTTGCGGCGCGCTCCGCCGATCCAGGGCGCGCCCTCGAAGAGCGGAAGCTTGGTGGTGCCGGGACGCAGGAAGTACAGCACGCCTCCGACCGGCGGCAGGTAACGCCCGGTCAGCGGACCGCTGCCACAACCGAGGCCGAGGATTTCGAACAGCGCGCTGAACAGGATCGCCTTCTGGAATGCCTCGGGCCGGAGCCACCACTCGCCGATGTCAGAAAGGCCGCCCATGCCGGGGGTGAAGCCGCAGAAGAAGGCCCAACCACCCACGTAGAGGCCGATCTTCAACGCGTACAGGAGATAGACGCCGAGCGGCGAGCCGTAACCCTGCATCGCCCACGCTCTGCACACCCACTGGGCTTTCTCCGCGAACGGCAGTTTCGCCCACTCGAGCGGGTCGTACGGCGGCAGTACGGGCTTTAGCAGAGTGCGTCGAAAGTAACACGCGAGCGCCTGGACTGCGCACCCCGCGTGCAGCAGCCGGGACCGCATGATAGGTGCGGGCGCAATGACTCACGCGACGGACGGCTCGAACGGCGGCGGCGACGGACGCGACCTGACGGCCGCCGTGACCACGGCGCGGCGCGGTTTGCGACGTGATGTCGCGGTCCTGGTCGACTCACTCGAAGCCGGCGAGCTCTTCGTACCGCTGGCGCGGCCCATCGCCGGCGTTCCCTACGGCGAGCACGTCGAGCTCGAGAACGAGCTCAGCATGGCGCCCCACATGCTGGTCGACTCGGAACAGAAGGTGTACGCGGCGTTGTTCACGCGTGCCGACCTGCTCGAAGCCGCGGGGGATCAGCTCGGCTGGACCACCGACGAGGGTCCGCTCGAGTACTGCTCGCTGCCCGCGCGCGTGGCCCTCAGCATGGCGCTCGAAGTGATCGACGAGGTCAACGTGGTCGGCCTCGTGATCAACGCCATCGACTCGAGCGAGCTGTTTCTGCAGAGGAACGAGCTCGGCAGCATCTGCGCGGGGCAGCCGCTTCCGCTCGTGGGTTACGTGCGCGAGATTCCCGTCGGGGATGACGAACGCACGCTGGTCGCCGAACCCGGGGATCCACCGCCGCCCGAGCTGATCGCCGCAATCGAGCAATGCGTCGCGGCGGAGCCCGAGCTGACGAGCTACGTGCTCGAGCGCACTTTCAACCCGGAGCGCGACGTCGAACCCCATCCGACCCTGCGCTTGCGGACGACCGGCGCGGTCGACCGCCCGGGCATCACGGCACGGCTGATCGCGGCGATCGAGGATAAGTTGCCGCCCCCTGGCTACGTCGACATCGTGTTCGACGAAGAGCCGGACTGACCCCCCCGCGGCAAAGCAAGCAACCAAGAAAGCGACTAAGGAAGCAAGCGCGTGAGGCCAACGAGCCGCCACGCCCAGTGCGACCCCCTCTAGCAAGTGCCGGACCAGCTCGTTATGCTCGCGTCCGGCGCTCCTCGCGGGTCCCGGGCCTGATCCCGGTGTCGCGGTCCCGTGGCAACGGCGTGCCACGCGAACGAATGCGCGGGCCGTCCCCCGTGGTACACAGGCCCCTGAGCTGTTATGAGCGCCCGAGGCGATTCATCGAGGCTGAGCGCCGGGGGCTCCGCAGCGCGGGCACCGGTCGACCCCGAAGCGCCACACAGCGGACCGGCGCTCAGGAGTGTTTCGACCGCCGACCCCGGCACGGAGCAACCGCAGCGGCCGGATCTGCTGGTTTCCGGACGCGAGCGGTTGACCCGGATCGAAAAGGCGCAGATCGCCTTCATTCGTCGGAGCTTCGAGCCGGGCCGCCTCGATCGCACGCTGCGCTGGGGGCAGCGCCACATCGGTTCCGCCTGGATCCACCACTTCACGCGCCAGCTGCGCCACGTCCACGGCATCGAACGACTGCCGGAGCTCCGCCCAGATCGAAGCTTCATCCTGGTCTCGAACCACCGAAGCTTCTTCGATCTCTACGTCGTCACGGCCGAGCTGGTGCGGCGCGGGCTGCCGCATCGCATCTTGTTCCCGGTGCGCGCGAACTTTTTTTACGACACTCCGCTCGGCTTTTTCGTCAACGGCGTGATGAGCTTTTTCGCGATGTATCCGCCGATCTTCCGCGATCGCAGCAAATTCGTACTGAACGTCGACAGCGTGGGCGAGCTGGTCTGGTTGCTGCGGCGCGGGGGCGGCTTTGCGGGCTTGCATCCCGAGGGCATGCGAAACCTGAGCGACGACCCTTACCGGTTTTTGCCGGCGCAGCCCGGCACCGGCAAGGTGATCCACGAGGCGCAGGTGACCGTGCTGCCGGTGTTCATCAATGGGCTGATCAACCGCCTCGGGCGCCAGGTGGCCAGCAATTTCGACGGCACCGGGAAGCCGATCGTGATCGTGTTCGGGCCCCCCGTCGACTTCGGGAACCTGCTTCAGCGCCGGGCGTCGCCCCGAGTCCACCGGGCGATCGCCGAGCGCACTTTGCAAGCGATCTCAGAGCTCGGCCGCGAGGAACGCGCGATCCGCGCCCGTGACTTTCCGGGCACGTGAAGGTTCACTCGTCGTCGAAGAAGAGCGGCTCGCGCTGCTTCAAGAACTTTTCGATTGCGGTTTGCGCTTCCGGCCCGATCTCGTTGAAACGGATCCCCATGCCGGGCGGCATGTCGCTGCGCTCGTTGTACTCGCGAACCCAGCGCACCTCGCCTTTGCCGACGATCGGCGCTTCGAGATCCGGCAGGTGGATCGAGAGCTCGATGCTCGAACCGACCGGCTTCAGCAAATGTGTCGCCACGAAGATGCCACCGGCCGACAGGTTCTCGGCAAAGCCTGCGTAGAAGTTGTGGTCGGAACCGAGCCCGACGTCGAGATCCACGGCGAAGCGAGACTCGCTGCGCCGTTGCTGCGCTTCGATCTCCTGTGAATGGATCGGACTGAAGCGCGCTTCGGTACGCTCCTCGCGCTGAGGTGCGGCTTTCTTCGCGGCGGGCATGGCCTTGGGCATACGCACTACCGCCATCAACGGTCGGTGCGGGAATCGCTTAAGGCCATACTCCGGCGCGCTTCCTCGTGAAAATTCAGCAAGGTGCGTGCCAGGGCGCGGCCAGGCAAATCCCGCCGCTCCGGTCGCTCCTCGGCGATCTCGAGCGGGCCGGGCGGATTGACGCGCTCCGCATGGTCCAGCGCGCTCTCGGCGATCACCGAGAACAACGGCGCCGGCCACACGCCCGCCATGACCACCGCGACGGCGCTGGCGATCAGAATCGTGCGTTCTCTAACGCCGAGCGGGCGAGCGAGGGCTCCCAGCTCCGGACCTGGCTCGACCCCGAGGCTTCGGAGCCGGCGCAGTTGGAAAAAAGCGATCGCGATCAGGCCGAACAGCGCACCCGCCACCGCCAGCGGGCGCAACGGAGCAGCACCGAAGATCGCGAGCATCTGCGCGACGAAGCCCAACGATCCCGGCGCGCCCAGTTGACTCAGCACGCCCACCGCCGCAATCGGCAACAAGAGCGGCGCCGCCGCCACGGCAGCTCCAACCCGGTCGAGCTCGGTACTGCCGGTTCGATCTCGAAGGCTCGCGGTGAGCCCGAACCAGAGCACCATCGACAGCGTATGGCTCTGGATCGCGACCACGTAGCCAGCGACGCCGATCGCGGTGAGCGAGCTGAAGGACAAGAGAGCGATCCCGACGTTTACCGCGCCGGCGGCGGCGAGCAGCCGGCGGAGGTCGCCGTGCACGGCACTGGAGAAGGCGCCCCAGAGCACGCTGAGCGCCGCAAGCCCGCTGAGCGCGGGCGCTGCCCACGCAGTGCCTCGCGGCAGCACGCCGTAGCCGAGCCGTAGCAGCAAATAGCTCGCCACGGTGACGGTGCCGAGATTGACGAGCAGGGCCAACGCTGCTGGCAGCCGCGCAATCGTTCCCGAGAGCCAGGCGTGAAGCGGCGCCAGGCCCATGAGCGCGCCAAGGCCGAGCACGATGGCGACATAGGGCAGTACCAAGCGTTGCCCAGTCAGATCAGCATGCGAGAGCTCGGCGAGCGAAAACGTGCGCGCTGTTTCAGTCCCGTCGACGAGGTACGAAGGTCCGGCGCTGCGGGCGATCCAGAGACACGCCACCAGCACCAGCGTGAAGGCGATCGCCGCAAGTGGCGCGAAGCGCACGGCCGCGCCGCTCGCCTCGCGATCGCCGGCAGAAGCGACCAGGGCCGCCGAACCGAGCAACGAAAGCCAGAAGAACCCGAGAACGAGCGCGAGATCGGTCGCGACCAAGGCGCCCATCACACCCAGATCGACCAGCAGTACGAAACCCCAAGGGCGTGCTTTCCGTCCGCTCCAACGCGTACCAAGCAACGCAAAACCCAAAATGGCGAAGGCGACGAACGCGACCAGTCCGATCGAAATACCGTCGACCCCGAGCGCATACTCGATGCCGAGACCGCGCTCGAGCACCGAGCGCTCGATGAACTGGAAACCGTCGTTGCCGTCGTAGCGGTTCAACGCCGGCACGAATGCCGCATGGAGAGCCACCGCCAGCACGAGCTGCGCACCACTCACCGCGGCCACGACCTTCCAAAGCCCCTGCGTGACGGGCCGGCGCCGGCCCAGGATCGCGAGCACGAAAAGCCCGATCAGCGGCAGCACGAGCAGGGCCGAAAGCGGCCGGCTCCCGAGCGGGGAAGCGACGGCGTCGGCGTGAAAGCCAGCGATCAGGCGGCGCGAGGCGTCGAGCTCCACCTCGATTTGACCGTAGAGCTCGCGCGGCCGCCGTTTGTGACCAGGCGCCCAGCGCACGACAATCGCCTGCGATTGCCCGGGCTCGATCCGCGCCACCGCCTTTCCGCCTGCGAAGTTCGCGCTGACCGTCGGCGGCAGCCGGGGCAAAAGCTCGGTTCCGGTGCGCGGTCGCACCCGGACGTCGACCGCAACCGCCCCGCGGTTCTCGAGCCGCAGCTCGCCGACCCACGCGTTTCCCTCGCGCGCGAGCTCGAGGGGCAAAGCGCCGCTTTTCGCGCGAAGCGCGAGATCGGGCAGCGGCTCGCCAGACGCCACTCGCGCCACCAGCAGCACGGCGAGCAAGGCCAGCGCACGAGCGGTCATCTTTTGCTCTCGCCGTAAAGCGCGCTCTCGATTCGCGCCAGCGCGCCGCCGATGCCGGCAGCGGCCCGTGCGATCCGGTCCAGAAGCGCGGAAACCGAGCGCGGTGAGCCGGCAATCCGGCGCAACAGCGGCGAATCGACTGCCGGCAGCGGCTTTTCAGCAAGCGCAAACGCCGCCAGCGCCGTCGAAGCGAGCGCGAGAAACAGCAACGCGGAAGCGCCCGCGCCAGCGCAAGCCCCGGCAAGCGCCAGCCCGCCAAAAGCCGCGGCGAGCGACGCCAACTTCTGGCCTTGTTTGTCGACGAGCGCGCGCGCCGCGCCACGAACCCCGGCGACGCAGCCAATGGCGATGCCGAGGCTCGCAACAAGCGGCGCCAGCTCGAGCAAGAAGTCGAGCCGCATCACCACGTTGACACCCCCGAACGTCGCGAGTCCGCACAGCGCCGCCAGCGCGTGAACCGGCTCTTCGCGAGTCGCGATGCAGGTGCTCTCGATGGCCGCAGCAGCCACCACAATCAGCAGCGCGAGCGCCAGCACCGGCAGGCCCCAGAGCTCGGAGCCATCTACGGCTTGCCGTATGCCATGCTCCTTGGCGAGCGCGGGAAGCGTCAGCTGCGCCCTCAGCTCGCGAAAGTCGAGCGTCGGACCGAGCAATGCCAAAAGCGTCTCTTTGCCGGATCGGAGCTCTGCTTTCTCTACCAAGAGCTCGCTCGTGCCAGGCCCCGGATACAGATGAAAGTCGTAGAGAGCCGCAGGCACCGGCAGGTTGGCGAATGGACTTCTCGCGGCTTCGCGACAAGGCCGCGTATCGAGACCGATGCCACCGCGCCGGCCGTCCGCATCGACTGCGCAGAGCTCGGCATCGCCGAGACCGACGCGCGCTCCGGGCAGCGCCGACAGCGTGAGCGCCCCGGACCTGAGCGCGCCGCTCGACGTCGCGTCCCCGGACGCGATCGCTACCAGCCGCGGCCGCAGCGCGGGCGTGTAACTCGAATCCCAGCGGCCGCCGTAGACCCAGAACAGCAAGGCCGCCCCCGCGATCAGCAACAGCCCGCCAAGGCGTGCGAGCGGCGAAGGTGCCCGCCCGAGCAGCAGCGCACACGCCACCGTGGCCCCGCCCCACGCCAGTATCGTGAGAAAAAATCCCTGCGCCAGCAGCATCAGCTCTGCCGTGGCCAGGAGCAGACCATGACCCACGAGCTCGCGCCGGGCGATGGCGCCGTGTTTTTTGCCGAATGCGACCGAAAACGCGATCAGCGACCCGGTCGCGCTCGCCGCGAGCACGGGACCTACACTCGCCGGATCGAGCGCCAGACCGAACGTGACGTCGAGCGAGCCGACGCGCAGCGCGGGCCCGAGATTGCACAACAGGTGACGCTGCGCTTCCGGCAAAAGGAAGAGCTTCGCCGCACACCAGACGGCGCAAGCGAGCGACAGAAGTGCCAGAGCTGCGGACGAGCGTGTTCCGCGGGCGACGTTGCCGACGGCTGCGTAGCCCGCGGCCGACAGCGGCAGCGCCGGGATCAGACCGAGCGCACCCGTGATCTCGAACGACACTTCACAACCACGGATTGACGTTCACTTGCGAACCGGCGCCGTTCAGATTTCGGGCGACACGGATGGCGAGGTGAACGAGCACGAAAACGCCGAGACCGAACAACAACTCGCCGAGACCGCTCTGCAGGGCGCGCCACAGCGGCCGCTCGATCGCCTCGGACCAGCCGATCGTCAGCGCAAAGCAGCCCAGCGAAAGCGGGATCAGCCGCCGCCAGCACAAGCCCAGCACCATGCTGGCGGAGACGCGCGCGAACACCCAGCGCCCGCACATGACCAAGAGCACGAGCCCGGTCGACTTGAACAACACGAGCAGCGCGCCGGCCAGCATCAGCGCGGTGCTCCCGAGTTGCACGGCCGGCGAGACCAGCGGTAGCCGCCAGCCTCCCAAAAAGACCACGGCCACGACGCCGGCGCTGATCAAGAGATCGGTCCACTCGGAGAGCGCGACCAGATCGAGCCCGCGCTCCGGCTTTCCGATCGGCGCGCCGGCTTCCTCGGCTTCGGGCAGCTCGCGCGCCGGCCGCGTCACTTCCGGAACCATCGCGAACAGTGCCAAGAGCCAGGCGAAGAGCAGCGTCGGCCCCTGCAGCACGAGCCAGCGCCACGGCATCGCACCTTGTAGCGATACGAAGTCGTCGCTGCGCACGGTTCCGGTCATCGTAACCACGGCAGCGAGCGCGAGCAGCAGCGGCAGCTTGAAGCTGGTCGCCGAAAAGCCGTTGATCAGACCGGCGCGCAGCGACCAGCGCCCTCCGCGCTGCCAACCGCCGGCTCCCACCGCCAGCGTCACGCGCAGGATCAGTGCCGCGAGCAGCAAGATCGAAAGGTCGAGATCGGCGTGATAGAGCGGCCGCCCGCTGGCGAGCAGCGTGAAACCTGCGCTCACTCCGATCAGGATCAGGTAGGCAGCGACGCGGCTCGGCACGCTGGAGACCAGCGGCTCGACGCTCAGCGCCTCGCCGAGCACACGTGTCAGCGCGGGCGAACGGCCGCGCCCGCGCAAGCGAAGCACCACACGCCGTTCGATCCACGTGAGCAGGCGCGCCGGCGGAAGCACGAACAGGAGCACGATCGCCGCCGCCAGTCCGACCAAGAGGGCTGCCGCGGAGAGCTCGGACGGCGCGGTTTGTCGGAAGCCGGTGAAATCGACGAGGCGTTCGAGCGGCTCCGGTAGCCGCCCGCGCTGTACGGAGATCCGCGCAAAGCGGCGTTTCGAGGCCGGGACGACGTCGCTCACGCTGTGCACGTTGACGTTGTCCACGGACAGCAGGACGTCGCCCGCCGCGAGGCCCGCGCGCTCCGCGAGACCGCCCGCTGCGACACCCGAAATCACCACCTTGCCAGGCGGCGCGGCTTCCATCGGGCGGATGCCCAGGAATTCCAAGGCGCGGCGGCCCTCTTGCTCGCGGCCTTCCGCAATCCGGCTCGGGACCCTGGACGGCTCGATGTCGAAGACCACGCCGTGAACGACCCCGGTCACCGGTGGCGCGCTCGAGCGTTTCGGCGCGAAAGCCGCGATCACGTCGCCGCGAAACGTCGTGTGCTGCGCATCGTGACCCGACCCGCAGAATTCGGCGTGGAGCGCGCTGGTCAGCGTGGCGGTGATACGGCGCTGGCTGCCGATCGCGGGCGTGACGATGTCCACGCGAATCGGCTCGCGGCCCGGCCGGTACAGCTCGCCGCGAAAGGTGAGCGTCGCGGTGCGGCCTTCCGGCAACCCGTTGCCCAGCACCTCGAGCCGGTCGCCGAGGTCCACTTCGCTCGGTGCGAAAGTGACGACGTCGAGCAGCGCGGGCGGCGGATCCGCATGGCAGCCCAAGACGCAGGACAGCGCAACGCCGAGCAAGAACAAGAGCATTGCGCGCATCGGCCCGCTATAGACCGAGAGCCGTCACCAGGACGAAAAACCCTCGCAGAATCGCGGCGCGAGCCAAACTTCGTTGCCGTTTTTTGGCCCGCGCTGCGCGCTCCGCGTACCTTGTCCGCGGCCGAGGAGGTTAACCGCACGATGGCCCGCTGGCGAGCGCTGCTCAAAGACATCCGCGACGTCCAGACCGAGATCATGCGGCTGGCGCCCTGGCGCGACGCCGGTCTGGTACCGAACCCGCGCGCCTCTGCCCGCGCGATCGCTTCCGCCGAGCAACGCATCGGACGGCCGTTGCCGCCGAGCTATCGCGAGTTCTTGTGTGAGCACGACGGCTGGCCGCGCTTCTTCGAAGGCGCGACGCTGTTCGGCACCGCAAACCTCGGGCTCAGGCTCTACGATCAGGCGATCCGCGCCGCGTTCGAGGCGGCCGAAACCCCCGTACCCGACGTCGGCCCGCCGTCGCGGGTCGAGCCGCGGCGGATGTTGATCGCGTTCGGCGCCGACGTGCAGGCGACGACCCTGCTCGCCTTCGAGAGCTCTCGCGAGAACACCGCGGGGGAGCTGGCCGTGGTGGCGTGGATCAACGAGATCGGCGTGCGGCGCGAGTCATTCGAGAGCTTTCTCGAGCTGATTCTGGAGCTGAACGAGGCGGAGCTGCACTACCGGCGGGGTGCCCGGCAACGGGCCCCGATCGCCGAGGTCGAGCTTCCGATCCTGCCAATCCCGGGCGCCCGTCCGCCCGCCGCCGCTACCGGCTGAAAGCGGCTATCCGGTTGGGGCCGGAGCCCCGACCGACGACCAGACCGGGCGAGGTGGGTGACGCACCTACCTCGGAGGGGTCTGACTGCGAGATCCTCCTCGACACGAGGACAAAGATCGGTCACCTTGACGCTGTGCAGCAATTTTGCTCTCATTCTGTAGAGTGGCGTTGGCACGGGTATCTGCGCCAACCTTGAGTTGCTGCGCGAAGTTACGAGGGCGACAAAATTGACGACTGAGACCTCGGAGAGTGGAGCGCCTCCCGCGTCGCGGCGAGTGATCAAGCGATACTCGAATCGCAAGCTCTACGACACCAAGGACAGCCGATACGTCACTCTGCTTCAGATCGCGGAGATGGTCCGCGCTGGCGAAGACGTGCAGATCATCGACAACTCTACGAAAGAGGACAAGACCGACGTCACGCTCGCGCTGATCATCTCCGAAGAGCTCAAGGCCCGGCCGCGCGGCATTCCTCTGACGACGTTGAAGGCGCTGATTCGTCAGCGCGGAGAAAAAATCCTCTCGTCACTTCGCGAGGGACCGATCGGGCGGCTGATTCCGAAGGAAACGGGCGCGTCCGATTCGGAACCGCCAGCTCTGTTACAGGAGGATGACGTGGGTCAGAGCAAGGACGCACAGAAGGGGCTGCGTGCAACCCTCGAGCAGTGGCAGCACACCGTCGATGAGCGTATCCGTGCGGTTTTGCCGAACTTTTCGGCATTCCGCGAGCTCGAGGCATCGGTAAAACGCCTCTCAGAACGGCTGGACGCGCTGGAGCGCCGCCTGGACGAGGGCGGAAACCGCAAGGAATGAGCGGGGTTGGCTCGAGCAGCCTAAGGACTGGCGGCGGCTAGGAATAGCGTAAAGCTAGTAGCTGTTCCCCGAGCAGAGAGCAGCTTACCCCGTGTCTTTCAACCGACGAACGCCTGAAGTGCTCGAGCCTTCCGCCCGGCGGACCGCCGAAGGGAGCGGGATTTCCCCTCGTGAGTTCGAGCGCGAAGCACTCGGTCACCTGAACGCGCTGCTCGCCGTTGGAACACGGCTCACGAAGAACACTGCCGAAGCCGAGGATCTGGTGCAGGACACCTACGTCAAAGCCATGCGCGCGCGCCGCCAATTCGAGGCGGGGACCAACATGCGCGCCTGGTTGTTGCGCATCCTGACCAACACCTTCATCAACCGCTACCGGCGGGGCGGGCTCGAGAAGAGCGTGATCGAGGGACCCGACGCCGATCCACTGGCGGACGGTTGGATCGGCGCTTCGACGCTGGCTGCGATGCGCGATCCGGAATCCCAGGCGCTGCGCCCGGTACTCGAAAGGGAGATTTCGACGGCGCTCAACGAGCTGCCGGACGAGTTTCGCCTCGCGGTCGTGCTGGCGGACGTGGAAGAGCTGAGTTACCGTGAAATTTCCGACATCATGGGCTGCCCAATCGGAACTGTGATGTCGCGGTTGCATCGTGGTCGGCGTCTACTCAAAGGCAGGCTCTACGAACACGCTCGCGCCATGGGAATCGTCAGGGCCGAATCGAGCGTCGGCGTCGAAGAGTCTGCGCCTGCTTCGAGCGAGCTGCCGGTCGACCTCGATGCCTATCGCGCCAAGCGGGAGGCCGCTCGATGACGCCATGTAGGCGTGTGCAGCCTCTGCTCGAGGCGTTCGGAGACGGCGAGCTCGTCGCCGACAAGGTGCTCGAGGTCGAACAACATCTGGTCGAGTGTTCGGTGTGCACGGAGCGCGTGCGTTTCGGCCATGCGCTGAGTGCGAGCACTCGCAAAGTCGTGCACGCTGCCAGCGCGCCGTCGCCGGTTTTCATCGAACGTTTGCAGGCCGCGCTCGACGCCGAGCACGAACGCGAAGACGGCAATGCGCTTTTCGAGCACGAGCCGCGCGGCAAGCTCCTGCCGTGGCGCGCGATCGTGCCGGTGGCCGCGGCCGCCGCCTTCACCCTGGTGTGGGCCGCGTCGACCGGTGACGGGAGAAACGTCGCGAGCCGAGGCTACGACTCGGCGACCGCGATCGGCCCGGACCGGATGGGCTCGATCGACAGCGTCGAGCAGCTGGTCGACGAGCTGGTCAGCTATCACGCCAAGGCGCCCGCGCCGCAGGTCACCGAGCCGACGCTGGTGCCGCAGCTGGAACCCGAGGTGGGCGTCCCGGTGCGTCTGCCCAGCATGCAGCCTTATGGGGCGCGCTGGGAAAATGCGCGCTGGGAGGGCGCAAGCGTCGTGGTGCCGATGCGAGACCAGCGCGCAGCGTCGCTCCGGTATCACCTCGGGACTCACCGCGTCACGCTGTACGTGTACGACTCCAATCGTTTCCGGCTGCGGGCGATGCTCGAGCCGCGCGTCGTCAGGGACCAGCCGGTATACGTCGGCACGCGCCGCGGGTATTCGATTGCCGCCCGCGAACAGCGCGGGCTGGGCTACGCCGTCGCGACTGACCTCGACGATCGCGAGAGCGCCGAGCTCGTAGCCTCGATTCGCTGACTACGCGCTCTGCTGGCCCGGGCTGGCCCCGGACTACTACGCGCTGTTAGGATGTGCCGAGCGGCTCGCGACAATGCAGTCGATCGGCACAGTACTGTTGGCCGAACCCGATCCCGAGCTGGTTCGGGCGATCACCGAACCGCTCGAACGCTCCGGGCTCGCGGTCACGCGCGTGGCGACCGCCGCCGACGCCCTCGCCGGGCTCGCCGAGTCGCCGTTCGACGTGCTGGTGAGCGAGCTCGGTTTGCCCGATCTGAGCGGGCTCGAGCTGCTCGCGCAGGTCAAGAGCCGCTGGCCCGAGGTCGACGTGGTGATGCTCAGCGCGGCGGCCACCGTCGAGCAAGCGATCCAGGCGATGAAGACCGGCGCCGCCGATTTCCTCCAGAAGCCGATCGAGGCCGCGGAGCTCCATCACGTGATCGAAAAGGCGCTGACGCGGGCCCAGCGCACCGATCAGCTCGGCAACCGGGGTACGGGTCCGAGCGGGTTGATCGGCGGCTCGCCGGCGCTGAAAAAAGCGCTGGAGCTGGTGCAGCGCGCCGCTGCCGGCACGGCGACGGTGCTGATCCGCGGCGAGAGCGGCACCGGTAAAGAGCTCGTTGCCCGCGCCCTGCACGATCAGAGTCCGCGGCGCGCGGGCCCGTTCATCAAGGTCCACTCCGCCGCCCTTCCCGACAACCTGCTCGAGAGCGAGCTCTTCGGCTACGAGAAGGGCGCGTTCACGGGAGCCAGCCAGCGCAAACCGGGCCGCGTCGAGCTCGCCGAGGGCGGCACGCTGTTCCTGGACGAGATCGGTGACGTCACGCCCGCGATTCAGGTCAAGCTGCTGCGCTTGCTCCAGGACAAGCAGTTCGAGCGCCTGGGGTCGAACCAGACGCTGACCGCCGACGTGCGTTTCGTCGCCGCGACGCATCGCGATCTCGAATCGATGATCAAGAAGAACGAGTTCCGGCAGGACCTGTTCTACCGCTTGAACGTGGTGCCGCTCTGGCTGCCGCCGCTGCGCGCACGGCGCGAGGACATTCCGGCGCTGAGCCGTCACTTCGTCACCGAGCTCGCCGCGCAGCACGGGAAGCAGCCGCTCGCGCTCGAGCCAGCCGCGATCGAGGCCCTGGAAGCGCAGCGCTGGCCGGGCAACGTGCGGCAGCTGCAGAACTTCCTTGAACGACTGGTGGTGCTTTCGATCACCGACACCATCGGCGCCGGCGACGTGCGCCAGGCGCTCCACGAGCAAACCGAAGTAGCGACTCACACCACGTTCGCGAGCCGCGTCGGTGCACCCGATTTCACCTCGGCCGCCGGCCCACTCGACGAAAAGCTGCGAGAAGCGGAGCGCCGGATACTCGTCCGCACCCTGAAGCAAACCGAGAACAACCGGAGCATGGCGGCGCGCTTGCTCGGGATCAGCCGCCGAACCCTGTACAACAAGCTCGAGGAACACGGGCTCTAGCCGATGCGGGCGCATGGCTGAGTTCTCGGCAGGCGACGTGGTCGGAGGCGCTTATCGGCTCGACCTCTTGCTCGGCGAAGGCGGCATGGGCGCAGTCTGGGCAGCCACGCATCTGGTGAGCGGCGGCACCGCCGCGCTCAAGCTGGTCAAGGCTTCGCGGCACAGCGCCGAAACCCGGCGCCGGCTGCTGCGCGAGGCCCGCGTTTCCACGACCATCAACCACCCCAACATCGTTCGCGTGTTTTCGGTATTCGAGCTGGAGGACGGACAGCCCGTGATCGTGATGGAGCGCTTGGTCGGGGAGAACCTGCGACAGAAGCTCGACCGCGAGCTCTCGCTCGGGGTGGAAGAGGCGGCTTCGGCGCTGCTGCCCGTGATCTCGGCCGTCGGAACCGCCCACGCGTACGGCGTGATCCACCGCGATTTGAAGCCGGAGAACGTGTTTCTGGCGCTCGAGCGCGGCATGATTCGCTCGTGTGTGCTCGATTTCGGGGTCGCCAAGCTGACCGCGAGTGAAGGCATCACCGCTGCGTCGGCCGCAATCACCGACACCGGAGCCGTGGTCGGTACGCCGATGTACATGGCACCCGAGCAAATCATGGGCGAAGTCGTCGACCATCGCGCCGACATCTGGGCGCTCGGAGTGATGCTCTACGAAGCGCTCAGCGGCGGACGGCCGATCGACGGCGAGGGGTTCGGTCAAATTTTCAAGAACCTGATGACGTCGGCGATCACGCCGTTGCGCGTGATCGCTCCGGAGCTCCCCCCGAGCTTGACGGAGCTGGTGGACCGGATGCTGGCGCGCGACCGCGACGACCGGCCGCTCGATCTGCGCAACGTCTACGAAACGCTGGAGCCGTTCGCACAAGCTCCGTCGTTGCGCTTCGGTGGCGCAGCGCCCTCTCGATCCTGAGGCGAGCGCTACTCGGCACGCGCGCTGCCGTGCTTGCGCGGATCGGAAGCCGGAAATTTCCTTCCATTCTCGATCGCGATCAGCTGGACCGCGCTCCCGGCGAACGGCATCTTGCCCACGACCTCGCCGCGCGCTTCGAGATCCTTGATCAGCTCCGGCGTGGCTTGAGCCTCGAGCAAAATCGTGGGGCCCGTGGTGGGTACGTAGAATCTCGGGCCGGAGACCAGCTCGTTCGGCTTCGTGGCGAAAACCAGGCGGTTTAGCACGAGCTCTGTGACGTTGGTCGCGATCGCGGGCCCGCCCGAGCCGCCGATCGCCAGCACCGGGCGGCCCGCGCGCACCACGATCGTCGGCGTCATGCTGGAGACCGGGCGCGCGAGCGGCCGAGCACGGTTCGGGCTCTGGTTCATGCCGAAGGGTTTCACGGCCTTCTGCTCGGTGAAGTCGTCGAGCTCGTCGTTCAAGACCACGCCGCTTTCGCCTCCGGTGATCTTGGCGCCGAACAGGCGATTGACGGTGGTGGTCAGGCTCACGACGTTGCCGCTGCGATCGGCGGTGACGAGGTGATGCGTGCCGCCGCCCTCGAGGCCGAAGCGCGGGGTGGCATGGGTACGATCGAGTGCGAAAAGCTTCTTGCGTTGCGCGAGCCGAGGCGCGGCGATCAGCCGCGGCACGTCGGCGTTCACCAGATCGGGGTCGCCGAGAAACCGCATGCGATCCGCGATCGCGCTGCGCAGCGCTTCGCCCACCATGTGCTGGTACGCGCCGCTGTTTTTGCCCAGCGCCTTGAGCTCCGCGCTCGTGAACATGCCCAGCGCTTGCACGAGCATCAAACCGCCGGCCGACGGCGGCGGCATCGTGTAAACGTCGTAGCCTTCCCAGTGCACGACCAGGGGCTGGCGCTCGACGGGCCGATACGCCTTCATGTCCTCGAGCGTCAGCGCGCCCCCGAGCGAGCGGGCCGCGCCGACCAGATCCTGCGCGACCGGCCCTTCGTAGAAGGCCTTTGGCCCCTCGGCCGCGATGCGCTCGAGCGTTGCTGCGAGCTTCGGATTCTTCACGAGCTGGCCGACGACGCCCGGTTTGCCCTTTGGAAAATAGACGCCGAGGATGCCCGGATCCACGCGCAAGCTCGCCGCGCTCGAGTCGAGCATCTGCTCGAGGTGGCGGCCGATCGGAAATCCGTTCTTGGCCGCGCGCGCCGCCGGTAGGACGAGATCCTTCCACTGCCGCCGCCCGTGGTGGCGATGCAGCTCGAACAGACCCATCACTTCGCCGGGAACACCGACCTGTTTGCCGCGCTCGTTGGCCGCGAACGGGCGCGCCTCGAACCAGCTCGGATCGATCTTTTGCGGAGCGGTCTCCCGAAAATCGAGCACGTAAGGTTGCTGCTTGTCGGCCAGCCACACCACCACGAAGCCGCCGCCGCCGATTCCGCTCGAGGTCGGGCTGGCCACGCCGGCGACCAGCGCCGCGGCCACCGCAGCATCCACGGCGTTGCCGCCCGCGCGCAACTGAGCGAGCGCCTCGCGCGTCGCAAGCTCGTTCTCGGTCGCGGCCGCGCTCTGTCCGGCCGCCTGCGGAGCCGCACGCGGCGCGACCGCGAGCAGCGCACACACCAGCGCAAAGACCAAGAGCGCCGGGTGTCGGTGCAGATTCGAAAGTTTGGGCCGGCGCATCGCTGAGCCGGGCGATTTTGTAGTGCCTCGTGTCGCGATGTCGAGCCTGCTGTTCGCTCCTGTACTAGGATTCCCTGACGAAAGGCGGCCCCGTGCGTTTCTTGTTCGTGATGGATCCCGCGGAGAAAATGCTGCCCGACAAGGACACGAGCTTCGCGTTCATGCGGGGCGCTCGCGCCCGCGGGCACGAGTGTTTGCACTGCTTGCCGCTCGACGTGAGCAACCTCGGCTGCGACGTTTTTGCCCGCGCCCGCCCGATCGCGGTCAGCGACAGCGCGCCCCACGTCACGCTCGGCGCTTTCGAGCGCGTGGAGCTGTCGCAGCTCGACGCCGTGTTCATCCGCAAAGATCCGCCGTTCGACACCGCCTACGCGCACCTGACTCAGCAGCTCGATCTGGTCAAGGATCGCACTCTGGTGCTCAATGATCCACGCGGGCTACGCGACGCGAACGAGAAGCTGTTCGCGTTCCATTTCAGCGAGTTCATGCCGCGCTCGCTGGTCAGCGCGGAGCCGCGCGAGATCCTCGAATTCGTGCGCGAGGTGGGTGGCAAGGCGGTGCTCAAGCCGCTCGACGGCGCGGGCGGCAGCGGCGTGGTCGCGCTCGCGCTCGAGGACAAGAACACGCGCGCCCTGATCGACATCTTGACCGCCGAGGGCCAGCGCCACGCCCTGGTGCAGCAATACCTCGGCGCGGTGCGCGAGGGCGACAAGCGCGTGCTGGTTCTCGACGGCGAGCCGCTCGGGGCGATCCTGCGCGTCCCGCGCGAAGACGACATCCGCGCCAACATCCACGTCGGCGGCGTGGTTCATCCGACCGAGCTCGGCGCCGAAGAGCGCGCCCTGGTCGCGAACGTCGGCGCGCGCCTGCGCCAGCACGGCCTCTGGTTCGTCGGGCTCGACCTGATCGGCGGCAAGTTGATCGAGGTCAACGTCACGAGCCCGACCGGGATCCAGGAGCTCGGCCGCCACCGCGGTGACGAGCCGGAACAGGCCGTGATCGCCTGGGTCGAGCGCACGGTCCGCGCGCGCTGAGCCGGCGAGGCTCACAAAACTTGGCCGGGCGCCGCCACTCGGTGAAAGGTCCGTGGGACCATGACCCGCTGCTGCGAAATCTGCGCGAGCCGGCAGGGCAAGCCGCCCGCGCGCCTCTCGTCCCCGGGCAAGATCCGGCGTGTGCTCGTCGAAGAGCGGATCGTCTCCCTGTGCGAGGAACACGCCGCCCGCTATCGCCTCTCGGGATGCACCACGGTGAGCGAGCTCTACGCGCTGTTCCCGGAAACAAACGGGCGGCGCTCGCTGATCTCGCGCCGCGCCCCGCTCGACCGGCGCGTGTTTCCGGCGCGCCCCGAAGGACGCCGGCACAACGTCGGGCGCCGCACCTCCGACTATCTCGACTGACGGCTGCCTGGCGCTAAGACCGGGGCGGGGACGCCGTGATGAGTGCGGTCCGTCTCAACGCTCTGGTCTTCGTGGTGTGCAGCGCGCTCGCCGTCGGGGTGGTGTGGCTCGGGCTGCGCCGTCCCGCGCCGGCCCCGCGGCTACCCCGAGCGTCGGCGCTGTCTGCGGTCCCGGAAGGCGCGATCTTGATCGCGACCCTGGACGCGCGGAAGTTGCTTGCGACGCGGCTCGGCGCCGCATTGATTGGCGGCGGCGGGGAGCTGCCGGGCCTGGGCCCGATCGCCGACGTCTGCGGCTTCGACCCCACGCTCGAGCTCGAACGGCTGACCTTCGCGGTCCCGAGCGCGAGCAACGCCGAGCGCGATACTCCGATCGATTTCGGACTGGCCGGCTACGGCCGCTTCTCGAGCGCGAGCGTCGCCGGCTGCGCCAGCACGTTGATCCAACGGCGCAGCGGCTCGCCCGTCACCACCAAGATCGGATCGTTCGCCGCAGTGCGCTCGCGCTCGGGCTCCTACGGCGAGCTCGCGGTGCGCGACGGCGGTCCGGTGCTGCTGGGCGGCGGGCACTACCTGCGCGAGATGATCGACGCGGCCGACGGGCGCCTGCCGAGCGCGAGCTCCGATCAGCGCCACAAGGCGCTCCGGCGCAGCCTGGGTGAGGATGCGACGCTGCTCGCCACCTGTATCTTGCCGCGCGGCTGGCTCGAGCGCTTGGTCGACGACGCTGCCGTCGCGCGTTCGCCGCTGTCGGCGATCGAAAACGCCGCATTGCGCCTCGACGTGGGCGCCCGGGTCGAGGCAACGCTCGCGCTCGGCTGCCCCACGCTCACCGCGTGCGCCGACCTCAAACAGTCGCTGGGCAGCTTGGTCGAAAGCGCGCTCGAAGAGCGACTGCCAGGAGCCAAGAATCGGCTGCGAATCGACGACGCGAACAAGCAGATCCGGCTCACTTTCTGGCTCGAAGAAGCCGAGGCGATTGCGCTTGCCTCGAGCGCACTGAAAGGGCTCTGACTCGGCTCAGCGCTGGCTCTCCGCCGCCTGACGCACGAGGCGGCGCAGACTGCGAAGGTCGAACGGCTTTTCCAAGCGCGGATTCGGCGTCTGCCCGAGGAAGCGCTCGGCTTCGTGGGTGAACGCACCGCCGGTCATGAAAACGATCCTCCGCTCGTAGCCGGGACGATTCAGCCGCAGCGCCTGGTAGATGTCGATCCCGTTCATTTCGGGCATCATCAGGTCGCAAAACACGACGTCGAACGACGTTTCGCCGAGCAGGTGCTTCAAGGCCTCGCGCCCGCTGCCTGCGAAGATCACGTCGTTTTCTTCTTCCAGCATCAGCCGCAGCGCGCTGCCGACACCGGGATCGTCGTCGACGACCAGCACGCGCGCGCGTGCGGCCCGCGGCGGCGGCAGCGTGGGCGCCGGCGTCACGGGCCTGACCGCGCTGGTTTCGCCCCGCACTTCGGCGATCGGCAAGAGTACGCGATAGCTCGCTCCGCCGCCCTCCCGCCTCGCGACGCTGAATTCGCCGCCCAACGAGCTCACGATGCTCTTGCAGATCGCGAGCCCCACGTCTTCCAGCGGCTCGAAGGCCGGCTGCTCGGACGTCTCGTCCAAGCCGCTGCGATGCACTTCGACCAACACGCGGTCGCCCGCGCTGCGCAAGCAGAGCTCGACCGCCGCGCTGCTGTCCGCGTCCTCCGGTAGCGATTGGGCCGCGTGCAGAAGCAGATTCAGGAGCGCCTGTTCGAGCCGCGCCTGTTTCGCGAACACGGGCGGTACCTCTTCGTACTCCGTGATCAGCGTGCCGCGGTGACGGATCTCGTTGCCGACCATCTCGATTGCGACTTCGAGCGCGTCGCGCGTGCTCACGCCGGTCTGCTCCAGGTCGTCGGAGCGGGCGAACGCGCGCATGCGCCGGACCACCGCCGCCACGCGCTGCGCGCCCTCGCACACCTCGTCGAGGCGCTGCAATGCCGGCATCACCTCGCGATCCTCGGCCAGCTTCGGCAGCAACGTCGAAAGGTGATCCAGATTGAGCAGCACGTAGGTCAGCGGGTTGTTGATGGCGTGCGCCATGCCTCCCGCGAGCATCCCCAGCGTCGCCAGCCGGTCCGCCTTCAGCGTCTGCGCCTCGAGCTGCTTTTGCTCGGTGACTTCACGCGCGAACGACAACACGGCGGGCCGGCCTTCGTATTCGATCGCGATCGAGCTGACCTCGAGCATGATCCACGAGCCGTCGCTGCGCCGGGCCCGGTACTCGTAGGGCGCGAGCCGTTCGCGGCGCGTCAGGATCGCGCGCGCCCGCTGCTCGAGCACCGGCACGTCCTCGGGATGGGCGAAGCCCCGCGGATCCGCGCCCAGCGCGTCTTCCGGATCGTCGACGCCGAACAGCCGGGCGGCCGCGGCGTTCACGAAGCGCAGGCCGCTGCCGTCGAAGATCCAGATCGCCTCGGGCACGGTCTCGATCAAGCGCCGGAATTGGGTTTCGGTGCGCGAGAGCGCGCGCTCGGCGGCGCGGCGCTCCGTCAAGTCGCTGATGAAGTTGACGGCGAGCCGCCGCCCGTTTTGCTCGACCGGATTGAACGCGACGCCGATCGCCGTGCGCGTACCGTCGCTGCGCGTGATCGCCGACTCGAACTGCGCCGGCTCCGAGGTCGCGCCGGGGCTGCGCGGGCTCAGATAGGGCGCCGGCGCGCCGAGCAGCTCCTCGCGCGCGCTGCCGAGGATCCGTGACGCGGCATCGCTGACGTAGATGGTTTGCGCCTGATCGGGCGCGTCGTCCATCACCACGAGCCCGATGCCGGCGGCGGCGACCGCGTCGACGATCGCGTCCGCAATCGCGTCGGTGAAGCCTAAAGCGGGCGCGCTCATGCTTCGTCCCCTTCGATCTTCGGTCGCAAGGAGCGCGCTCTACATTCCGGCCATGGTGCCGACGGTGATGAACTGTTCCGGCTCCGGCCACGGCGTGAGATCCGTCGTCAGCACCTTCGAGTTTCCCTTGTCGACGACCTCGACGCCGATTTCGACCGCGACGTTCGCGGCGTGAGAAACACCATTTTCATCGACGCTGCCGAGCACCCTCAGGCCGAGGTCGATGCCGGTGAGACCAGGAACCAGACCCGGGACGTAGCCCTTGACGTAAACGTCGTTGTAAGAGCGGTTCTCGATGTTGAAGGCGTGGTTCACGTAGGTGGGGAGCGCATCGTACCCGTCTTGATTGTCGCTCTCTGGCGGGTTGGCAATCAGGTTCATCGCCGTCGCGAAGTCGATGGCCAGCTCGTTCATGTCCTCGAAGGTGAACGTCCCGTGGCGCCGCGTCTCGCGGCCGCTCGCGGTGCCTGGAACCTCGAAGTAGACCTGAATTCCGGAGTAGTTCGGGATTAGCTCGTCCTCTTCGGCCTGAGTGAAGCCCGGCCAGTAGCGTCCGTATTCGTTCCACGGATCGATCAAGAGCCACACGTTGTGATCTTCTGCGTCGAGGTTCGTGAGGGTCCAGGTGATCTGAACCTGAACGTCCTGGTTCGTCAGCCAGGGGTAGTGATCGAGATAGTTCGGCACGTTCTCGACGCGAGCCAGTGATTCGCGCTGAGCGTCGGTCGGCTGGACGATCGGGAAGCCCACGGGCAGCTTGACCTCGAAGATCTGCATCTCGCCGTCGTCGTAGGTCGGTGCCATGTCGTCGGTCATCCCGACTTGAACGGGATCGAGCGTGCGCTGAGTTTCGTCCTCGCCGCTGCAAGCGAGCGCGAGCGCCGCGGCGAAACCAATACCCAAACAGCGAATGCAGGGGCTGAAGGCCCCGCGTCTGGGGTCGCTTACCCCCCTGTCCTGAGAAGCAGAGGTCTGTAATTTCAGCATGTTAGGCCACCCGCCTGCAGGTTTACCTGAGGTAATGCCACCGCCGTGCCACCGAAGGTCCGTCAGGTTTTGCTGGGGCGGAACGAGAAGGTCCAACTCGCTCCAGTCGGCTTGTCGGCCGTCGGAAACTTCAGGCGATTGAACTGCCGCAAGATGCAGCCCTCGACGCGAGGATTGCCGAGCGACGAGCCGCCGATGCTCGCCCCTCCCACCGATCCACCGGGTGTGACCGTCCAGCTGACACCGACGTTGCCTTTGAGCGTCGGGTTGCTCGCGGCAGCCGCTTCATAGCAAGCGCGAAACGCGCCGTAGCGCGACATCACGACGCGCGAGATCTGCGCCGGCGAGAGACCCTGGCCCGGCTTCGGCGCGTCTTTGCCTGCGACCTTGCGCTCGGAAGTACCATCGCCGCCGCCGCCTTCGCCGCTCCCGCCTTTGCCCAAGCCGCCGCGACCGGGCCCGCCTGGTCCACCGCTGCCGCTTCCGTAACCGCCGCCGCGACCGGGCCCCCAGCCCGTGTCCAGCGTTCCGGCGCCGAACGGTACGCCGCCTGGTTCCGTTCCGCCGCCAGCCGCCCCCGTCCCCTTCAGGCCCGTGCCGGAGCCCTTGCCGAGCACGATGTCTTCGGATCGCAAACCTCCGAGTGCGTCAGCCACGGAGCTGATCGTACCGAGCGTCTTTTTCACTTCCTCGCCGACCTCGCTCGAGAGCGCTTCCGACATGCCGCCGAGGCTGCTCTTGATCTCGCCTTTGAGCTTGGTCTCGTCCGCGGTGCTCTGCTTGCCGAGCGCGCCCTCTTTTCCGGCGATCTTCTTGCCTCCCCCCATCTCCTTCTTGTCCTTCGCGCCGACGTCCTTTTTGCCCTTGTCCTCGCTCTGTTCCTTGCCCGCCGCGGGCGGCATTTCCGGCTCCTCGGTCTTCACGTTGAACTTGGCGAGCAGGTCTTGCTGGCTCGTGAGCTCGATCGGCTTGTCGATCGCGGGCGGCGTGGTGATCGCCCAGAACAGCGCGAGCGTGCCGAGCACCGCGACCAGCGCGAAAACGAACGCGAGCACGAGCCCCCAGTCCGTCCGCCGGCGCGAAACCATCACCGGCGGCGCCTGCGAGAACTGGAAGAAGACCGCGAACGTGCCGTACTGGATTAGGCCATAGTCACCGGCAACGATGGGAATCGGCGCGCCCGTTTGCCCGAGCTGCACGGGACTTTCACGGCGACCGCGCAGGAACAGCACGCCGCCAGTGGCTCCGCGGCAGTCGATTTCCCAGCCAGCGCCGACCGCACGCACCGGCGAGTCCGCGACACCGCTCATGTCGGGCTTCGGCAATGCGGCCTGCGGCTGGTCACCGACGACGAACGACTGGCCAACGCCCAAGCTTCGGACCGCGAGCACGTTCGTTCCCCACACAGCCGCCGCACGGAGCACGATCGCGGAGGAAGCAGGTTGAGCCATCGCTAGGTCTCCTGGTTCACTTCAGCGCGGCGTTGCGCCGGGTATCCCGTAGCTCGGGCAGAAAAGATCGATGCCCGAGCTGCCCCGCGGCGAACTCTGCGCGCACGCGGCGCAAGAAGTAGACGATCTGCGGCGACTTCAGCCGGCCTTCGACGTCGACCGGGCCGAACTTGTAAGTCTTGACCCCGGCGTCGCCGGTTTCCTTCTCCTCGACCACCGCTGGCCCGCCGTTCGGCTTCTTTTCCGCTCCAACCACGCGGTCGCCGGCACCCTTCTCTTCCTTGGACTTGGTGTCCTTGCCGTTCCCCTCTTCCTTTTCCTTCCCCTCGGCCTCGCCTTTGGAGTCTTTTCCGGCCTTGGCCCCCGCCTTCGGTGGCCGGCGCGGCTGAGCGTCCACCGACGCTGCTCCGGCTCCGATCAAAAACGCCCCCGCGAGGAGAGCGTGAAGGAGGGCGCGAGCACGAAGCATGGGGAAGCCCGTGACTTTACCCCATCCTTTTCAGTGCAGCTCATGAAATTGCGCGCAACTCGGCACGGCCCTTGACCGAACAGGGACACATCGGGAGCACATCCCACCTTCGGCCACATCACCGAAAAAGGAGTTTGCCATGAGTTTTGCAATTGGTTCCGGATCCCTCACCAGCGTCATCGCCCAGTGGGCGTCGGAGCACGCCGCGAGCATGGGCGACGAGCTACGCGGGTTGATGAAAGCGGCGGACCACCGCGCGCAGCTCTTGAAGGAGCTCAACGAGCTGAAGACCGCGATCGGGCATGCATGCTTGGACCCCAAGCTGTTCACGCAAGCGCTCGAGCAGCTCAATGCCTTCATAAAGAGGCACCCGCAGTACCAGGAGGCTCTCGGGCCCATGGTGCCGGCTTTCGAGTACGAGGTAGGAAAGCACCCCGCAAAGACTGACGGCAACGCGCAAAATACCAACGGGATCGACTCGGACGACGACCTGCTCGAGCAGCTCGACGGCAGCTCCGGGGACGACGATCAGGCGGGCACCGGAACTGACGCCAACGAGCTCAACATTCTCCAGGGCTTGATCGGACCCAACGGGACTTGGGGCATCGCGCTCGACGGCGCGATCGACGATCTGCGCAACCAGGATCGCATGGGGATGATCGAGATCCAGGACCTCGTCGACAAGCTCAAGCAAGCCGAGATGCTCGGCTCGAACCTGATTCGCTCGATCAACGATGCGGCCGAATCCGTGATCGGCAACATCGCCTGACCCAGGCGCACGGAGGCACATCGTGGAACCCCTACACTTGGGCGGCATCAGTCCGCACCTGCAGCTGCTCGCGTTGCAGGAAGAGTCATCGCAGACGCAGCGTGAAGGCGATCGTCAGGAAGTCGATCGGCTCGACCACCGTGTCGACGCGGCGCGCGCCTTCCAACGCTTCGAGATCCAGCGTGCGCAAGAGGAGCGCGAAGATGCCTCGATGTGGGAAGACGTCGCGGGCACTTTCAAGACCGTGTCGATCGTCGCAGCCAGCGCCGCGGCAATCGCGGCGACGGGCGGCGGCGGCACGGCGGCAGTGATCGTGGCGGCGGGTGCGGCGATGAAGCTCGGCGCCAAGGTCGGTGAAGAAACCGGCATCATCGACGCGGACGCCGCAAACGTGCTCGATATTGGCGGCACGGTCGTGATGGCCGGCGGCGCGGCGTTTGGCGTCGCCGCGGCGGCCAGCGGCGCCTCGTACGCCGCTGCCGAGGGCGCCAAGACGACTGTGGTCCAGGGCGCGCGCATGGTGTCGACCGGAGCGTCCGCGGCAGAGGGCTACGCGTCGAAGCGCTCGAGCGACCACGCCTCGAACGCGATCGACCACGACGGACACGCGCGCTCCGCGGAGTCGATCGGCGACGTCGCTGATCAGGATCGCGACGCGGTCGTCGACCGCTCGGCTCGCCTAGCCGAGCACGAGCGCTGGGTCGCCGGCCAAACAGCCGCGAATCTGGCCATCGAAAATCAGGGCCGGACCGGCCTGATCGCCAACATCGGAGGAAAACGATGACCACGGGACCCATCGGCTCGAGCTTTGCTCCCACCGATCCGTTGCTCGCGATCCTCGCCAAAGAGATCGAAGTGGAGCAGGAAAATCAAAAGCACGAGGACGGCGTGCGCGTCGCCGCACGCAACGCAAAGATCTCCGCTGACCAAGCCGCGATCCAAGCGCTTCACGACCAGGCGGACGCGATCCGGGCCGGCGCCTGGGTTTCGTTCGGGCTCAAGACGGCGGGTGCGGTGGTCGAGGGCGTCGGCATTGCGACCACTCCGACTGCAAAAGGTAAGGACGCCGCGGAGTGCTCCCGGATCGCCAACCAGCGCAATTGGAGCAATGGCTTCAGCGCGGGCGGCCGAATGCTAGCGGGCCAGGCGGAACCGCTCGGCAAACTGGTCGGTGACGCAAACGAGAAAGAAGCCGAAGCGAAAGGCGCCGCCGCCAAGATGCGCTCGGATAGCGCCGACGCCGACTACGATGCGGCCTTATCGCTTAAACAGAAGAGTGAAACGCACGTGAACGCGATCATCGAACAGGTGCAGAGCCTCATCGCCCTCGCGCGGCAGGCTTGCGACCACGTGCTTTCGCGGTTTTGAGCTTCGGGTTCTTCAGCCCCGTCTCGAGCTTGTTCTTCACTTCGCGCCGGACCCGCGGCGCGAGCCGCTCCGAGTGTTCGCGCAGAAACTCGCGCACCTTGGACGGCTCGCGCTGCGAGAGCTCACGCAGTGCCCACGACATCGCTTTTTCCACCATGTCGTCGCGGTCGTCGAGGTGAAGCTTCGCGACACGCAGCGTGCGTCGCCAATCACCGGTGCCGCCGCCGGTTTTCGAGTTGAGCCGCACCGTCGCGACGAGCGAAAGGCGTCTCTGCCAGCGATCCGTCGAACGCGCCCATTCCAGGATCTTCTGGTCGGAGACGCGACCGCGCCGCCAAGCGGGCCCGGCCAGCGTGACGCCGAACAGATCGACCGAACCCCAGTCAGCGAGCCCCTGGCCCAAGCGTTCGATGAGCGGGTCGTCGAGGAGCTCGATTCCCCCGCGGTGCGCCGCCAAAAGCTCGTACGCCAGCATCCGACCTACGAAGTCGCCCGGTTTCAGCAACTCGAACGCCAGCGCGAGCACGAGCTCGGGCGCCTGTTTCGCGAGCGCGCGCGTGTGCCGTCGCCGCAGCGCGCGCAGCGACGGCACGTTGCGCTCCGGTAGCCGGCCGAGCTCGCTGCGAATCACCCGTGCGAGCTCGACCGCTTTCACACCCGGACGCTATCAGAACGCCTTCAGATTGCTCAACAGGCGCTTGCTGATCACGACGCGCTGGATCTGACCGGTGCCCTCGAAGATGTCGTAGACCTTGATGTCGCGGAACCACTTCTCGAGCAGGGCGTGGTCGGTCGCGAGCGAGCCGTGGGCGCCACAGATCTCGATCGAGTCGATGCAGGCGCGGATCGCGGCCTGGCCCGCCGCGGCCTTCGACATACTCGCTTCCTTCGCGTTCGGAATGTGGTGGTCGGCCATCCACACTGCCTTCCAGACCAACATGCGCGCAGCTTCGAGCCCGCGGTTCACGCGCGCGAGCTTCTCGGCGATCGCCGAGTAGCGCGGAATTGGACGGCCGAGCACGTAGTTGTCTTTGACGAAGTCGCGCGCGTACTCGTACGCGGCGCGACCGATACCGCACGCCATCGCAGCCACCAGCGGGCGCGTGTTGTCGAAGGTCTTCATCGCGGTCATGAAGCCTTCCTTGGTCTGGTACTTCTCCTCGCCGCCGAGCAAGTTGTCGGCCGGGACGTGGCAATCCTCGAGCACGAGCTCGGCGGTCTCGTTGGCGCGCAGGCCGAGCTTGTCCTCGATTTTGCCGACGAAGAAGCCGGGCGTGCCCTTCTCGACCACGAACGCGCGATGGCCGGCGCGGCCGAGCTTCGGATCCACGGTCGCGAAGATCACGACCCACGACGCGCGTCCGCCGCAGGTGATGTAGCACTTGCGCCCGTTGAGCACGTAGTGATCGCCTTCCTTGCGGCAGCTGGTGCGGATCGCCGCCACGTCACTGCCGGCACCGGGCTCGGTCAAGCCGTAAGCGCCCCACCTTAGCTCCTGCGACATGTCGCGGAAGATGCTGAAGAAGCGCTCCTTCTGCTCCGGCGTGCCGCTGGCGCGGACCGGCGGGCCGCCTAGACCCGCGCCCGGCAAGCTCAACATGATCGAGGCGTCGGCCCAGGCCAGCGTCTCGGCGCCGACCGCGGCCGTGCGATTGGTCTGCACCGGCTTGGTCGGATCACGTTTGGCGCTCGTACCCTCCTGGAAATCCTCCATCGGGTTGGTGTCGCCCTTCATCGCCTGGCTCATGTTGTAGAAGGTGCGCAAGAAATCGAGGTCGATCTCCTTCTTGCGATCCCACGCCAGGCTGTTGGGACGGATCACGTTCTTTCCGAGATCGGAAAGCGCGTCCCGGAGCATGCGCTGCGTACCGTTCAACTCGAATTCGATCATGGCATCCTCTCCGGTGGCTCAGGTGAAGACCGCTTGGGTTTCAGGTGTGGGCAACACCAGCGCGGGGTCGAGCGGACCGCCGATCTCGAGCGCCGCCGCGAGCTGATCCATCTGCTCGGCGGTGGCGCCGGTGAGCGCGATTTGCTTGGCGTCGCGCATCTGCTTTTCGACGATCACGTCGCGCATGAAGCCGGCGCCTCCGTGCAGCTGCACTGCGTCGTCGCTGCAACGCATCGCGACCTCGTGGCTGTGGGCGATCGCCTGTGCGCTCCAGAGCAGCGCGAGCTTTTCGTCCTTGCCGGCGTCCCAGGCCCAGGCCGCGCGCCGGCACATGTCGCGCGCACTTTCCGCGTCGATGTGACGATCAGCGAGCGTGAAGGCGATCGCCTGGAAGTGGCCGATCGGTTTGCCGAAGGCCTTGCGGATGTCGCAGTACTCGCGCGCGATATCGAACGCGGAACGCGCGAGCCCGACCTGGCGCGCGGCGATCAAGAGCGAGTACTTGGTGAAGAAGCGCAGCGTGGCGGCGGTGAAATCGCCGCGGCCGTCGAGGCGATCGCTCGCGCTCACCTTGGCGCTCTCGAGCGTGATCTCGCCGAACTCGGCGCACTCGAGCCCGAGCGTGTCGTGACGCGGCCCGACCTTGAGCCCGGGGTTGTCCTTTCTCACCACGAAGGCCCCGATCCCGCTCCAACCCGCCTTCGCGTCCACCTGCGCGAACACGATGAAGGTGTCGGCGAGACGAGCGTTGCCGATGAAGCTCTTCTGTCCGACCAGCTCCCAGCCGTCGGCGGTCTTCTTCGCGGTGGTGACGAAGCCGGGACCGTCGCGGTTCGGAGCCTTCTCGCTCCAGGCGACGGCGCCGAACCGATCGTGAGCCTCCGGCGCCAGATACGGCGCGAGCAAGGCGCCCGCTTGCTCGTCGCTGCCGAGCTCGAGCGCCGCCAGGAAAAACGCGCCGAAGCCGGGCAGCGCGTAGACGGCCGACGCGCTGCCGTAGGCGAGCTCCTCGTTGATCAGGAGCGCCGTCAGGAGCCCGAGCCCCTGGCCGCCGAGCGCTTCGGGCACCAGGGCGCCAGCCAGGCCCATCTCCTGCGCGGCCTTGCGCACGTCGGCCGGTAGACCGCGCGCCTTCTCGAACTCGCGCTCGCGCGGGGCGAGCGTGGTTTTCGCAAACTCGGCGACGGTGCTGACGATGAGCTGCTGGTCTTCGCTGGGTTCGAACGAGATCATGCGGTTGCTCCTTGGTGGGGCGAGCGCGAGGACGACCCACCCCGAGCCCGAGCGGGGCAGCGCTCGGACCCGAGGCGGGAATGGAGCACGAGCGGCAAGGGATCAGCCGCTCCATCGCGTGCTTGCAGGAGGAGGGGGAAGCGCCAGAGCATCGCGAGAACTCCGATCAGTTCACTTTGGAGTACTACTCCGTAGTAGTCAACCGAAAAGTCGGCTGGCCGGCCTAATTCTTTCACAGGTCATCAGAATTTTTATGGTTTTCCAGACCGGAAGACCGTACTCGCGCCCGGAGGGCGCCGAAAACCTGACTACGAGCTTCGGAGTAGCAAACTCGAGCGCCAGGGGTAGCGAACTCGCCCGGCAGAGCTGGACCCGCTCTAGCCGACCTAGAGACCCAGTGTTGCGCGGAGCGGCGGCTCGGACTAGGGTTCGCGGCCCCTTATCCCATGGCACACGCAGTCATTCGCGCAGGTGGTCGGCAATATCGCGTCGCCGAGGGCGACGTCGTCAAGATCGACAAGCTCTCCGGCAACCCCGGCGACAAGATCGAGTTCGGTGAAGTGCTCGCGCTCGGCGGTGACGCGCCGAAGTTCGGCAAACCCACGGTAGCCGGCGCCAAGGTCACCGCTGAGATCGTCCGCCAGGACCGCGACGAGAAGCTCGTCGTTTTCAAGTTCCGGCGCCGCAAGAAGTATCGCCGAAAGCAAGGTCATCGGCAGTACTTCACCGAAGTGAAGATCACCGGGATCTCGGGTTAGAGGACAAGGCAATGGCACACAAGAAAGGTGGCGGCTCGACCAGGAACGGGCGCGGCTCGAATGCGCAGCACCGCGGCACGAAAGTGTATGCCGGCGAGTTCGTGCGAGCCGGTTGCATTCTGGTGCGGCAAGTTGGCCAGAGCATCGGGCCCGGCCGCAACGTGGGAGTCGGCAAGGACTTCACGCTGTTCGCGCTGGTCGACGGAACCGTGGCGTACGAGTTCGCGACGCGAAAGAAGAAGCGCGTCTCCGTGTATCCCGAGCAGACCAGCGCCGCCAACTGAAGGGCTCGCGGCGCGACGTTTCGATGTCGACAAGCCGCTACAAGCTACTGATCACCGATCTCGACGGCACGCTGATCGACGGAGGCGGCAAGATTCACGAGCGCGATCGGCGTGCGATCGAAACGCTGCTCGCGCGCGGTGTCCGCGTCAGCGTGTGCACGGGCCGGATGTACTCGGGCACGCGCCAAATCGCCCGGGTGCTCGGGTTGAACACGGCCGTCGGCTGTGTCGACGGCAGCCACATCGTTCATAGCTCCGACGATCGTGAGCTGGTGCTGCGCTCGATCACCAGCGAGGGCGCCCGCATCCTGTTCGATACGCTGGCCAGCGTGCGCCCGGTGAGCTTCGTGTTCGCCGACGACACCGTGCTCCACGACGGCGCGGGCGTCGAGTTTCTGCCCTACATCAGCACCTGGTCGGAACGCGCGGTCGAGGTCGGTGACGCGATCGGCGAATCGCGCACGCGCTACGAAGCCTCGACCTGCGGGGTGGTGGCGCTGGGCTCGAAGCAGCAGATTCAGAGCGTCGCGGGCGAGCTCCGGCAAAAGGCGCCCGACACGCTGCAGTCGGCGACTTTCCCGATACGGCGCCCGCCGTTCTCGGCCTTGTGGGGCATGGTCGTACGCGCGGCCGGCGCCAGCAAGGGCACCGCGCTCGAGTGGATCGCACGCCATGAAGGCGTGGATCCTGCGCAAACGATCGCGGTCGGCGACTGGTTGAACGACATCCCGATGCTCTGCGCCGCGGGCCGCTCGTTCGCCATGGCGCATGCACCGGACGAAGTGAAGCGCGTGGCCAGCGACGTGCTGGATGCGGACGTGGTCAAGGGCGGCGGCATCGAGGAAGCCGCGCAGCGCGCGGAGCTGTTGTGAAGCGCGCCGCGGTTTGCACGGCGTTTCTCGCGCTCGGCGTCCTCGGCGCGAGCGCCTGTGGTTCCGACTCCCAGCCGACTCAGAGCACGCGGCCGGTGTTCGTCGATGCGGGCTGCGACACGGTGGTCTTTCCCGAATGTAATTTCACGACGCCCGGCTGCCCGAGCTGCGCCCCCAAGTGCAGCGTGGTCGAGAGCGGCAACGAGTACGCTACGGCGTGTGTGCCGGTGTCGGGCACGCGCAGCGTCGGTGAAACCTGCGAGCGCGAGGCGCTCGGTCGCGACGACTGCGCGCCCGGCAACCTGTGCTCGAGCGTGGCGCTCGCCGGCGACGCCACCTCGACGCGAGTCTGCCGCAAGCTGTGCACCCAAGCAGCGCAATGCACGGCGCCGGAGCGCTGCTACCAATTTTCGCTGAACCAGCCCCAGGTCTACGGAATGTGCGTCCCGCCGTGCCAGCCGCTCGATTCCGATTGCGGACCCGGGCGCCACTGCATTTTCGTTCGCGACGCGGCGGAAATCGTGTTCGCGATGTGCGACAGCCACGGCGATCTGGCCGAAGGCGCGCTCTGCAACGCTCCGCAGGAGTGCTCGAAAGGCATGGCGTGTGCTCTGCAGAACGGCTGCCGTGTCTACTGCGATCCCGCTCACCCTTGCGCCGACGCGAGCCGGGTCTGCACGCCGCTGAACTTTGCGGAGTTCCCGGGTCTCGGCCTGTGCATGCCGGCTGCATAGATCGCACCCACGTGGGGCACGCCGTGATTGCGGCAGAGATCTTTCAGCGTGCTCCCACGTGGGCGGCGAAAGTCTGGAGGGAGTCTGCTCTGGCCGGCATTTCCGGCGCTTTTCGCGGAGGCTTCGTCGAAAATTTTCTGGTCCCTGTCCGACCGCAGGGCGTCGAGTAAAGTGGGCTGAGCGGCTGCCATGGCCATCGTCGTCCTTCCGCCGGAGCTCGCCACGCAAATTGCCGCGGGTGAGGTGGTCGAGCGCCCGGCCAGCGCCGCCAAGGAGCTAGTCGAAAACGCGATTGATGCCGGTGCAAGCCGGATCGACGTCGTGATCGAGGGCGGTGGGATTCCAAAGCTCAGCGTTTCCGACGACGGCTCCGGCATGGACGACGACGACGCGCGGCTCAGCGTGCAGCGCCACGCCACGAGCAAGCTATCGACCCTGGCCGACCTCGGACGCGTCAAAAGCTTCGGCTTCCGCGGCGAGGCGTTGCCGAGCATCGCCTCGGTCAGCCGCTTCACGCTGCGCACGCGGACCGTCGGCGCCGAAGCGGGCATCGAGCTCGCGATCGAGGGCGGCGGAGCACCGACGCTGCGCACCGTGGGAATGGCGCCGGGAACCGTGGTCGACGTCCGCGACCTGTTCTTCAACGTGCCGGCACGCCGCAAGTTCTTGCGCTCGACCGGAACCGAGAGCGGCCACGTTACCGACGTCGTGCTGGCCGCAGCGCTGGCGCGCCCGAACATCACCTTCACGCTCGATCGCGACGGGCGCCGCGTGCGCGAATTTTTGCGCGCGCACAGCCGCGAAGAGCGCGTGGCGCAGACGATCGCCGACGAAGAGCTCGCGCCCTGCCGCGGCGAACGCGGTCCGCTGCGGCTCGAGGCGTTCCTGTCGCGCCCCGAACGGGCCCGCGCGGGCGCCCAGGGTCTGACGATCCTGGTCAACGATCGCCCGATTCACGATCGGGCGCTGGCGCTGACGATCGCGCAGGCGTACGGCAGCGTGCTCGAACGCGGGCGCTATCCACGCGGTGTCGTTTATCTCGACATCCCCACCGAGCTCGTCGACGTGAACGTGCATCCGCAGAAATCCGAAGTGCGCTTCGCCGATCCGCGCGCGATGACCGATGCGGTGTACAGCGTGCTGTCGCGCGCGCTGGCCAGCGCATTTTCACTGCCGGCACCGCTGCGCTCGCCATGGGGACGCCCGCGCCCGCCTTCGGGCCCGATCGCCATCAGCGACGACGTTGCCGCGATCGCGACCGTGCCGCTTCCGGCGCCGGGGAACGCACCGGGCCTCGTGCCCGATCCCTGGGGACTCGGGTCGGGCGAGCTCCCGCTCGACGCGGCCACCGGCAACGACGCGACGGCGGCTGATTCGCTCGCCGCGCCGAGCGACGTCGTCCATACCCGGCGCTCGCCGGAGGCCGTGCTGCTGGTGCGCGATACCGGCGCCGCGGCGCCGATCCGGCCGCGCCCCGAAGTGCGCTGGTCGAGCTTGCGCTTCATCAGCCAGGTGCGTCAGACCTACCTTCTGTGCGAGGCGGACGACGGACTGTACGTGCTCGACCAGCACGCGGCCGCCGAACGCGTCACTTTCACCCGGCTGCGCCGGCAGTATCAGTCGCGCGCGGTTTCCGCGCAGTCGCTGCTGTTTCCAATCACCTTCGACGTTTCGAGCGTCGAAGCCGGATTGATCGAGGAACACTCGAAGCAGATCGCGGACGTCGGGCTCGAGGTCCGCGTGCGCGGCAACACGCTGGCGAGCGTGCACGCGGTGCCGCGCCTGCTGCAGCGGGCGAGCGCCGAACGCTTGGTTCGCGATCTATTGAGCGAGCTTTCGCGCACCGGCGGGCGCGGCTTCTCGTACGCGGTCGACCTGGCGCTGGCGACGATGGCGTGTCACGGCTCGATCCGCGCCGGAGATCCGCTGTCGGCGGTCGAAGCGACCGCGCTGCTCAGGGCGCTCGACGATGCGGACTTCGCCGGTCACTGCCCCCACGGCCGGCCCGTGGTCACGTTCACCAGCTGGGCCGAGCTCGAGCGCAAGGTCGGACGGCGTTGACGCTACTCGTCGTCGTCGGGCCGACGGCGTCCGGGAAGACCGAGTTTGCCGTCGAGCTCGGCGCGAAAATCGGGGCCGAGATCGTCAGCGCGGACAGCGTGCAGGTCTATCGACATTTCGAGATCGGCACCGGCAAGCCGAGCCTCGAGCAGCGCGCTCGTGTCGCTCACCATCTGATCGACGTCGTCGATCCCCTCGAACCGATGGACGCTGCGCGCTGGGCGGCACTGGCCGAGGCGGCGATCGACGCGATCCGCGCCCGCGGCAAGACGCCGATCGTCTGCGGCGGCAGCTTCCTCTGGGTGCGCGCGCTGCTGTTCGGTCTCGCTCCGGCGCCGCCCGCGGACGAGGCCATTCGCACCCGGCACCGCGAACGCGCGGAGCGCGACGGACGCGCGGCGCTGCACGCCGAGCTCGTCCGCGTCGATCCCGAGAGCGCGAGCCGGCTCGCTCCCAACGACTTCGTGCGCGTGAGTCGCGCACTCGAGGTCTTCGAACTGACGCAAACACCCTTGAGCCGCTGGCAAGCCGAGCACGGCTTTCGCACCCCGCGCTACCCGGCAAATCTGCTCGGCATCGCCCATTGTCGCGCCGATCACGAGCGCCGCATCGCCGAGCGCGTCTCGCGCATGCTCGAGGCCGGCCTGGTCGCCGAAGTGCGGCGTTTGCTCGAAGCAGGCTACGCCGGCGCGCGCGCGATGAGTTCGGTCGGCTACAAACAAGTCGCCGAGGCGCTGGCGAACCCCGGGCCGCTCGACGAAGACGCGCTCGCCGCGGCGATCGTGCGAGCGACGCGGGTTTTCGCGCGCCGCCAGCGCACCTGGCTGCGCGACCAACCCGTGACCTGGATCGACCCGGGGCAAGCCGCCCGCGGCGAGCTGCCAGCCGAGAACTAGCCGAGAAAACTCGCTTCGTACGCCGGATCTTCGATGCCGAGCGCGCTCGCAGTGGCTTCGAGCGGCAGCGCGCAGTCGAGCATCACCGCGACTTCCTTGGTTTCACGCGCGCCGATGCTGGCTTCGTACGCGCCCGGGTGCGGACCGTGCGGCACACCGGCCGGGTGGTGCGACAGGCTCCCCGGAGCCATGCCGCGGCGCGATCCGAAGTCGCCGCTGCAATAGAAAATCACCTCGTCGATTTCGACGTTCGAATGCGGATAGGGACAGGGAATCGCTTCGGGGTGAAAATCGAGCAGGCGCGGGACGAAGCTGCAGATCAGCGCTCCGCGCGCGGCAAAGGTCCCGTGCCAGGTCGGCGGCAGGTGAACCAGCCCTGCGCGCGGCTGAAAGTTGAGAATCGGAAACGCCAGCGGATACACGCTGCCGTCCCAGCCGACGACGTCGAGCGGCGACGACTCGTAGCCGAAGCCGTGAAAAGCGTTACCGCGCTTGACGACCAAGGCGCGGATTCCCTCGTCGCGCGGCCCGCTGAACTCGGGGCGGCGAAAGTCGCGATGGCTGTACGGTGCGTCCATACGCAACTGTCCGGCCTCGTTTCGGAACCGCCCTGGCACCCCCACGCCGCCGAAACATTCGATCGCGAGCCAGTGCTGTTCGACCCCGGGGTCGGGAATCAGCCGGTGCACGACCGCGCGCGGCACGATCACGTAGTCGCCGGCCTCGAAGCGCAGATCGCCGAGCACGCTGCGCAGGAGGCCGCCGCCTTTCAGCACGAAGTACAGGTCGTCGGCATCGCCGTTGCTGAAGTAGACCGGGTCGGGCGCGCTCGGGCGCACGACGCCGATCGTCAGGTCGGCGTTGAAGAGCAGCGGCACCCGAGCGTCGACCGGCGGCGCCGCTCGCTGCGCGAGCTCGAAACTCTTGTAGTGTCGCTTGGCGAGCGCGCGGCGCGCGCTGGCTTCGGGCAAACCGAAGCCGTGTTCGACGGCGGCGCTCTTGAGCGCGTGCGGACGCCGCTCGTGGTAACAGATCGTATACGGACCCTCGAAGCCCGCGCGCGTGATGCACTGTTCGTAGCGGAGCTCGCCGGCCGGAGCTCGAAACTGCAAGTGGTGCTTGCGCGGCACCTCACCGCGGACCACGCGATCGAGCATCAGCCACCCCCGGCGAGCTTCTGCTCGCGCTCGATGCTCTCGAACAGCGCGCGGAAGTTTCCGGCGCCGAAACCGCTGTCGCCCTTGCGCTGGATGATCTCGTAGAAAAAGGGCCCGGCCTGGGGATCGGCGTAGAGACCAGCCGAATCCTTGAGAAAGATCTGCAGGAGATAGGTGTGGTTACCGGCTCCGTCGACCAGGATCTGATTTTCCCGGAGCAGCTCCACCGGTTCGTCGATCGCGCCGACACCGAGCCGCTCCAGGCGCTCGGGCAGAAGCTCGTAGTACGCCGGCGGCGTCGGCATGAATTCGACGCCGCGGGCGCGCAGGCCGCGCACGCACTCGAGGATGTCACGCGCCGCGAGCGCGACGTGTTGGACGCCGTCCCCGCGGTGATCCTCGTGAAAAACGTTGATCTGGGAGTTCTTGAAATGCGGCCGCTGGGGCTCGTTGTTGGCGAATTTGATCCGGCTGCCCTCGTCCCACATCACGACCGAACGCAGGCCCGAGCCGTGGTCGTGCTCCCGATCGGTGTGAAACGCGACCTCCCAGTAACGCTCGAAACCGAGCACGTGCTCGAGCCACAAGAGCGCGGGCATCATGGTCTGGAAGTTCGACGTCACGTGATCGAAGCCGGTGAAGCCGAAGCTATTTTTCCCACCGTGCGGCGTGTCGTGGATCGCCATCCCCGGAAATAGCGGCGCATATCCGCCGCGTTCCACGAACCGGAACGTGGTGTCGCCAAACGGCGTCGTGATCGAAAACATCTTGAGCCAGCCGTTAGCGTCATCGAAACGGCGAATGTCGTCGATCGGTGTGCCGCCGCGCTGCTCCAGCAGCCGAAATGCGTGCTCGATGTCCTCGACCGCGAAGACGATGGTGCCGACGCCGTCGGGGTGCTTGCTCAGATAACGCGCGGCGCGACCTCCCGAACCGACCGGCTCCGAGCACACCAGCCGGCAATCGCCCGCGCCGAACACCAGTGAACGCTGGCGCCCGCTCGCCGTGAGCTCCGGACTGCTAGCCCCGAGCTCGGCAAAGTCCATGAGATCGACGTAGAAGCGACGGCTGCGAGCGAGGTCGCGCACGTAGTAGTGCAGCGCTTCGATGCGCTTGATGCCGAGGCTTTCTGCGCGCGCCATGTGCCCTTCAAGTCTCCCACAGGGCAGGCGTCACGGCTCGGCATCCGGCTGCCGGTCGGCGTGAGCACGCTGGAAAGCCGGCAGCGCCGCGCACGCCGCTTCGACGCGCCGCAGCGTCTCGAAAGGCGTCAGATCGACGCCAAAGCGCCGCGCCTGATAAAGCTGGGGCACCAGGCAAACGTCGGCGAAGGTCACCGTGTCGCCGATCATGAATTCTCCCGTGAGCCCTGCCGTGAGCGCTTCGAGCGCGACCAGACCGCGTGCGATGAAGTGCCGACCCCAGGCCGTTCCATCCGCGTCCGGCGCCACCTGGGCCAGGTGCCCAAGCACTCCGGAGTTGTGAAGCGGCTGGATCCCCGAGTTGACGACCTGCGCCAGCTCGCGAACTCTGGCACGCTCGAGCGCATCGGCCGGCAACAGCGGGGGCTCGGGGTAACGCTCTTCGAGGTACTCGAGAATCGCGAGCGATTGGCTAAGACGGCGAAGCGCGCCGTCCATCTCGAATTCTAGCACCGGCACCTGTTGCATCGGATTGCGCTCACGGTGCTCGGCTTGCCGCTGCCGTCCTAGAACGAGATGAACCGGCACCGTTTCGTAAACGAGGCCCTTGAGCTCGAGCGCGATTCGCACCCGCCACGACGCGCTGCTCCGCCAGTAACCATAGAGTTTCATTGGTTGCTCTTTCAAACAGCGATCACGCCCTGTTCGATGCTACCGAACAGGTTCCAGCCCGAACCGTCGAGCATCTCGATTTCGACCGTGTCGCCGGACGAGAGCCAGCGCGTCTGCGCG
>Ga0111538_10000353_pt1 | contig 59289 bp, 43 predicted proteins | sample SoiMethybrSBSTD1_FD_79669 | JGI IMG/M metagenome (GOLD analysis project Ga0111538, IMG submission 79669) | Bulk soil microbial communities from a Populus tree surrounding site in Tennessee, USA - Soil MetaG P. TD hybrid SBSTD1 (version 2)... | ecosystem: Environmental > Terrestrial > Soil >... | reverse complement strand
TGAGGCCGGCGATCTCGCCAGCGTCCTTGGTCGCCTGGCGCTGCGAGTCGTTGAAGTACGCGGGGACTGTAATGACCGCGCGCTCGACCTTCTCGCCGAGGTAATCCTCAGCAGTTTTCTTGAGGTCCTGCAGGATCATCGCGCTGACCTCGGGCGGCGTGTACTCCTTGCCGCGCACCTTCACCTTTACGAGTTCATCGGGACCGCCCGTAACTTCATAGGGAACGAGTTTCTCTTCCGACTGCACTTCGTTGTGCCGGCGGCCCATGAATCGCTTGATCGAGAAGACGGTGTTCTTGGGATTGGTGACCTGCTGGTGCTTGGCGGGCTGGCCGACGAGGCGCTCGCCCTTGTCGGTGAAGCCGACGACCGAAGGCGTGGTGCGGTTGCCCGTGGAATTGATCAGCACCTTGGGCTGGTCGCCTTCCATGATGGCGACGCACGAGTTGGTCGTGCCCAGGTCGATGCCGATGATCGGTGATTTGTTTGATGCCATGTGTGTGCGACCCTTCTTTCTGAGCGCGGGATAACAGCGTGATCCACAGACACCCCGCGACGTCAATGGATTGTTGGCAAGCGGCGCGCCCCGGTCCGGGCCACGCATGTCCGCTTGTTTTCCGGGTTTGCAGCACGAAGAACGCGGCCACCAGCCTCATTCTGACGCTGCGGTGCTCCCTTACCTGCCAGTGTGGCAGGTCCGAGACAAGGCCTTCTCGCCTTCCTAGGGCCTCTCGTCGTGATCAGGCTGCGACGCCGGTTGGGTCGAGCCGACCTCGACTGTGACGCCGCCCTTGCCGACCGAGATGCTCGAGCCCCGGCCGATCTTGACCGTCGTCGTGTGCGGGTTCTGAGAGCGCTTCTCGAACTCTTCCATCTGCCGCTTGAAGTCTTCGCCGGCGCCTTCCCAGTACTTGTCGAGGCGGCTGAGGCGCACATCATCGTCGGTGCCGCTGGCCCCGTCAGGGCCATCGCTGACAATGTCAAAGCCGGGATCCTCCTCGATCAGTTCATATCGATAGGTGTGACCCCAGGGATCGATGGTGTTGGGCAGTTGCAGCGGGAGCACGCTCAAGTCGGCCGGCACGATGCCGCGATTGGCCTTCTTGTAATCCTCGGCCAGCATCGCGATCTTGCCCATGTCGCTGGTGACTTCGATGCGATCGGTCTGCGAGAGGAAGAACACTCCAACGCCCGCCGCCGCCAGCCCGGCTGCCGCCACAACCAGCACAAGCAGCAGCAGGAACCACCCGCACGTGCCGAGTAGGCCGAGAATCGCGCCCCAGACAGCGAAGGCGCGCGGCCGGTCGCCCAGGGCGATGAGGCTCAGGATCATGCCCAGTGGACTTAGAATGTGCCCACCGCTGACCAGCCCGACCAGCGCGCACACGAACCCGATGATGCCAAGCACGTTGCTGCGCCGGGCGGGCAGGTAGTCGAACGAAGTGGACGGCTGGGGGGCGTAGGTCATCATGAGTCGTGACAGTCTGGTGGGAGCGAGATCGACTGGCAAACAAGCGCCAATCCTGCCTTAATCGTTTGGAAAGCGGGCTGGAGGTTTCAGATCAGCAGTCCGACGGCTGCTGGCGGGGTCGGCAGGCCCGCAAACCGGCCTCCAATTGGCACCAAGCATGTATCCGAAAATAAACCAAACAATCTACTTGACGGATGCCGAACAGGTATGCTAACTTATACCGAACAATTGGACCCTTGCGAACCCGCGTGTCGTTGGAGTCATCTCGATGCTCTCGCCCAACCAGATCGGCCGCTTCATCGCGAATGAGGACTACAGGCGGCTCGTCGATCGCCTGCTGACGAACGGCCGCTGTCACAGCCGGCGGGCCCAGGCCCTGCTGCACGCCCCTGAATCGCTTGAGGTTGCGGCGATCGGCCTCGGCCTGCAACGCATCTGCGAACTGGCGTACTGGCCGGTGCCGGACGGCTCTGAACTGGCGCATCGCCTGATGCGGCTGCAGCATCGCGATGGCTTGTTCGCCGGACAGATCGGCGCCAGCGCCGTCGCGCTGCGAGGTCTGATCGAATGGAGTGGGGGGTTCGATCAACGCGAAGATGAATGCCTGCTGCTGGAGCGCAGCGTTGAGCGCGGCGTGCGTGCGCTCGCCGCCGCCTGGAGCGGGGCAGCCCTCGACAGTGAATCGCTTGCACAATGGGCGATCGTGCTCTGGCAACTGGGCGACAGCAGCGAGGTCCTTGCACCGCTGTTGCAGTCGATTCGCAAGGCCGTTGCCGCGAGCGATCCGCACCTGCTGTGCGATGATCTCACGCGCCTGGCGCTGACAATGGCGGCGTAAACCAAAAGCAGTCTTGTGCTATTCGCCGCCCAGCGCGATGTGCGCGATGCGCTCGGCCGCGGCGCGGGCCGTGACCGCGTTGCACAGCACCACCACCCCGCGGCGCGTCTGCGGATGCCAGCGCGTCAGCAGCACAATGCCCGAGGACGATTCGTCCATCTGCATGCGCACGCCGTCGGGCGTCTGCACGCGCTTGACGGCCATGCCCAGCGAGCCTGCCATGGCCTCATCGGCCTGCGTCACCATCTCGATCGCCCCGGCGAACACGCCCGGCTGCTCCTCCGGCGGATCGAAGATCGCATTGTGCGATGCCGTCGCGGTGCCGTCGGCGGGCAGCCCCGCTGCGATCAGCCGCGCGAGGTCGCCCACGGTCATGTACACGCTTCCGCCCGGCGCGAATTCGCCTTCCAGCACGCTCGGACGCAGCGGCGTGCCCAGCGCGCTGTGGCCGACGACACTGTGCGCCGGCTGCTGCGGCGCGGCGAACGTCGTCTGCCGCACGCCCGCCGACGGGAAGATCGTTTCCTCGCAATACCGCGGGAACGTGCCGTCAGCCGCCTCCTCGATGGCCAGGCGCAGGAAGCCATACACGGAGTTGCGTGAATACCCCAGCAGCGTGCTGCGAACGTTGGCCACGCGATCGTGATTGACGCGCTGCGATCCCTGAGAACGTCCGGAAGGGCTCTCGCGAATGTTGGCCGGCTGCGCCGTGCCTCGCTCTCCCACAGCAACGCCGCGCGCCTCGACCGCCGCCGGCAATCCGAACTCGTTGGCCGCATCGACGATCAGCGGCGCCAAGCGCAGCTTCTGATCCTGCTCCAGGCGCGCACAGGCGGCGATCGCCAGCAGATGCAGCGGCGATCGCAGACGGAAGCGGTCATCCACCGAAAGCGACTGCTCATCGCGCACATCGCGCTCGCCGAAGGCGGCGCTCCAGACCACCTCGCCGCCGTTGATCAGGGCAATGCCGGCGCCTGGCACGTGATAGCGGGCCAACAGCGGCGGCACATCGCGGCTGAGATCGGCCGCGATGGTCTCCCACGAATCGGCGCGAAGCGGTGTGGGGGTGACGCGCTCGGCCTGCACCTTGGCCTGGAGGTCTCGCATGACCTCGGCGAAGCGGCCGTCGCTGCGCATGGTCGCCAAGTCGGGGTCGATGTTGGTGTGCACGACATCGCGCCAACCGTGATCGATCGCGTCTCGGAACGCGTCGAATGCCTCATCCATCCGCTGCATGCGCGCCAACGCGCACGCGAGGTTGTAGTAGCCGATGGGCCGATCGGGCACGGCCGCCACCAGGCGCATCGCAGCCTCGATCGCCGCTGGATAGTTCATCGACGAATGCGCGTTGAGGAACTGCTGGAGGATCGCTTCGGGCACAACGCCCGCCACATCCTCCGCGCTGCCGACGGGCATGGTGTAATAGATCGGATTCTCGACCTGGTCGGGCGGGATCGGCTGTTCGGGGTCGTCGTTGCGAATCGGGTCACTCGGCCCCGCGACTGCCTGTCCACCAGGGACCGCTGCAGCCAAAAGTAAGCCAATCGCGATTAATGTCCGACGATGGCCTGGCCTCCGACTCGAACCTGAGACGGCATGCAGCATGGTGACAACCCTTCAGTACGGGCGCGATGGCCGAGCGCCTCGTTGGCAACGATTCCCACTCTGGATACCCGCAAACCATCCGGCTGGCGAAATGCCGCGGTTGCCGCCAATCTGCGACCATATCCTTGTGACACGTTGATTCGTCAGACCCGGCCAGAGGTCTTACCCTGCGAATTGGATCTGTCCAACTTCCCACCCCCCTGTTGCTGGCCCCCATGGCTGGCTACTGCGACCTGCCTTTCCGCATCCTGTGCCGCGAACTGGGTGGGGTCGGCCTGGCTTCGACCGATCTCCTGAACTGCCATTCGATTCTGAAAGGTCACCCGCGCGCCATGCAACTGGCAGCCACGGCCCCGGCTGATCAGCCCCTGTGCATGCAACTTTATGGCAACGCGCAGGATCCGCTGCCCGAGGCGGCACGCTGGGCCGTCGATCATGGCGCGGTCATCATCGACATCAACATGGGCTGCCCGGTGGACAAGGTCGCGAAGAAGAACGGCGGCTCGCTGCTGCTGTGCGATGTGGATTCAACGGTGCGCCTGGCTGAGCGAATCGTGCAGGCCGTCCGCGATCGCGACGTGCCTGTCACAGCCAAGGTGCGCCTGGGGTGGGATCGCAGTCGAATCGTCGCACCACGCCTCGCCATCGAGCTGGAGAACATCGGCATCGCCGCGGTGACGGTGCATGGCCGCACGACTGAGCAGATGTTCAAGGGCCAAGCCGATCTCGACGGCATCGCCGAAGTCGTTGCCGCCGTGAAGTCGATTCCGATCATCGGCAACGGCGATATCACTGAGCCCGAGCATGTGGTGCGCATGATGGATCACACATGCTGCGCGGGCGTCATGATCGCGCGCGGTGCGATTCGCGCGCCGTGGATCTTCCAGCGGGCGTGGCAGTTGCTTCAAACTGGAATCGCGGGAGCCGAGCCCACGCTGCTGGAGAAGATCCGCATTGTTCGCCGGCATCTGGAATTGCTGCTTGAGCATCTCGACGAGCACGATGCGATCCTGTGTCTGAGCCGGCGGATCTCGTGGTACGGCAAGACAATGGGGCACATCAAGCCGCTGAAGGAGGCGATTCGAACAGCGCGAACAACTCAGGAGATGTTCGAGGCGCTGGATCGAGGCGCCGAACTGGCGGCAGCGCGCGAGATGTCCGAGCCGCTTGCGGCCTAGCGCGCATGCGCAGTGGTGCGGTGTCAGAGCGGACGCGGCCTTGCTACGCCGCGGGTGGCGCAAGCCCCGCCGCGCGCAGCACAGCAGCGAAACCTTCGGCATCGCGCTGATCGAACGCGCCGACCTCCCAGGAATCGACGTCGAACACGCCCCAGACGGCGCCCTTGTCATCGACCAGGGGAATGGCCACCTCGGCCCGGTCGCGCGGGTCGCATGCGATGTAGTTGGGCCCGAGTTCAGCCGGATCGCGCACGATCATGACTTGCTTCTTCAGCAGCGTCTGGCCGCACACGCCATGGAGGCCGATGGGCGAGCATGCAGGCTTGTCACGGCGCGGGCCGAGGATCAGCCGCTGGTCATCCGGCAGGTTCGGATGATCGATGTAGAAGCCGACCCACGAGATGCCCTGCTCGTGCAGCGCGTGCCACACCGCATCGACAACGATCTGCATGCGCTGCTCGCGCGGGCGCGAACGAGTGTCCGCCGGAAGCGATCGGAGGATGGACGCATAATCGCGAGCAATGCGTGCGGGAGCAGACATCCCCTCAGCATAGTGCCGGTCACTTCGCGCGGCGATACGCCGTCCCCTTGGCCCTGGCTGATCGCTGACCGCTTCCTCACCCGCCCGCCATCACCTTACCCATGCTGAACACCGGCAGCAGCAGGGCCATCGCCACGCCGCCGACCACCACACCCATGAAGATGATCATGATCGGCTCGATGTAACTGGTGACCTGCTTGACCGCGACATCCAGTTCCTCCTCGCTGAAGACCGCGATGCGATCCATGACGACGGCCAGCCGGCCGGAGCGCTCGCCCGAGGCGATCATCGAGGCGACGTTGCGCGAAATGAACGGCGCCTCAAAGACGGCATCGCTCATCTGCCGGCCATCGCGCACGCCGGCCTCCATGTTCGACCACAATCGGTCGTAGTGCACGTTGTTGGTGACGCCGCGGCAGATGCCGATGATGTCCAGCAGGTTCACGCCCGATGCCAGGAGCGTCGCCATCGTGCGAGCCGCGCGCGTGATATACAGTTGGCGGTACATCTTCCCGAGCACCGGCGCGTTGAGGCGCATTCCGTCGCAGAAGGCGCGCCCGATCGGCTGGCGCAGGAAGATGAACAGCGCGATGGCCAGCACTCCCAGGGCCGGGCCGTAATACATGTATTGCGTGGTGAAGAAATGGCTGACGCCCAGCAGCATCTTGGTCGGGGCCGGCAGCGTCGCCGAGCGCATTTCATAGATCCTGGCGAAACGCGGCAGGACGAACGCCATGAGGAAGACCGTCATCAGGATGGCAAACGCCATCATGAACATCGGATAGGCCAGCGCGCCCTTGATCTGCCGGCCGGTTCGGCGCTCCTTGGCCAGGTACTCGCCAATGCGGCCGAGCATCATCGCCATCGTGCCGCTGGCTTCCGAGGCCTTCATCAGGCTGACCATCATTGTCGGGAAGACGCGCGGCCAGCGGCTCATGGCAACGGAGAACTTCTCGCCTGCGTAGATCTCGTCGCGCAGCGCGCCCAGCACCTGCTTGAATTCCTTGCGCGGCGTCTGCTGACAGAAGGAATCCAGCGCCTCACTCAGCGGCACGCCTGTTTCCAGCATGACCGAAAGCTGCTGGCAGAAGGCGATGACGTCCTCACGTTTGACGCGCTTGGCGGCTTCGTTGCGCCGCACCTGCCGCTCGTCCAGCGACGCGGCGGCGCTCATCGCCTTGTCCTGCACGCTGATGATGTACTTGCCTTCGTTGCGCAGGCGCTGGCCGACCTCTTCAGCGCTGGTGGCGCTGACGGACCCGCTCACGATCTGGCCGGAGGCGTCACGGGCGCGATAGGCAAATGTGGCGAGGGCAGTCATCGGCGTGTCAGGTATCAGGAGTCAGGGATTGTGAGCTCTCATCACATCGCCGTCACGTAGAACACTTCCTCTGCGGTGGTGAGGCCGCCGCGCACTTTTTCCATCCCGTCGTTTCGCAGCCGTGCGAAGCCGTGCCGCGCGAGAAGTTCCTGAAGTTCCTGAAGGTTGGCGCCGCGCGCGATGGCCGAGAGCAGTTCTTCGTCGGGCACGACAAGTTCGAAAATGCCGATGCGGCCTGCGAACCCGGTGCCGCGGCAGCGACTGCAGCCGGGACCTCGGAACAGGTGCTCGACGGGGCCTGCGGAGGCCGCCTCCACCGCCGCCTTGATCACGGGATCGGGTTCGTACTGCTCCTTGCAGTGCGGACAGATCTTTCGCACCAGGCGCTGGGCCAGCACGCCGCGCAAAGTGGCCGCGACCAGGTACGGCTCGATGCCGACGTTGACGAGTCTCGTCACGGCGCTCGGCGCGTCGTTGGTGTGCAGCGTGCTGAACACCAGGTGGCCGGTCAACGCCGCCTGCGTCACGATGCCAGCAGTCTCGGCATCGCGCACCTCGCCCACCATCATGATGTCGGGGTCCTGGCGCAGCATGGCCCGCAGCGCCGTCGCGAAGCTGAAGCCCGCCTTCTCGTTCACCTGGAACTGGTTGACCCCGGGAATGGTCGATTCGATCGGGTCCTCGACCGTGGAGATGTTGAGGTCCTCGGTGTTGATCATGTTCAGCACTGAGTAGAGCGTGGTCGACTTGCCTGAACCCGTAGGTCCAGTCACAAGCACCACGCCGTTGGGCTGATTGATGACCACCTTCCACGCCTCGAGCATCTGGTGCGAGAAACCAAGTTTGTCAAGCGAGACGTTGTTGGAGCGGTTGTCGATGATACGGATCGCGACCTTCTCGCCGTGCTTGCCCGGCATGGTCGAGACGCGCAGATCGATGGGCCGGCCTTCCATTCGAACGTGGATATCGCCGTCCTGCGGCACGCGCCGCTCGGAGATGTCGAGATTCGACATGATCTTGATGCGGCTCACGATGGCCGGGTGCATCTGGTAGGGCGGGGAGAGTTTCTCGAACAACCTGCCGTCCACGCGATAGCGCACGCGCAGGTGATGGTCGCCGGGCTCGAGGTGAATGTCGCTGGCGCCGTCCTGCACCGCTGAATACACGAGGTAGTTCACCAGTTTCACGACCGGGCTGTGGCCGGCGACCTGCTCGAGGTCGGCGATCTCCGTCACCTGCCGCTCGATCACCGAGAAGTCCGCGTCGTCGATGTCCTCATAGATATCGTCAATAACGAAGACGTTGGCGGCCGGCAGATACGCCCGAAGCGCGTTCTCGATCTCGTTCTGGGTGGCCGCGACGATCTGCACCTGGTAGCCGGTCAGGCGCTGGATTTCCTCCGTGAGGAACAGGTTCGTCGGCTCGGACACGGCGACGGTCAGCACGCCGCGAACCAGGAACAGCGGCAGCACCTTGTGCGTCTCGATGAACTCGCGCGGCAGAACCTCGAGCACCTTCGGGTCCGCCAGCCGCGCCGTGTGTGTGGCGAAGGGAACGCCGTAACTTTCAGCCAAGATCTCCAGTACCTGCTGCTCGGTGACGAAGCCGAGATCGATCAGCACCTCGCCCAGCAGTTTCTTGTGGCCCTTCTGCGTCTGCACTTCCAGGGCCTGCTTGAGTTGCTCGGCGGAAATGAGTTTGCGCTCGACGAGAATGTCGCCCAGTCGCAGCCTCGGGCCGGCATCGAACGCATCCGACGACGTCGCAATAGAGTGCGCCTGGCTCGCCGCCACGCCCTTGCCGTGCGCGCCGCCCGTCGGCGGGACCTTCGAAGATGTCTTGCGCGTGCTGATCATCCGTAACCCTCACTCATCGCAGGCTCTTGCCCGCCGATTCCACTGTGGCATGAATGTCGAACCGGCGGTCCAAACGCGTCAGTTCCAGAATCTTCCGCACCAGGTCGTCGGGCTTCACCAGCCGCACCTGCCCGCCGTGCTCGCCCACCTCATCCAGCAGCCACAGCAGCAGTTCCATGCCCGCCGAATCCAGCAAGGACAGGTGCTCGATGTTCAGAATGACATCGCGCGCCCCGGCGTTGAAGCGATCGGCCAGCGATCGTCGAAACGCGTCCGCCTGATCAGCCGTCAGTTCGCCGCTGATGGTCAGCACCGTGATCGCGCCGTGATCTTCATACGAGAGTTTCATGCCGCTTCCTCCCGCCGTTCACTCCTGCGGCTCAGCGACGCCGCCACCGCGTCCACCGCCGCCTGCCCAACCTCCTGAGCCTGGTGCTCGCGCACCATGCGATCGAACTCGGTGAAATCCAGTTGCCCGAACGCCGCCGCCAGATCCGGATCAAACTGCTGCCCGCTGCACCGCGCAATCTCCTTCAAGACCTGTGGCCGCGACATGGCCGCCCGATACGTGCGCGTGGAACTCATCGCATCAAACGCATCCGCCAGGCCAATCAAGCGCGCCATCAGCGGAATCTGCTCGCCCTTCAAACCCTCGGGATAGCCGCGCCCATCCCAGCGCTCGTGGTGATACAGCACACCGGGCAGAATGTCCGCCAGTTGCGGAATGTCCTTCAAGATCCGATGGCCCATCTCCGGATGGCGTCGAATCCACGCGAACTCCTCCGCCGTCAGGCGCCCAGGCTTGAGCAGCACCGCCTCGGGCACGCCGATCTTCCCCACATCGTGCACCAGCCCGGCAATATGACAGCGCGAAACCGTGTGCTCATCCAAACCAACCGCCTCAGCCAGCTGCTGGGTCAAACGCGCCACGCGCCGCGAGTGACCGCAGGTATACCGATCCTTGGCGTCGATGGAAGCGGTCAGGGCCTCCAAGGTGCCCAGGAACATGGTGTTGAGATCGTCGTACAGGGCCGCGTTCTCGAGGAAGATGGCCACGTGCGACGCCGTCGCGCCGATGAGCTTGCTGTCGACTGATGACGCCGCGGTGTCATCACCCTGCTTCTCGCCGGCAATGAGCAGGCCAACCACCTCGCCATCGCTGGTCAGGGGCCAGGCGATGACGGTATGCCCGAGTGCCGCAAAGTCACGGTCCGCGTTGCCCGCTGTGTCCAGCACCAGCGCCTCATTGGGCACAGCCCGAGCGAGCAAACGTCGGGCCACCGCGCGCACCTCGCCGGCAGGATGCGTCACCTCGCCTGCAATGATCAATCGCCCGGCAAGATTCTTGATCTTCGCGCGATTGTCGCCGAATTGCGCGCCGATCCACGCGTATGGCAGCGTCGCAAGCAGTTCCTGGCAGGCCAGCGCGATGAAGCGATCCGGCCGCTCCTGCACCGTCATGCTCTGGATGATCGTGTAGAGGAGGTTCATCTCCTCGTAGGACTCAGCCAGTTGCCGGCCGACGCTGTCAATGGCCTCGCCGCTGCTGGTGAGTCGCAGATGGTCCTCGTACAGGAAGCGCACAAGGGCCGCGAGCCGCACGACGTCGTTCTCCGACGCCGGGCCTCCGCCCAGCAGTTGCGCCAGCAGGCCGCGGCAGAGCACCGCGTCCATGTGCGATGACTGGCACAGCGCGAGCAACTGCTCCGATTCGAGCAGCGGCGCGGTCGGAATCGCCGAAATCGAGTACCCCACGCGGCGCCGGCGCGACATCAGCGGCAGCGGCACCAGCCACACGCCCGGCAGCGCCCGCGCATGCTCCGGTTCGGCCTGTCCGTTCCAATGCTCAACCGTCGAACGCAGCGCCGTTCGGAACATCGGCGATGAACACAGGAGGTCCGCCAGCCAATCCTCGCCCAGAGCCGGCCGCGAAATGATCCGACCACGGTCATCGGCGCACACCAGCACCATGCCCGCCGAGCGCAGGCGGAGTCGCAGCGCCGATTGGTCGCGGAGAGCCTCGGATTGGATCGTCTGCTTGTTCACGCAACCTCCGAGCGAACGCGCGGCGAGGCGCCGCCTGCAGCGCCATCCAGCAGCCGCTGCACCAGATCCACCACCGCACGCGGGCTGAACGGCTTGCTCAACACGTCGCGAATGTTCCGCAGCGTCAGATCCTCGGGATCGAGGGTGTGGCCGCGGGCCGTCAGCAGTAGCACGGGCACGTTCGCCGTCGCGGGGTTTCGCGCCAGGGCCCGGCACAAATCCAGGCCGGTCATGTAGGGCATCTGATAGTCGGAGATCACCACGTCGATCGTCTGGCGTGTGGCGTACTCGAGCGCCTCCTCGCCGTCCACGGCGGTGAGCACCTCGTACCCCGCGTTGCGCAACTTCAGCGAGAGCACCTGGAGGATGTGGGCTTCATCATCGACTACGAGAATGCGTTGCGGCATGGCACGCTCCAGTAAAACTCAAGGTGTCTGCACTCACGCCGCGGCACGCGCGCCGGCGTAGGTCATTGGCACCGAAAACCAGAACTTCGATCCCATCCCAAGCTTGGAGTCCACTCCAATCTGACCGTGGTGCACTGTCTCCACGATGTGCTTGCACAGACTCAGCCCCAGGCCCGTGCCCTTCGCCACTCGCTTGTAGTTCTCGACGCGGAAGAACTTATCGAACAGCCGCGGCAGTGCATCGGGCGGAATGCCCAGTCCGGTGTCGCTTACGCTCACCAACACGCTGCGCGTCAGGTTGTCCGAGTCCGCGGCCACCGTCACGCGCCCGCCTTCCGGCGTGTATTTCACGGAGTTCGACATCAGATTCAGCACGACCTGGTAGAGCATGTCGGCATCGCCTTCGACTGTGAGGTCGACGTCGGCCATTCGCTGATGCAGCGTGATGCGCTTCTCGCGCGCCTGCGGCTCGATGGTGTGTGCTGCCCGGGCCACCAGGGCCTTGATGTCGACGTTCTCGCGATCGATCTGCACGATCCCGGCCTCGATGCGGCTGATGTTGAGCATGTTGTCGATCAACCGGCTGAGGCGCTCCGTCTCGTTCTGCATGATGCGGTAGAACTCGTGCCGGGCCCCTTCATCGGTCGCCTCACCGTCCACGAGCATCTCGACGTAGGCACGAATGGACGAGAGCGGCGTGCGCAACTCGTGGCTGGCCTTCGAGACGAAATCGGACTTCATCTGCGAGAGTTCGCGCTCGCGCGTCAGGTCGTGCAGAATCGTCACGACGCCGGCGACCTCGCGCTTGTGGTTCTCCACGCACGCCAAGGTCACGTCGTACACGGTGCCGGCAGCCCCCTGGCCCGCCTGGGCTCTGCCGGGCTTGGCCTTCGGGTCGCTGACCGTGTGCTCGACATGACGAGTGTCAGTGAAGTTGGCGGTGTCGCGCGCATCGCGGATGAGCGTGCACAGCGTCGTGTCGGAGATGACTTCGTCGATCGGCTTGTGAATCGAGGTCTTGCGATCGAAGCCCAGGATGTTCGCCGCCGCCTGGTTCGCCATCACGATCTCGTTGAACGCGTCGGTGACGATGACCGCATCGCGCAGGGCGTGCAGTACTGCCTCGATCTGGCGGCGTTCGGCCTCCGAAACCCGGTGGCGAATCTCCAGGTCACTCAACTGGCTGCGCAGCGATTGCTCGCGCTGACGGAAGACGTCGACGGTCGCAGTGAACGCGCGGGCCACAGGCCGCATCAGCCGCATGCCCGGCGAGAACACCGGCGTGTTGGCGTCAGACGCCCCTTCGATCCCCCGCCTGAGGTTGGCGATCGCGCGGTCAATGGCAATGCCCACGGGGGCGAGCACGATGAACGACGCCCCCGCCACCACGGACGCGAATCCCACGGCTTGCGACACCACTGACGCGTCGAGGTCGCTCTGCGCATCCATGAGGAAGACGCGCACGACGGTCGCCAGCGCCGTGATCAACAGCACGAGCAGGAGTGATGAGATCTTTCCCGCCTTCAACGAACGCACCTCCGCTCAGAGGCTTGAAGGCTCGCGGCCGACGAGGAGCCGCTGCTGAAGGCGCGGACATCCATGGCCAGCAGGAAAGCCGTCAAATCTCCGGAACCTCAAGCCGTCCGGCCTCAACCACCGGCAGCAGGGTTCGGCGCGTCGCCGCGCATCACGGCTCAGGCGCTTCCGAGATCTGCTGCTCCCCATTCAATCGACTCAAAAGGGCCTTGGCTTCGGCGCTGTCGGGATCGACCTGCAGCGCCTGGTTATAGGCCAGGGCTGCGCCATCGTTGTCACCCGATTGTTCGAGAGACTGCCCGAGCATCAGGAACGGCAGCGAGATGCCGCCGGCCCGCCGGCATGCCTCCTTGAGCAGGCGCTGAGCCTCGGCGTTGTTGCCCTTGTGCCGCTCGTTGACGGCGCGGAACAGATAGCCCTCATAGCGATCGGGCGCAATGGCGATCATCTGCGTGCTCGACTGCGCGAGGTTGCGATAATCGCCCAGTTCCCAGCACAGTGTCCCCAGCTCGCTCCATACCGACGGATCAGCAGAGCGCGTCTTGACCAGTTGCAGATAGAGCTCGCGGGCCTCGACGCCGCGTCCCATCATTGCCAGGCAGCGAGCCTGCAGATGCGTGAGGTCGGTGCGCGGCTGGGTGCTCTTGGCCTGCATCATGCTCGCCGACTCGTAGCACTGGCTGTACATACCCGCGGCGTACTGAGCCCAGATCATCTCCTCGAGCAGCGATGAATCATCGGGATTGAGCAGTCGCGCCTCGGCATACATTTCCGCTGAGCGCTTGGGCTCGCCCTTGAGCATCGCGATCTGCGCCTGCAACTGCCGAAGCGAGGCGTTGTGCTCGAAATACGCCATCTTCGGATCGATCAACTCTTCGGCGCGATCGAATTCGCCCATGGCCACCAGGGCCTCGGCCGAGGCGAGCAGGTAGTGCACCTTCTCTGGCTGCAGGTCGAATGCCGCCTGGTAGCAGGTGTGGGCCTGCTCGTCATCGGACCAGCGCTGGTAGATCACGCCAGCGTAGTAGTGGGCGTCTGCGAGTTTCGGGTTCTTCTCCAGTGCGGTCGTGAAGGCGTCCAGCGACTGCTCGAGCTTGGCCTGTTCCAGCAGGATGCGGCCACGCATCAGGTGGTATTCACCCGCGTCGGGATAGCGCGCGATGGCCCTGTCGATCTCGCGCAGCGCCTCGTCAAGTTGGCCGGTCGAGAAGAACTGTTCGGCCTGCTCGAGGTTGATCTGCGCGGCCACGACGTTCATGCGATCGTTGGCGGCCTGACGGTTCTTGACGCCCGATTTCGAGGGCGAACAGCCGGCCAGGCTCACGGCGGCGGCGAGAATGGCGAGCGAAACGATGCTGCAGCGAATGCGCATGGGGTCTGGTCCTTGGAATCGGGATTCAGGCGTTCGATTGTCGGTTGTGGGCGGCATCCAACTTGACTGCCGCCGGGCGGCCCGGACAAGGGCCGAGAACTCATGAGCGCAAATGCACGCGCCGCCGGAGGGCCGGCGGCGCGGTGCAAGGTCAGGTTCCGAACACTCGTGTTCAATCAACTGGTCGTTCGACGGCTGCAGACGCTTAGAACGCGTTCTGGCTGTCATCGAACTGGGCAGCGACCTCGGGCATGCCGAGACTGCTGAACAGGCCCGTGAGATACTCCTGGTAGAAACGCTCCTGCGCGGGGCTCATGCTGCCGACCTGGTCGGCCGGCGTGTACTTGCCCTGCCAGATGCCCTGCTCATCCGTCATCGACAAATCCGGATTCGAGGTCGGCTCGTTCGAGGGCTGATGGTTGTCCTGGCCCGAGGACACATCGTTCGGGTCGCTCGAGGAGGACTGATCGTCAGGCATCACCGAAGGCGCGGGCGAGGAGGTGTACCACGCTTCATCGGTCGGGGCCGAGGCGACTTCCGGCGTCTGCATCATTTCCTTGTGCAGCACGCGATCCATCAGGCTCTTCTCGTTGATGCGGGCACGCTCGCCGGTGATCTTCTCACGCAGACGCACCATCTCGGGCTGGTCGGGATGCAGACGCAGCGAGTTGTTGATGTGGTGCATGGCCAGGTCCATATCGCCCTTGTTGAACGCATCCACAGCCTTCTGGTTGTGACTGGCGGTCAACTTCTCGTTGGAGAAGGGCAGGAGGCCCGAGCGGGCGCCGACGCGGACGGAATCGACGGAGTCCATCAGCTGCTTGCCGCTGGCCCACAGGATCTCATCGTGCACGACCGAGGGCGTGATCAGGAACATGATCTCCTGACGCTTGACGGAGTCGTCCTGGCCGCGGAAGGCGGCGCCCATGATGGGAATGTCGCCCAGGACGGGGACTTGGCGACGGGCGGTGCGGGTGGATTCCTTGAACAAGCCGCCGAGCACGACCGTCTCGCCATCCTTGACGCGGACGTTGGTGGTGATCTCGTTGGTGAGTTCATCGGGGATGGTGACGATCAGGCCGTTGGCATCGGTGATGGAGCGGAGTGATGCTTCCGAGACTGAAGGCGAGAGCTCGAGGCGGATCATGCCGTTGCGGCTGATGAACGGCCGGAAGACCAGCTCGATGCCGGTGTCGAGGAACTCGACGGTCTGGGTGGTGGTGGTTTCCGACGCGGTGGTGCTGAGGTAGCCGACGCGGGCGCCGACGAGGACCTGAGCACGCTGGCGGTTGAGGGCCATGATCTTCGGCCGTGCGAGCACGGTGGAGTCGGTGACTTCATCGAGCACGCGGAGGAAGACCGAGACGTCGTTGGAGACGATGCCGACCTTGAGGCCCGCGGGACCGGCGGTGCCGCCCACGGTGGAGCTCACGGCCTGGGCCTTGTTGTCGGCCGGCGCGAAGCCTGAGTCATCGCCGCCGAGCAGGTCGTTGACCGCGCTCAGCGGGTTGGTGAGGTCGGTGAAGTCGAGCGAACCGAGGACGGTGAAGTCGATGCCGAAGGCGTTGGCCTCGTTGAGATCGGTGGAGAGAATGGTGGACTCGACGAGCACCTGCTGCGGCGCGGTGTCGAGCTCGGTGAGCAGCGTGGAGACGGCGTCCAGATTCTCTTTATAATCCGTGACAACGAGCTTGGCGTTGAAGGCGTAGGACTCGCCACCGGCGTCGGAGATGTCGGGCTTGATGCCCGGCGCGACGTCGCCGCGACCGGCAGCCTTGCCGACATCGCTGAGCAGCGGGAGGATGAACTCGGTGGCGTCGGCCGCGGAGAGGTGCTCGAGTTCGAAGATGCGGCTTTCGGTCTTGCGCCGCGCCTTGTCGATGGCCTCCTTCTCCTCGTGCGTGATGACGTAGATGAAGTTGCCCTCGCGGTAGTACGTGTAGCCGTTGGGCTCGAGGATCGCCTTCAGCGCGTCATCGAAAGAGACGTCGTACAGGTTGACGCTGACGGTTCCAGTGACGCTCTTGCCGACGATGATGTTCGTCTTCGAGTCGATTGAGAGCATCTGGAGAACCGTGGCGAGGTCAGTGTCCTGCACGGACATGCTCACGCCGCCGTAATCGGTAACTTGCACCTTCTCTGGCTGGGTTGCCGGCACTTGCGCAAGCGCCGGCGATGCCAGAAGGGCGCAGAGCGCATAAACGGGCGCGCAGCGCATGAGAAAACCGGCCGTGTTTTGTCCGTGATAGATGTGTTTGGCGTTCATGTTCGGGGGTACTCCTGCCTCGCGACCTGACCTGTGTACTTCTGCGGGTTCTCGATCCCGGACGACCCGGGGGTGGACATCGCCAATTCGAAGCGCTGGCCCTGGTACTCCAGGACAACCGAGCGCTCACGCACTTCCGTCAGCGTGAATTCGATCCCTTCCTTGCCCATCGCCTGCAGGCGATCCCCCACTCGGTACCGCCTGCCGTCGATCACCGCCATGGAACCGGCCATGACGGCTTCCAACCTGACTGATCCGAGCAACTGTTGCAGACGCGCCAGCATGCGCGCCTGAATCTGGGAAGCATCTTCGGTCGGTTCAGTCGGCAACTTTCTTGGTTCCTGTTTCACTTCTACGGGTCGCGCTGGTCTGGGGAAGTGCACGGGGCTGATAACGAACGGATCGCGCTCCGATCGGCGCGAGAATTGCACGTCGACGCGCTGCCGTCCTCCGCCTGCTCCCGCCGCCCCGTCCTTGCCCACGGGCTTATCGGCCGCTGACGGTGTCACGACTGCTTTACTGGCGGCGGCCTCCCCCGCCATCGCCGTGCGCGAAACGTTCGACACGATGATCAGCCGCGCCCACAGCAGCAGGCCCACGGCAAACGTCGTGCACAAGATGCCGAAGCGCCGGCGATCGGTCGTCAGTTGCACCCACACCCTTCGCAGCGATGCCCGCAGGTCACTTGTTCTCATTCGTCGACTCCTGGGCGTCGTACACCGCCTCCAGTCCGATCGAGGCGTTGAGCAGCGGCACGTCGGTCTTCTGGTCGTCGCGCTTGCACAGCAGACGCAGCGACGCCACGCGCACCAGCCGCGACATCGACTCGGCCTTGTCGATGAGCGCCATGACCGACTCGAACGTGGCGTACATATCGGCGGCCAGCGGCATCGCCATCGCGGTCTGCTCGCCTCCCACGATCGCCTCGCCCGGCGTGCCGGCGGTGAAGGTCTGCTCCACCACGTTGACGCCGTCGAGCGGCAGCGAAAGCTTGCGAATGAGGCCCGCAACGTCGGCAGTCTCCGGAATCGACTTCAGATCGCTGGCAGCATGCTCGCTCGCCAGGCGCACCTCCTGGGCCAGCCGGTCGACCGCCTCCGCGCGGTAGGTGAGCGTGCCGGTGCGCGCCTGGAGGTCAGCGATCTGCCGCTGCAGCCGCCGCGCCTCGCGATAGTTGGGAATGATGAACAGCACCGAGGCGGCGATCACGACCGTCCCGATCGCCGACATTCCGATTGCCATGCGCTTATCTGTTGGCATCGGCGACCTCCTTGGCGCTGCCGTTTGCATCGGAGGCGGCGGGCTGCGAAGACGCGACGTCGCCGTACTTCACGGTGTAGGTGTTATCAAGGCTGACGCGGAAACTGAGGCGGAACTCGCGGGCGTCGCGCTCGTTGACGCGCCGGCCGCGGCTGAAGTCGAGGCTCACGTTCTGGAAAGGAGGCGTTTGCTCGAGAGCACTGACGAGTTCGGCGATCTGCTGATCGTTGGCCGCAAAGCCCGAGATCTCGCCCGTGAGGATGCGCGGCGAATTCTGGTCGCCCTTATCGGCCCCGCGCGCCCGCGTTGAACGCCCCAGCGTGCGCGCCCCCGCGTCAAGATCGATCTGGTCGAGCGTGATGCTCTCGGGCATGAGGTTGATGATCGTGTTCAGCACATCACCAATGCGCAATGGGAACGCCAGGCGATCGTAGAAACGCGTGAAGCCCCGAATCGCCTCGAGTTCATGTTTGAGTTCCGAGGCGCGGGCTTCCGTGGCAAAGACCTGCTCCGCTGCGCCGGCGGTCTCGAAGAGCCGATCCTGGGCGGTGCTCAGCGCGATCCTTGAATGCGTCGCGACCGCGATCGTGATCGTCATGCTGATGACGCCGAACGCCAGCAACTGGCCCATGCGCAGGCCGGCCTGGCTTCGGGCGCGCAGCGCCTCGGGCATGAGATCGATTGAATGTTGCCGATCGCTCATGCAGCCTCCCTCGCCGCGCCCGCTGAACCATGGCTTCGCGAGGCCGTCGACTTCGCGCTGGCTGCACGCCGGCGGTCGACCTTCTGCGATTTTCGGATCAGGCCGCGCAATGACAGGCCAAGAGCCACGCTCCACGCCGCGCCGGGGCCGGGCGTCCGATTCATGCACGTGCGGATGCCCGGCAGGCTGGAGGCCAGCGTCGAGGCCGGATCATCGAAGACCACCGGCGCCTTGCACGTGTTGGCGAGCACGTCGGAGAGTCGAGGCTCCAGGCCATCGCCGCCGGTCAGGATGATGTGCTCGGGGGGATGCCCACGAAACGTCACGCCGTAGTAGCGCAGGCACAGCGTGATTTCCTTGACAAGATCCCCCATCAACGGCCTGACCGCTTCATACACGGCACGGTCGGTTGCAGGATCCATGTCAATGTGCTCTTCATCCGATGCAGCGCTCTCATTCGAGGCGCCCGTGGGCTTATCGGCTTTCTGGTCGCGCTCGCCGGCGATGCGGCTGGCGCGAAGTTCCGCCGCCTGTGGCACTTCCATCTGCAGATGCTCGGCAACGGCCATGTTGAAATGCCGGCCACCGATCGCGATGGGCTTGCAGAAGGCGACCTGGTCGCCGCGCACGATCAGGACCGTCGCGCCGCTCTCGCCGACATCCACGACGGCGCGCACGCTGGCGCGATCGCTTTCGCGCCGGGCCTGCCGACAGAATGTCCGCACCAGGGCCGCGAACGCGGTGTCAACGGCAATGGGACGAAGCCCGGCGGCAAGCACGGGCTCAACCCGGGCGCCGATGGCGGCGTGCGAAGCCGCGATGAGAATCACCTCCTCGCGATTCTCACCGCTCTGCAGCGTCGCTCCCGTGCGGATGAAATCCACCTCCATCGCGTTCCGGTCCAGGCCGAATCGCTGCGACGCCTCCCACAGCGCCGTCTGCCGCAACTCGTCGTCCGGCATCTTCGGCAGGCGGATCGATTGCAGGTGCACATCGTCCCGCGCCAGGCTGATGACGCACCGCGCACCGGAGAATCCCCCCGCGCTGTAGGCAGCGCGAATCTGCTGCGCCAGCGAGGTGGTTTCGTTTGCGGCAGCGGCGGCGGCCGCAGGCTCGCCGGGCTCGGCCCCTGGTTCCGTCGGTTCCTCAGGTGGCGTGGGCAGCGCGACCTCGATTCGCGACGCACCGACGACGTGGATCCTGCCTGCCTTCTCGCGCACCTGCAGCATCTTCACGCCGCAGGAGCCGTAGTCGATTCCGATTGGACCGGTCGAGGATGAGAAACGGCCTGCGAACACTGGCGCCTCCAGGGAGTGATCGCACCGCCGCCTCGATCCATCCACCGCCGACGCACTCGGCGGCGCGACACGGCGAGGGGCGCGCGGCTTGCGTGTTTTGATCGGTCAGGCACGCCGTCCGATGAAGCGCGGCGAGTGGATTTGCTCGATGTTCACGGACCTGCGCATTGGCGCCTCTCGGCACGCCCGACCGCCCATCGGCGCACCGCTCACAGTTGCACGACGGTGATCTTGCCGGTGAACGGCGCGATCGTGATCCGGTAAGAGTCGTTGGCGCTGGACACCACGATGGTCCCGCCCGAGCCGACGGTGCCAGTCGATGTGACCGTGCCGCCAAGGGCGTCGAAGTTCAGGTCGCGGCCGTTGCCATCGATGTTCACCGACGCGATCGTGACGCCGCTGAAGCGGTCGTCGCTGCCGATGCTGACGACATAATCGCCGCCTTCCAGAGGATCGTGGATGAAGTCGGCGGTCGAGGCATTGAACGGCTGCCCCAGGCCGGTCTGGGTCACGCGGCTGATGCTGTAGCCCATGCCATCGGCGTCGAAGTGAATCCGACGGTACTCCTGGTGCGCCAGCGCATCGGACTGGGCAAAGGAGATGTCGCCAATGATCAGTCGCACGGCGGACTGGCAGGCCATGATGTCGCGGCCGACGATCTGCGGGATCAGCAGCGCTCCTGCGATGCCAAGGATGGCGCACACGATCAGCAATTCGATGAGCGTGTATGAACGCCGTCGGACGCCAGGTGCCCGGGAGATTGGACGTGCGATTGTCGAACGCATGGGATCGACTCCTTCGCGAGAGGCGTAGTGGGCGGCGGATTCCCGTCACCTGACGCCTGTCGCCCGACGCCTCCCGATCACTTGCCCTTGTCTGCCGGGGCAGTGGCGGCCTTCAGGTCATCGATGTTCGCGATCGTGACCTTCATCTTGCCACCCTCGAGCGTCTTGCGCATGCCTTCCATCGATTCGCGGATCGCGACCAGTTCATCGATCATCCGCGCCCGCTGCGAGCCGGCGTTGGGAATGCCGCCGTCCGGCGGAGGGACCTGCGCGTGCGCGGCGTTTGACAACGGCGTGCCGGCAACTTGCAGCCAGACGACGGCCGTCAGCAGGGCCGCATTTACGGTGAGAATCGCATTGAGATAACGGCCAGAGGTCATGGGTGGTACTCCTGCTGCGGCGTGGGCATCGGCTCGGGCGAGGGATAGCGCCCGGTTACCTCGATGCTATTCGAGGCATGCATGCCACCATCGGCCGAATCACCGGGCCACGTGAGATGCAGCCGCAGGGGCGATAACGCCGACGGGACCGCGCTTTCGATCTGGAAGTCCGATATGCCGGTGGCGATGACGCGGCCTTTCACATCGGCCTGGGCGCGCCAGCGATCGAGGAAGTCGGGGGCAGCGAGATCGCCATCGGCCTGAGGTGAACCTGACTCAGCCTTTGGCGCGACGCTGTAGACGGTGATCGTCTGGAACAGCGCGTTGTGACGGACCAGCGCAATCTCATCAGCGTCGGTGCGGCCGACATCATGCTCATCGTGCAACCAGAGCAGAACCTCGGCGCCGCGCTGATCCCGCGCGTTGTGCGCAGCCAGGACCTGCTTGGAATTCCACAGCAGCGAGGTCAGGGCGTTGGCGACACGCTGCTGCTGCTCGTCAGGCTGCGCCTCGTCGTGGGTGACCGGTGTCGAACTCGCCTGCAACGTCGATGGATCGAGCACGGCAGCGGCGGTCATCAACAGTGCCCCGCCGCAGACGGTCAGGAGCAGCGAGCGTGCCACCAGGGCTCCCCGCAGCGGCTGACTCCCGGCGAGGCGCGACAGCGGTTCCTCAGTCTCAGGAAGTTCATCGACCTCCTCGCACTCGTGCACGGCGGAGGCGCTGACGGAGATGACGGTTGACGAGGTTGGCGCGACAGGCATGGCAGGGGCACAGCGGAGATCGGGGGGGAGTGGCGTAGGGCGATGACAATCGGTCTGCAAAACAGACGCCGGCGCGTTTCCGCGCCGGCGTCTTCACAATCACAATCTCAACCCCGCCCCATCTGTTCGTCGTGCATTACTCGACGAAGGTGCCGCCGGCGCCATCGGTCGCCGTCAGGTCGCCCGTGGGATTGCCCAGGGAGTTCACACCAAGCGTCCACACCCAGCCGACGTTCGCGCCGGCGGCAGCGCCGACAGCGGTCGCGGTGGCAGGATCCTGCAGCGGGTTGCGCGGAGCAGCCTGGATGTAGTCGCCGGCCACCAGGTCCGCCCAGCCGTTGCCCAGCAGGTCAGGATAAATGTCCTGATGCTGAACCTTGTAGAGCTCCAACTGGCCGCGCAGCGTCTGAAGCTGGCTGCGGACGTTGGCCTCGTTCGCCTGCGTCGAGGCGTCGGAGAACTGCGGGATGACGATCGCGGCAAGAATGCCGAGGATCACGACAACGATCAGAATTTCGATGAGCGTAAAGGCTCGCTTGACTTGCGTACGCATGTGACCGTACTCCTTCGCTGTTGCGAATGCTTCCATGGTTGCTGGCAGAGCCCGGCACGATTGCCGAGGCCCATCCGATCCCTTCCTCGAATGAGGTCGCTGGACTCACGCTGAGCCCAGCAGTTGCAACTACACAATTCACATCGGGCCAGAGCAAACGGCAATGCAGCGGGCCCGCAAGGAACTCCGACGGTCCGACGGAATAAAGCGAATCGCTTGACGGCTGAGGCTGATCGCCACTCGTGCCTTCAGGATGTCGGAACCGCGCCGGACGCGACGGACGTGTTCTCGGGCGTCTCGCGCTGGCACCGCCACTGTTCCGACTGAGACTGGACACCAGACCGCAGGCCCCTGGCAATGGCCGGCGGAGTCGCCTCCCTCTCTGGCCGGGCCAATTTGATCTCTCTCCCCTCCCCTACTTCTTCGGATCAGATGGCACGACTCTTGAGCGCGGCACACTTCTCATGCGCTGATAATCTGCCTGCCCGACCGCCGCCAACCCATGCGCATCAATCCCTTCACCGCCGCTCATCCGCAACCCAACCGCGCGTCGCAGGTCGCCTGCGTGCCGTACGATGTCATCAACACGGCCGAGGCCCGGGAACTCGCTGCCGGCCTGCCCCACTCATTCCTGCATGTGATACGGTCCGAGATCGACCTGCCCGACAGCGTCGATCATTACGACGACCGCGTCTACGCGAAGGCACGGGAGAACCTGAGCCGGTTCATGCGCGACGGCACGCTCGTCAAGGATTCGCAGCCGCGCATGTTCCTGTATCGACAGGTGATGAACCATCGCGCGCAGGTCGGCCTGGTCTGCTGCTGCCATGTCGATGACTACCTCTCGGACGTGATCAAGAAGCATGAGAAGACGCGTAAGGACAAGGAGGATGATCGAACCCGGCACGTGCTGGAGTTGAACGCGCACGCCGAGCCGGTGTTCCTCGCCTATCGAGACATCGCTGCCATCGACGACTTGGTCGAGAGCGACAGCAACGACCGGCCAATGTTTCACTTCATCGCGAAGGACGGCGTGACGCACACGGTCTGGCCGGTGCGCAATGCGAAGGCCTATGTGGATGCGTTCGCGAAGGTGCCGCTGGCGTACATCGCCGATGGTCACCATCGTTCGGCCAGCGCCGCCCGCGCCGGAGCCGAGCGTCGCGCCGGCAATCCTCGGCACACCGGCGCCGAGGAGTACAACTGGTTCCTCGCGGTGCTGTTTCCCGCGAGCCAGTTGACCATCATGTCGTACAACCGCGTGGTGAAGGATCTCAACGGTCGAACACCAACCCAGTTCATCGACGCCCTGAGAAAGGTCGGGGGCGTCTCGCCCACAGGCAATCCGTCGCCTGCCGCCTCTGGCCAGGTGTGCGTGTACGTCGATCATCACTGGCATCTGCTGGAGTTCGATCCCAGGTCGATCGATCGCAGCGATCCGATCCGCGCGCTGGATGTCTCGCTGCTGGAGGAGCGCGTGCTGCGGCCGATGCTCGGCATCAGTGATGTGCGCACCGACAAGCGTATCGACTTCATCGGCGGCATCCGCGGCGCGGCCGAACTGGAGAAACGCGTCAACACCGGCGAGATGGCCGTCGCGTTCAGCATGTATCCGACGACCATGCAGCAGCTGATGGCGGTGAGCGATGCCGGCGCGATCATGCCGCCCAAGAGCACATGGTTCGAGCCCAAGCTGCGCAGCGGCCTGTTCGTGCACATGATGGACTGAGCAGCACGCCGCATCTGACGAGGTCGCCGCGGCGACCGAGAAAAGACCCGGATCGCGCACATCTTCAAGAACGTCGCCGATCCGGGTCTTCCTCCCGCTGGTCGTCAGACCCGGCGTTGGCGATTCACGGTCATCAACGCGATACAATGGCGTCCAATGACCACCGCCTCCGTCGCGCCATCCGTCACCCGTCGTTCCGAGCCCGCCAAGGCCACGCTCAAGGTGCTGGTCGCCGAGAAATTCGAGACGGTTGGCGTCGAAGGCCTCAAGAACCTCGGCTGCGATGTCAAGGTCGACACCACGCTGACCGCCGACACCCTCGCCGCCGCTGTCGCAGCGTTCGATCCCAACGTGCTGATCGTGCGCGGCATGAAGGTGCTGGCGACGGTCTTCGACACCGCCAAGTCGCTGGCGCTGGTGCTGCGGGCCGGAGCGGGGTACGACACGATCGACGTTGCCGCCGCGTCGGCCAAGGGCATCTTCGTCGCCAACTGCCCGGGGAAGAACGCGATCGCCGTTGCGGAACTCGCATGGGCGCTGATTCTCTCGTGCGATCGCCGCGTGCCAGATCAGACGTTCGATCTGCGCAACGGAGTCTGGAACAAGAAGGAATACTCCAAGGCGGCCGGTCTCTTCGGCCGCACCCTCGGCATCGTCGGCCTGGGACAGATTGGCAAGGAAGTGGCGCTGCGCGGCAAGGCGTTCGGCATGAAGGTTGTTGCGTGGTCGCGCAGCCTCACGGAGGACGCCGCCGACGCCATGGACATCGGTTGGTGCGAGAACATCCACAACCTCGCGAAGATGTCAGACGTCGTTTCGGTGAACTGCGCCGCGACCGCCGAGACAAAGAACCTCATCAATGAGCAGTTCTTCAACGCCATGAAGCCCGGCGCGTACTTCATCAACACCAGCCGCGGCAGCGTGGTCGATGAGAAGGCCCTGACCAGCGCCATCCGGGCCAAGAACGTCCGCTGCGGGCTCGACGTCTTCGTTCAGGAGCCCGCTGGAAATGACACCAAGTTCGTCGATGAGATCGTCAAGGAGCCGGGCGTGTATGGCAGCCATCACGTCGGCGCCTCGACCGACCAGGCCCAGAATGCCATCGCACGCGAGGCGGTGCGCATCGTCGCCGAGTACATCGCCAGCGGGCGTGTGCTCAACTGCGTCAATCGCGCCAAGTCCACGCCGGCCACGTGCATGCTGACCGTTCGCCACCTCAACAAGCCCGGCGTGCTGGCCCACGTCTTCTACACGCTTGGCCAGGCCGGCATCAACGTCGAGGAGATGGAAAACATCATCTATGACGGGGCGAAAGCCGCCTGCGCCCGCATCCAACTCGACTCGCCCCCCAGCGCCGAGCACGTGCACGCCATCGGCCGCAACGAGAACGTTCTGAGCGTGTCGATGGCGAACATCGGCAGGTAAAGAAAGAAGGAACGCCAAATCCCACGCGTTGCTTCGATGCGTGGGCCTTCGATCGCAACGCGAAAGTCGAGCCATGACCACCGCCACCATTCCATCCGCCGCCTCGTTCAAGGGCGCCAAGAACCTGCCGCATCGCATCTTCAACTTCTCCGCCGGCCCGGCCGTGCTGCCTGAGGAAGTGCTACTGCAGTGCCAGCAGGACATCTGGAGCATCTTCGATTCGGGCATCGGCATCATGGAGCACAGCCATCGCGGGCCGGTGTTCGATCGCGTGATCGACGAGGCCAAGGCCGACTGCCGCAAGATCGCCAGCATCTCCGACGACTACGAGGTGCTGTTCCTGCAGGGCGGCGCGACGACGCAGTTCGCCATGATCCCGATGAACTTCCTCTCACCCGAGGCCACCGCCGATTATCCCGACACCGGCGTGTGGACCACCAAGGCGATCAAGGAAGCCAAGATCTTCGGCAAGGTCAACGTCGCGTTCGAAGGCAGCAAGGTCGGCTACACGTATGTACCCTCCGACTCCGAGATCAAGCAGACCCCCGGGGCGGTGTACCTGCACTACTGCAGCAACAACACCATCTATGGCACGCGCTACAACAAGGCCCCGCAGGCCAACTCACCGCTGATCGTCGACGCCTCCAGCGACATCTTCAGCCGGCCGATCGACGTGAGCAAGCACGCGATGATCTACGCCGGCGCGCAGAAGAATCTCGGCCCCTCGGGGGTGGTGCTGGTCATCATGCGCAAGGATCTGATCGCCAAGGGAAAGAAGGGCCTGCCGAGCATGTTCTCCTACGAGAATCATGCCAAGAACGACTCGCGACTCAACACGCCGCCCGCCTTCGGTATCTACGTCATGGGCCAGGTCTTCAAGTGGATCATCGAACAGGGCGGCTTGGCGGCGATGGAGAAGAAGAACGCCGACAAGGCCAAACTGATCTACGACGCGATCGACTCATCGAAGGGCTTCTACAAGGGCGTGGCCCGGCCCGATTCGCGCTCGCACATGAACATCACCTTCCGCACGGCCAGCGAGGACCTCGACAAGAAGTTCGTGACCGAGGCGGCAAAACTGGAGATGGACGGCCTCAAGGGCCATCGTGATGCCGGCGGCATGCGCGCCAGCGTCTACAACGCCTTCCCCGTCGAGGGCTGCCGCGTGCTGGCTCAGTTCATGGGCGACTTCGCGAAGCGCAACGGTTGACGGGTGGTGACGGCAGCCGACTGACGGGCGTTTCCGATAACGCCGCAGAAGAAATCGCTCTTGGCGTGGAGAGGTCCTGCGGTATATTGGTCGGTCCCGCCGCCCGTGTCGCCAGCAGGAGAACTCTCGCGTGCCTCAGGTGGACATCCGCAGAGCCCAGCGCATTTCCGTGCACGAGGTCGGCAATGCGCCCGTCAAGGTAGGCCGCCTGACCGACAACGACCTGGTGCTGCGCAATATCCACGTCAGCCGCCACCACTGCGTGATTGAGAAAGTCGACGGCACGTTGCGTGTGCGCGATCTCGACTCGCAGTCGGGCACGTGGGTCAACGGCGACCGGATTGACGAAGCAGTGCTCTACGCCGGCGATCGCATTTCGGTCGGCCCGTTCGACCTGGTCATGCGGGCTGCGACTGAAGACATCGACTTCGTCTCGCGCAACGATGCGCTCAACTCAGCGCTCAAGCATGTCGCTGTGGATGATGACACCGGGCTGGGCATCGAAGGCCCCGCCGCGCTCGTCGATGATCTGAAGAAGCAACTCGAGACCGAGCGCAAGCAGCATCGCAAGACGGCCGCCCAGGTCGCCGGGCTGCTGCAGCAGGTTGATGACCTGCAGGCGCAGATGGCGGCATCGGAGCGCTCGGGCCTCCTCCTTCATGAGGAACAGCCGCCCGCGAGCGACGAGCGAGTCGCCGAACTGGAGGAGGCGTTGGCCGAAGCGCAGGTTCGGGCTGTCAACGCCGAGCGCCGCGAGATCGAGCGCATCGCGAGCCTGCAATCGGAGATCGAACCGCTGCAGCTTCGCGTTACGCAGGCCGAGGACCATGCCAGCGACCTCGCGCAGTCATTGGATGCGCTGCGGCGGGAGACCGCCGGGGCGAGCGCCGCTGAGCAGATCGCCGAGATGGAAGGCCTGCTCGAAATCGAGCGCCGCCGCGCGCAGACGGCCGAGCAGCGCGTGGAGCGCATCTGCGCGCAACTCGAGGATGCCCAGCGCGTGGTGGCCAGCGCTGACAGTGCCGCGGAACTGCAATCGCTGCTCGATGCCGAGCGCCAGCGAGCCGACTCGCTCACAGCCCGCGTCGAGGAACTTGAATTGTCGCTGCAATCGGAGGTCGCCGGCTTGCGCGAGCAGCGCGATGCCGGCTCGCAGCGGGCCCAGGATCTGCAGCAGGAAATCACGACTCTGCAGGAACTGCTTCGCGAGGCCCGCACCGCCTCCGAGACCACGGCCGGCGACCATCGCACCGCGATTGAGCAACTCGAAGAACTGCGATCCGCCTTGGCAGATTGGCAGTCGCGCAGTGAAATGACGCAGCGCTCGCTGGCGACCGAGCAGGCTCACGCCGCCGACCTCAACCGGGCACTTGAGGAATCCTGGCACAAGATCGACGAGGCCGGTACGACTGCGCGGTCGCTCGAAGCCCGCTTGCAGGAGCTGGAATCGGTGCAGCGAGAGCAGTCGGAGCGCGCCGCGGATGCCCTGTCAGGGCATGTTTCCGAGATTGAGCGCCTGACGTCAAACGAGGCCGACCTTCGAAGGCAGTTCGAGGAGGCGCAGACCCATCGCGAATCGATCGAGGCGTCGATGGCGGACCTCCGCGCGAACTTCGAGTCAGCCGACGGAGCCCTGCGCCAGGCCCAGGCGCGGGCCAGCGATCTCGAGCAATCGTCCACACTGCTGGAGGATCGGCTGGCGGCCTTCGAGCGCGAGATGCGGGTCCAGGCCGAACAGGCCGCCGCCGAGATCACGGTGCGCGAACAGAGAATCGCCGACCTCAGCGCCAGCGAGGAGGGCCTCAAGCAGCGCCTGAACAATCTCGAAGCGACGAAGTTCGCGGCCTCGCAGCGGGCCGAGCGCGCCTTGGGCACGATCAATCTTCTGCAGGGTCAGATTCGCTCGCTCGATGACGCTGCGGCACGCGTGACGGACCTGCAGGGCCGACTGGCCCACGTGGAGCAGGCATGGGTTGCGGCTGACGAAACGCTCGAAGCCGTCGAGGAAGGCGACCAGTCGCAGATCGCCGCCGCCGTTCAGCAGCGGCAGCGCATCATCGCGGAACTGGATGCGCTCAACAAAGCGCGCGACGCCGCCGTGGTCAGCCTGCGCGAGTCGGCCCTGCGGCTGCGCACGATCTCCGAGCGAGAGACCCCCACCGTTGTCACGCGCCAGCTGCCCCAGCCCGAGAAAGTCGGCGCGGCGGCGGACGGCTCTGGCAAGAAATGGTGGCGGCTCAAGAAGTAGTCGATCAGGGCATCAGTGCAACGCCTCCCGGCCCATCGGCAGCTCGAAGCGGTCGCGCGTGCGCGCGTACATCAGCCCGCCGAGGCGGCCGATGGCGTCGAGCCGCGCCTGGTCGATGTGAAACCGCTCGTTGATCAGGTCATCGCGCACGAACACGTGCACGACACGGCCGATGACGATGTTGCCGCTCGCCGTCCCGCCCGGATTGGTTCGAAACACCTGCATCGTGCGGCATTCGAAGGCGACGGGTGATTCCGCGACGCGCGGCGGTCGAACCGCGACGCTCGGCTCGGTTGTCAATCCCGCCAGGTCGAACTCGCTCTCACCATACGGCAGCGGCTCGGATGACGCCGCCATCTGCTGCGCCAACGCATCGATGGCAATGTTGACGACGAACTCGCCTGTTCCGCCTTCATCGGTCGGCTTGCAGTTGCGCAGCGTGTCCTTCTCCGAGCCGTCGGGCTTGTTGGCTGGGCAGAACAGCAGCGTCATCGGGTTCGATCCCACGCCGTTGAAAAAGGAGAACGGCGCGAGATTCAGCAGGCGACCATCCGGCGAGATCGTGGACACCCACGCGATCGGTCGCGGCACGATGCAGCCGATCAGCAGTTTGTAGCGCTCAGGCTGCGCGAGGTCAGCAGGGTCAATGTGCATTCTGGCCAGTCTAGGCAATCTGCGGACGCTCGCAGGCGATGGCATTACTGGACTGCACGATCGTCGCAGACTCAACGGCAGCACCATGCGGACCGATACCACTACATGCGCGCGTTGGGTCTACGCCTTCGCCGGCTCTTGGGGGCGGTGCGCCGATTCCACATCAGCAACCGCTGGCTGCTGGTGGCGCTGATCTGTGTCGGTCAGATGTGCTGCATGCTGGCGGCCCTCGGGTGCTTCGGCCGGTGGCTGGCACACGACCTGCTCGCGGAAATGCGAGCCGAAGCCCTCGCAACCAATCAGGAGTTTGCGGGACAGTTGGTCGACGTCCTGCGCCGCCTGAAGGTCTCTGACCTTCGACTCGGCGGAGCGGATTGGGAGCGCATTCAGAAGACGGTCGAGCGGACCAAACTGCCCAACGATGGATTTGTCTGCATCGTCGAGGGTAACGAAGGACGGATCATCTGCCATCCGCACCTGCGCTCGCATTCCATGCTGATGAGTTTCCAACTCGGACTCAAGGTGCTGCAACAGCCCGCCGGCGGCGTGTCAACAGTTCTCACGGCCGCACACGACAACATCGCCGCGACGGGCTGGGTGCAGATGCCGGATGGCCGGCATCTGGTCGCCGTTCGCGATGTGCCGGAACTCAATGTCCGCGTCCTGGCGCATCAACCCGAGCGCGCGATCGCCCAAGTCATCTCCGATCTCAACCGCACGGCCTGGCGCGCTGGCGTCCTTTTCGCCCTCTTGGCGACCGTGGGAACTGCGGGCCTGACGTTGCTGATCGTGCGGCTCTACGAGCATCGACTCACCAGCCTCAACAGGGGCCTGGAGTTGCAGGTCGAGCGCCGCAGCCGGGCACTTCTGCGCACGCGCGATGCGGTCATCTTCGGCCTGGCGCACCTGGCGGAATCGCGACACGAATCCACGGGCGAGCACCTGGCGCGCATCGGCCGCTACGTCGAACTCCTTGCGACGGAGATGGCACGTCACTGCCCGGAACTGAACGAGGCCATGGTGCACAGCATCGTCGTGGCGTCGTCGCTGCACGACATCGGCAAGGTCGCCATCCCGGACTCGGTGCTACTCAAACCCGGGCGCCTCACACCGCGCCAGCGGGCCGTAATGCGCGAGCACACGACCATTGGCGGCGACTGCCTGGAGGCCATCAAGCGCCGCCTCGGCGATGACGACTTCCTCAACGTCGCCTGCCAGATCGCCCACTGCCATCACGAGCGATGGAACGGCGAAGGCTATCCCCAGGGTCTCATCGGCAACGACATCCCGCTGGCTGCCCGCATCGTCGCGGTCGCCGATGTCTACGATGCCCTCACTACCGAGCGCGTCTACAAGCAGGCCATGACGCACGCCCAGGCGCGAAGCCTGATCGTTCGTGGCAGTGGCCGGCAATTCGATCCACTGGTGGTCGAGTCGTTCCTGAAGTTGGAGGAGCAATTCGCACACGTCGCCAGCACGATCACGACGACAACGACAACCGATGCGCTCGCCAAGCTGGCCGCGTAGCGCATCCGACGAATCGCTCATTTCCGTCGTTTGTACTCGATTTCGAACGCCTTGTAGTCGTCGCCAGCGTGCAGGTCATAGACGCTGAAGACCTGCGTATCGTCGCCGATGAACTGCGTCACGCACTTGATCAGACGGCCGCGCACACCGAGCATGGGCTCGTCCATCTCGGCGTACAGCGTGAGCTTCTTGCCGTCCGGGCTCATTCCGCCGCGCATCGTGAGCAACTGCGTGGAACTGCTGCTGGCCCAGCAGCCGACGTACATGCGCTGATAGTTGTCGTAACCCAGGAATCCCATGCCGTCCATTGGTTGAAGTTCGGGCCCGCCGGTCTCAGGATTCGGCAGCAGCATCTGTGAGTGATCGTTCTGCTGCAGGAATCGACCGCCAAGCACCGCCTTCATCTCCGATGCGCCCTTGAACTCCTGGGGCGGCTGATCCGGCCCCATGATCCACACGCGCGTGGTTGTGTCGTACGTCCCCGCCCACTTCGCCAGGGCCTTGTGCTCCTCGCGCACCTCGATGCTGGCAGCCCATTCCTTCATCATCTTCTGCATCTCATCAGGCGAAGGCTGGGCCGGTGCCTGCCCGCCGCCCTTGTCTTGCGAGAACGCCGCACCCACGCCCGCGACAGCCAGCATGCCAAGGACAAATCCAACGGTGAGCGATCGAACGTTCATGTTGATCCTTTCTGATTGAGGGTGAGACATTCGGGTGAGCCCATCGCACTCGCTTCACCGGCCGGTTGCGCTGGTTGCGATGTCGGCGTGATGGGAAGACCAAGCGCGCGTTCGCACTCGTTGATCCATTGCTCGACGGGCTCCTTCCACTGCGGATTCTGCACACGCAATCCAGCGGCCCTGCGATACGACTCGAGCGCGCCGCCATAGTCGCCAGCTTCCTGCAGCAGCCGGCCGCGCGTACCGTGTGCAGCGGCGAGTTGCCCGTCGAGCCTGACGGCCTCGTCGGCGGCTGCCATGGCCTCATCGCGTCTGCCGAGCTTCTGCAGCGTCAACGCCAGGTCGATGTGCGTGGGCGCGTGATCGGCCTGGAGCCGAACCGACTGCTGCAGCGCATCGAGCGAGCCTTGCAGCAGATTGATTTCGCGGAACGCGACTCCAAGTTTGCGCCACACGCCGCCGACATCCGGGCGGATGGCCACGCACGCCATGAGATAGCGGATCGCTTCCTCCCACTTACCTTGCTGCTCGAGCGTGAAGACGTAATCGAACGTCAGCATGAAGTCGGTCGGATGGGCGATGATGGCCCGGCGAAAGATGTCGGCAGCGCGATCCGGCTCACCCAGAAGGAAGTACGTTGTCGCGAGCCACGACAGACTGCGCGGCGTTGCCAGAGCCATATCAACGCTCGCCTCGAGTGCATCGAGGTCCGCCAGATGCTCGGCCCGTTTGGCTGGGTCGGGCTTTCCGCCCTTGAAGTACTCGTTCAGAATTGCGTAGTACACGCGCCGCTGGCCGGCGCGAAACGTGTTGGTGTCGGCCCCATGCAGCACTTCAACCCAGCGATTGAGATGCTCGACCGGGAAATTCTGAACGCTGAAATAGCCCAGTTGGCCCTCCGAACCGATCCACATCTCGATTGCTTCCACCAGTTGAACCGACGACTCGCTTGTGTTGATGCGCTGGGCCACATCGGCGGCAGGCGGCTGGCGCACATCAATGCCGAAACCCAGCAGCGCTGCACGCAACTGCTCGGTCATGCGCATCCAGCTCAGCCGATCCAGGTGCGTGGCGCCGATGATGATCGCGTCCTCGACCGACTCGACGAGCATTCGATCGCGCGCCACGTTGTCGAGCCTGTTCAGGAATGCTTCGGTTCGCGCGCGCACCGCTGGATCAATGTTCGACTCGACCACGAGCGTCGTGGACAGTCGAGTGCCGGCCGTCCGCAGCGCCGCCCACGAGGCCTTGTCGCCGATCGGGGCCTTCTGAGCCTGGCCCAGCAGGACGCCGGCCTCATTGAGCGCATCATTGATGCGCTGCGTGGCGGTCGCGGCACTTCGAGCGCGCATCTGCTGTGTCATCGAGATCGCGCCCCAGATGATGACACCCAAGGCCAGCACCACCGCGGCGAGCGCGGTCGTCAGCCAGCGCGCCCGCCGCTGGCCGGCCTCGCGCACGCGGGCCGACTCGGCGGCGAGTTGCGCCTGTCGCGCTCGCTCCTCGATCGAGGCGAGATGGCCCGTCACCGCCTCGGCGACCTGGCGGGCGCTTCGTGGACGCTGCCGGCGATCCGTCGACAGGCACGATCTAGCCAGAGCGACAAGGTCCGCATCCGCATCGCAGGCGTCGAGCCGAGCCATTGCCGCATCGGTGCGGCCCGCCGCAGCGTCAGCCAGCATCTCGCGCGCCGCGCCCTGGAACACCGGCCGTCCGGTCAGGATCTCGCACAGCATTCCGCCCAGCGCGAAGACATCGACACGCCCATCGATCAAGTCCACGTCCCCGCGCGCCTGCTCAGGCGGCATATACGCGGGCGTGCCCATGACCGAGCCTGCCAGCGACTGCGCGCCAGGCGCATCGCTGCGAACGGTCTGAACCACCGTCTCATCGTGCGTGCGGGTACGATCGCGCTCGTCGACGGCCCCCCCCTCGCGCGACAGCACCTTGGCCAGCCCCCAGTCAACGACCTGCACCTCGCCGAACGCGCCGACGAGGACGTTGGAAGGCTTGAGGTCGCGATGCACCACGCCGCGCGAGTGCGCGTAGGCGATCGTCTGGCACGCGCTCTCGAAGATGCGCATGAAGCGCGGGCGATCGGCTGCCGGGTCTGCGCGCTCATCCAGCATGGCCGCAAGCGTGCGACCCTTCACAAGTTTCATCGAGAAGAACGGACGGCGATCGGAGCGCACGCCAAGTTCGTACACCGGCAGGACGCCCGGATGCTGCAGTTGACCGGCGATCTGCGCCTCTTCCACGAATCGCCGCACCATCGCAGGATGACTGAGATGCTCCTCGCGCAGCACCTTCATCGCGACGTCGCGGCCCAGATCGGTGTCGCGGCCCTTGAGCACCACGCCCATGCCGCCGCGCGCGATCTCGCCCAATACCTGGTAGCGGCCGGTCGTCGACGGCTCGCTTCGGATGAGGGCAACGGCTGAATCGTCGGGATCTTCGCGCAGCAGAATCTGGGAGCGCACTCCGAGCCGCGCCTCGATCTCGCCGAGTACTCCGCCTTCCGCGCCGCCGCGCTGCGGCGCCCGAACGGTGCGGGCGGCGAAGGCGGCTCGCAGGCCGGCATCCAGCAGCGATTCGCCATTGTCCGTTCGATCGTCGTTCGAGTTGTCGTCGTTGGTGAGCATGGTGTCGCGCCTGCCCTTTCGCGAGCCGCTATCCGAGACAGGTTCATCGCTCGCGTACCTTTTGCCCCGGGATTCTCAATTATTCTGCTAGCCGCCCTGCAACGACGCCAGCAGGATTCCTGCCTCCGCGTCGATTTCCGCCGTTGAACCGGGCGCGTGGAAGGCGATCACCTCGCGCAGCGCTCCACGGAACTCCTCGCGCGCCTTGGCGTACTCGCGGTGCAGCGACTCGGCCGCCACATCCCACCTCGCGGCGATGTCGCGGATCGGCAGGCCTTCTCCGAATCGCAGCCGCAGCAGATCGACGCGGCGCACCGCTGCCTCGCCCACACTCGCTGCCGATTCCGCATGCCGCTGCGCCGCTTCGCGCATGATGCCTGCGGCCCAGGCGTGGTCGAACACGTGCGACAGGCGCGCTTCATCCTCGACTAATCCGTGCGTGATCAAGCCTTCGGGGGGCTGGCGCTCGCGCCTGCGGCCGCGGCGCTGTTCGAATCGCAGGGCGACGTTGCGCGCCACTCCATACAGGTAGCCGCGGAACCCTCCCGCTGCTGTTTTCGACTCGCTGGCACGCTCCAGCGCGCCGTTCTCGCGGCAGCATTCGACGAACACTTCCTGTACCGCATCATCCACATCCTGAGCCAGCAGCGACGACTGCCAGCGCGCTCGCAGGTACGCGGCGATCGGTTCGGCATACCGCTTCGCGAACTCCTGCCGCTGGGCCGCATCGCCAGCCGCCGCGCCGCGGATTATCGTCCAGCAGGTTGTGTGCGGAGTAGACACGTGCGTACCGACTGTCGCGGCTACGACAAGCGCCGGACGAGCGACATCGCCTGGCTCACGTAGCCCTCGCCGAAGATATTGACATGGTTCAGCACGTGATACAACTGGTACGCGGCGATGCGGGTTTCGACCTCATCACCGTCGAGATTGACAGCCATCCGATCCGACCACGCGCTGAAGCACGACTCGGAGAAGCCGCCGAACAGGCGCATCATCGCGATGTCCGCAAGCGCGTCGCCGACATACGGCGCCGGATCGATCACCGCGCACGTTGTGGCTGCATCGGCCTCCACGCGCGCCGGAAGCGCATTGCCCGACCACAGATCGCCGTGCAGCAGCGACGGCCGTGGCTGGCGCGGCAGGATGCGATCGAGGCGCTCGATGACCGACTCGATCGTCTGCGCCTGCGCCGCACTAAGTACGCCGCGCTCGCGCGCCAGTTTCACCTGGTGGCCAAGGCGGCGATCAGCGTTGAACCGCACCCAGTCATCGCACCAACCGTTGGGCTGAGGCGTCGAGCCAAGGTGATTGTCGATGACGAACCCGTATCCGTGCGCCATGCCGCCCTTCAGCGACGCCGAATGCAGCGCTGCAAGGTCCTCGCCGAAGCGCTGCCACGTTCGATCGCCGTACGGTCGATCCGGAGCCTCGATGAACGTCATCAGCAGCACCGCCGACGAGCCATGCGTGATGTGTGCGAGCGGTTGCGGCACGATGACCGTCTTCGTCTCCGCCAGCGCGCCCAGGCCGATCGCTTCCTCCTCAAACATCGGCAGCGTCGAGGCACGGTTCACCTTGGCCGCCAGTCTGCGTCCGCCGACCAGTTCAACGCGCAACACGCGATGAATGCAGCCGCCCGAGCAGTCATGGATGCTCGCAATCGCGTCGCCGATGCCCGCCGCATCGAGCGCTGCGCGAATCGCCTGGCGTTCATCGTCGTGGCGCATGGCCGCGCCCTTCATCGGCGAGGAGGCGATCGAGCAGGCACTCGCAGCCGCGATCGACGATGCGAAACACCTCGTGAAACCCCTCGATGCCGCCGTAGTACGGATCGGGCACATCGAGGCTGCACGCTTGAGGATCGAACTCCAGCAGCAGCCGCGCCTTGGCGTGGTCGCATCCCATGTCGCACAGGTGCGCGCGATGTGTCTGATCCATGCACACCAGCAGGTCGAAGTGCCGCAGGTCCTGCAGCGTGACCTGCCGGGCCGTGCCGGTCATCGTCACGCCGTGATGCGAAGCCACCTGCCTGATGCGCGGGTCCGGTGCCTCTCCCACGTGCCAGTCGCCAACGCCGGCCGAGTCGATGTGCAGGCGTTCCTTGACGCCGCGCAGGGCCGCCTTGTGCCGCAGCACGCATTCGGCCAATGGGCTGCGGCAGATATTGCCGGTGCAGACCATCAGGACTCGAATGGGCTGATCAAGCGACATCGAGATCGACGAGGGTACCGCAAGTCACGCGTGCCGGCCGATGGGGGCACCGTTACGTGGCGAGGAAGCGGAGGCGGACATCGCCGGCGCGGGCGAAGCCGAATGCGCTGCATCCTCGTCGGCAGACTTCGCATGGGCATCATCATCTGAGACAGCGCGGTCTGTTGTTTTCGCCGTCGCAGTTGACGATGCTGATGCCGTGGATGCGGCCAAGCGCTGCTGGCGTCGCGCGGCCTTCACCGCCACAACACCCAGCATGCCGCCGAGCACCAGGGCCACCGCGTACACCGCGCGCACGCGCAGTTCAGTGAAGATCACCAGCCCCGCCAGCGAGACGCCCACGACCATGAACAGGATGCTCAGGGCGTACATGGCCATGACCGCGCGGCGGACGCCGCCCAGCACGCGGCGGAACTGGTGGTGCAGGTGCTGATTGTCAGCGGCTGACATCGATACGCCCGCGAGTTTGCGGCGGATGATCGCCAGCGTCGTGTCGATGATCGGGATGGCGAAGACAATGAGGCCGGCAAAGACCAAGTGCGTCTGGCCGTGCTCGCCAAGCATGAGAATCACGACGACGATGAGGTAGCCCAGGAGCAGGCTGCCGCAATCGCCCAGGAAGATGACTGCGGGCTTCCAGTTGTAGGGTAGGAATCCGAGCGTCGCGCCGAGGATGGCCAGGCACAATACGAGACGTGCGCCGGCGAGGACGCCGGTCTCAGACTCCATCGCGTCATCGGGAATCACGTGCAGCATAAAGATGCTGATCAGGAGCAAACCGATGGCGGTGATGGCGCTGACGCCCGAAAGCAGGCCGTCGAGGCCATCGATGAGATTCGCCGCATTGCAACCGCCGAGCACGAAGAGCGCGATGAGGGCAGTTCCGACCCAATAGACGATGTCGACGGTGGCATCGCCCATGGGCGTGGCGAAGGTGAACGAGAGCGATGAGCCGGGAAAGATCGCCGTGAGCACACCGTGCGCGACGTTGACGCCGACATTCTCGATGGCGAGGCCCGCGGCGGCAACGAGTTGCCCGGCGATCTTCAATCGCGGATCCCATCCCCAGATGTCGTCGGCCAGGCCTGTGAAGGTGATGGCGATCATGCCGATGACCACCGCCATAGGCACGGGTGCGAAGGCGATCGGTGCATCGCCCGACGGCAGGTAGCTGACGGCGATGGCCGCAAGCACTCCGGCGAACACGGCCATGCCACCGAGATAAGGAATGGGGTGCGTGTGAGCCTTGCGGTTGAAGTCGGGTCTGTCGACGACGCCGATGGCCTGGGCAGCGCGCATGGCCAGGGGCGTGGCGATGAGCGTAACCACGAAGGCGATCGTGAACACGTGCGCATAGCCGTTGAGCAGATCGATGGCGGTCACCGCCGTCGTGCCGGTGGAGTGAGGGTGCGCGGGAGCACTGGCTTGTGCAATCAGGACGCTCATCGCAACGGCGCCTCGACGGGACGGGCGTGCGGTGCGGCGGAGGCTGGCGTGGCAGCGGCTTCGCGCAGTTCATCAGCGAGATCGCGGATGGTCTGCGCGAGCGGAATGCGGGCCTGGAAGCCGATGGCGTGGCGCACGCGCGACAAATCCGGCCGACGATCGCGCAAATCGTCGAAGTTCTTACCGAAGGCCTCGTCGTAGGGAACGAGCCGGATGGGCGAATGACTGCCGAGCGTGCTCTTGACGAGTTCAGCGAGATCGCGAATCTGGATCGACTTGTCATCGCCGAGGTTGAGCACCCGGCCGTGACATGCGGGCGAGGCGAGCAGCGCGGGCAGCGCGGGGGCGCTGTCGCGCACATCGCAGAAGCAGCGCGACTGCCGGCCGTCGCCGTGCACTTCGAGCGGCGCGCCAGCCAGCGCGGCGGAGACGAAGCGCGGCAACACCATCCCGTACTCGCCAACCTGGCGCGGCCCGACGGTGTTGAAGAAGCGGACGATCACGACCGGCAAGGATTCCTCGCGAGAATGCGCGAGGGCGAGATACTCATCGATTGCCTTCGAGCAGGCATACGACCAGCGATTGAGCGTGGTCGGGCCGTAGACGACGTCATCATCCTCGGCGAAGGGCGTGCGGCTGCCCTTGCCGTAGACCTCGGATGTCGATGCGATCAACGTGCGCGTCTTCGCGGCGGCGGCGAAGCGCAGCAGATCGATCGACTCGAGAACGTTGGTTTCGATGGTGTGAATCGGCCGTTCGATCACGAGCCTCACACCGACGGCGGCAGCGAGGTGATAGATCTCGTCGAACTCACCGGGCGCGAAGTCGCGCAGGGCATCGCTCACCGTGGCGTGGATGAAGGTGTGCTGCGCGGCGGTCAGGTTGCGCAGGTTGCTGCGCCGGCCAGTGGAGAGGTTGTCGACGATGACGACGTGGTCGCCGCGCGCGACCAGCGTTTCCGCCAAATGCGAGCCGATGAAGCCAGCGCCTCCCGTGACGAGGCACCGGCGCTGGGTCGATCGGCTCACGAGTCGGCTCCTGCGGAGGTGTGGACGCGGCGACGGGCGGCGGACGGCATCAGGTGCCCGAACCGCTGCGCGAGTACTCGGCCATGGCCTCGTAATTCTTCTTGAGGTAGCCGCCAGCGATGTTGCGCGGCCGGTTGAGCAGGACGCCGACCAACTGACAGCGGGCCTGGTCGAGGCGGCTGATCATGCGTGCCACCAGGCCGCGATGCTCCTGATTGGCGCGCACGACGAGCACGGCCGCATCGAGCTTGTTGGCGAGCATGAGGGCATCGCCTGCGACGACCGCGGGCGGGGCGTCGAAGATGATCAGGTCGTAACGGCTGCGCAAGTCGGCCAGCACACCGTCGATCACACCGTTGTTCAGGCGCTCGATGACGCGGTTGGCGGGCGTGCCCGCGGGCATGACGTCCACGCCTTCGCCGCTGTCGTGAATGGCTTCATCGACGGCGACGGCGCTGATGAGCACGTCACCCAGGCCGGTCGCGTCGTCACTGACACCCATGGCCTTGCCCAGTCCCGGCCGGCGGAAGTTGGCGTCGACCAGCAGCACGCTTCGGCCCGTGACAGCCGCGGCGGCCGCGAGGTTTGTCGCGACGGTCGTCGTGCCGGCGCCGGGCAGACCGCCCACGAGGAGGACGGTCTGAGCTTCGCGCTGATCGAGTTCGGGCAGGATCGCGGTGGCTACCTGGCGGTACGACTCGGCGAGGACGCTGGCGGGCTGGCGGCGCACGACGAGTTCGGGCGTGACGATGCGGGTCGGGTCATCGCTGCTGTCGGGCAGGCTGCCGAGCACGCGCGCTCCGGGCACCATCGCGAGGTCACTGGCGCTCTTGACGCGCTTGTCAAGGAGTTCGCGCAGGAAGATCACGCCGGTGGTCAGGGCCATCAGCAGGAGGATGCCCAGGGGAACGACGACTTCGATCTTAGGGAACGAGGGCTCGCGCGGCGTGAACGCGCTCTGAGCCAGTTGCACGCGCGAGGCGTCCTTGCGGGCTTTGATCAGCGTGACCTCGTTGACGAGTTCGAGGTCGGCGCCGCGGCGCTGCTGCAGGTATTCGCGTTGGCTCTTAAGCTGCTCGAGTTGGGCCTGCTTGCCGGCGAGTTCCTTGAGCGTGCGGGCGCTGAGGTCCATCTGCTTCTGATTCTCGTCGACGGCGGCCTCGAGCCGCTTGACGTCATTCTCAACTTCTGTGGCCTTGGCCTGCAGGTTGCGGATCATGATTTCGCGGACGCGCGCGTCGAACTCGATTTGCTTGCTGCGCCAGTTGTCGTAGGCCGCGATGACCATTGGGTTGTCTTCGAGCTTCTGCTGCTTGAGCCGGCGGTATTCGCCGGCCGCGAAATTCACCGATTCGGCGAAGTTGAAGAGCGTGGGATCCTGCTCGGCCGTCAACTGGTCCTCAGCGCTGGGCTGGACGGTGCCCTGGATCTGCTGGCGCACCAACTGCAAGCCGGTTCTGGCGAGGTTCAGCTGCGTCTGCATTGTCGTGCCAGTGCTGGTGATTTCCTGCATCTGGAACATCTGCGCGCTGTAACGCGTGTCCTCGAGGCTGGTCATCCCCGATTCGACGATCAACTTGCCGATCTCCTGGTTGGTGTTGTTCAACTCGCGCTGCGTCTCGGAGAGTTGGTCCTCAAAAAGCGTGAGGTTGCCGTTATACAACTCGGCGTCGCGAAGGCGCGCACGGTTGTTGTACGCGGCAGCCACGGCGTTGAGCACAACGGGAACATCCGAGGGCCTCGCAGCCGACCAGTACAGCATGAAGAGGTTGCTGCTGCGGCGCACGCCCGTGCCGATGTCGTCCTCAAGGTCCTTCAACGCGTCGGCATGATTGAAGATGTTGTTGACGACGAACTGCTGGCCCCAGTAGGTGGCCTGCACGTCGGGATTCTTGAGAGCCGCCTCCAGCACATCGCGGCTGGTGAGCATGTAGGCCTCGGTCTGGGCCACGCGGAAGACCATGTCGTCGTTGGTCACGTCAACCGTGCCGACGTCGGAGGACTTCTGCAGGCCGGGCCGGACCTCGAAGACGACGCTGCCGCTGTACCGCGGATACACCTGTTGCAGAAGCAGGAAAGCGGCGAGGCCGAGAATCGCGCCGATCACGCCCGAAGCGAGAATCGTCCAGAGGTACCGCCGCAGCACCTTGAGCGGATCGATGGAAACGCCGACCGCCGGCGCGCGATCAAGCCGGCGCGCCTGCGCGGCAGAAGGATGCGGCGCGGTTGCGGGCGCGGCGAGGCGGGGCTGGCTGCTGGGACGCGGTTGGCTCAGGGTGCTCATAGCTCGTTCCTCGATCTGTGGCTTGTCGTACCTGGAAGCGGCTCGTTGAGAATGTCACGCGCGATCAACCGCCTGCGGCCGGCCCCCCGGGTCCGGAACCGCCCTTTGCGATATCGTCACGCAGAGACTTGATTTTCTGTTGCTGATCCGGACTTGGGTTGAGTTTCTCGGCGGCCTGCAACTGCTTCTCGGCCCCGGCAGGATCTTTGGACCGTGCCAGCACCTCCGCCAGGTGAAGATACGCATCAACCGTCGGCAGGATCGTCAGGGAATCAGATAGATGCTGTTTGGCCCGGGCCAGGTCGTTGTTCTTGTAGAACACCCACCCGACCGTATCCAGGATGTCCGGCCGCCCCGGAGCCAGTTTCAGCAGCGATTCGGCCAGCGGCACCGCCTTCGACGCCTCGTTGAGTTCAGTCGAGAGGATATAGGCAAGGTTGTTCATCGCACTCCAGTTGGACGGCTGGAGCTCAACCACCTTGGTGAAGGCTTCGGCGGCGCCGCCCATGTCGCCGGTCATCACCAGCATTCCGCCCAGGTCTTCGTTCGCCGTCGCGCGATGCCGGTCATCATCGGGCGTGCATTTCGAGAGGCCCAATCGGGCGAGTTCGATGCCGCGGCTGAGGCCGGCCTGCCCGCTGCGGGCCCAGAAGCGGGAAAGCCCGATCAGATCGTCGAGGCTGCTGTTGCCGCCGCTGAGTTCTTCCTGAAGTCGCTCGCCATCGCGAGCCTGCTCGCCCGGGAAGACCTTGGAGAGCGCGAGGTACCAGTCGAGGACCTCCGGGCCAGCGTTTGGATCCTTCTGCGCGCGTTCCTTGTGCGTGGCGTAGGCCAGGCGCAACTGCTCGATAGCCTGATCGCGCTGGCCCAGGCAAGAGAGCGCGACCGCATACGCCTCGCGCACCACAGGCTCGTTGGCCAGGTCATCCTTCCTCGCCTCGATGCGGGAGACGACGCCGCGGCAATCGGGCGGATTCATGTCGAGCATCGCGCCGCAGAGTTTCAGCAACATTCCGATGGCCGGGGCGTTCTTGTACGCCAGCGCATACTCATCGATGACTTGAGCCACCGTACCCTGCCGCTGTCGAATGACATCGCCTCTCAGTTCGTGCCAGCCCGCCACGGTTGGATACAGTTGAATCGCGGTGTCGATTGCCTGCGTCGCCGCGTCGCGATTGCCGGAGTCGATCAGCAGTTGAATGAGTTCGCGCCGCGCTGCGTGATTGCCGGGATCGGCCTCGACCAGTCGCCGGGCATCGCCGATGGCGCCGGCCACATCACCGCGTTCCTTTTGAATGGCGACGCGCATGGCATTCACCTGGGGAACGCCGGCACGAATGCGATCGGCCCTGTCCAGCGCAACCATCGCATCGTCCAGCAGGCTCATGCGCTTGGTGCGGTTGTATTCATCGATCAGGCTCTGCGCCAGAAGGATGCGCGGCAGCGGATTGGTTGGATCCTGCTGCTCGGCGCGGGCCAGCAGGTCGCGCTGCTGGCCGAAGATCCGTTCGGCGCCCGGGACATCGCCCCGGGCGACGAGGGCCATCCCGCGGCCGCGCGCGATGGATGCTGAAAGCAGCGTGATGACGCTTCCGGACTTGCCAGTCGATGCGTCGGCCAGCATTTTCTCGGCGTCGTCGAACTGGCCGAGATTGATCATGCATTCGATGATCTGCAGGCGAGTGCTCTGGTCGTCCTGCTTGGCCTGGGCGCTCTTGAGGACTTCGAGCGCGTCCTTGTACTGCTGCAGTTGCATCAACAGGATGCCGAGTTGCGTCTCTGCCTCGCGCTGCTGAGGTCCGGTCAGGGCGACGGCCTGTCGCAGCGACGCCACGGCATCGGAATAGTGTTCGGCGGCCGCCTGGTATCGACCGAGTTCGACGAACATCTCCTCGGTCTGCTGAGCCTTTTCATGCTTGTTGATGAAGTCGCGAAGTGTGGCCTCGCCGCCCATCACGTCGCCGCGCTCGCGTTGAATGGTGGCGCGAAGCACCGCGATGCGCAGATCGTCGGAACCGCTACTCGAAAGCCCATTAATGATTTCGTCGGCGCGGGTCGCCCAGTCCTGCCGTGTCGTCTGGCGAACCTGATCCTGATCCCCGGCGCTCATCGCGGCCCATCGCTGCGGGCTGTAGAGCGGCTGGCCGTCGTCGCCCAGCATGGTCTCAGGAGTCGGATCAAGCGTGCCGAGCAGCAGCGCGAGGGATGCGGCGTTCGCTCGATCCTGCTTGTTCGCAAGATACTGGAGCATGCGCTCGCGCAGCGCCAAGGCCTTGTCGCCGACCTCCGATTCAAGAGTCAGCCACGATTCGCGGAGTTCGACATCCTGCGGGGCGAGCCGGTGAATGCTGCGAAGAATCTGCAGCGCCCGCGTCTTGTCGCCTCGCCGCTGCAGCAGCGCGAGATAGACGCGCGTGCCGGCGATATCGTTGGGATTGCACCGGTAGGCCTGCTCGAACGACCGCTCGGCCTGCACGAAGTTGCCCGCAGCCTGATAGGCGAAGGCCAGCGTGCGCCATGCGAATGATGAGAAACTCAGCCGGTCTGTCGCAGTCTCGAGCGCGGAGATCGCCTGCCTGGTGTTCTCGCGCGCAAGTTCCAGCCGCCCCTCGAACAGCGCGCCACCTGCAGAATCCAGATTCAGGCGACGGGCCGTGGCCAGCAGTTCCTCGGCCTTCGTCCAGTCGCGAGCCTTGAGCGCCGTGATGAATTGATACTCCAGCAGTTGCGGGTTCTCGGGATCGCTGGTCTGCATGGCAGCCGCGACCTTGGCGGCCTCGGCATCGGCGCGCTCGGCGATTTGTCGGAACTTCTCGGCGTCCTGTTCCTTGCCTTGCTTCCGAAGGTCCTCCGCGGCAACACGATGGTTGCTCGCAAGACTGACCATCGAAACCAGCAGGGCCGGTTGCAGCGCCTTCTCATCGGTTATGGTGTTCTTGAGATACTCGACGGTTGCAAGCACGCGGTCGTCGTATCGAAGTCCTGAGGCGATCTGATTCAGGATGGCATCCGACGAATTGATCTTCAGGCCGCGATCGACGTACTGCTGCGCGGCTTCGCGGTTGCCGCCGCTGATCTCAACCTGGGCCAGGGCCTGCAGAAGTGAAAGCGAATCGGGATTGCTCTGGAGGGCTGACAGAAGCGTGGCTCGTGCATTGTCAACCTCGTTCCTTCGCAGGGAATCCTGGGCCGAGTTGATGGCGGCCTTAATCGGATCGTCTGTCGCGGCTGCGGTTCCGCCGGCTGATGCCATGCGAACGGCGTTGATCACCTGCTGAGCGCGCGGGTCGCTGAGGAACGAATCGGGAATGTCCTTGATCGTCGACTCGGCCTGATCGATCTGTCCGGTGCGGAACTCAAGTTCGGCCTTGGAGATCAGCCATTGAGGCACACCGGGGTTCAGCGCCACCGCACGGGTGATGCGCTCGCGCGCAAGACCAAGTTGATTGATCCGTTGCAGCGATGCCGACGCGAAGACCAGCATCTCGGGATCACGAGAATCGGTCACGCGAACGAGCTGCTCGAATTTCTGCGCGGCCTCCATGAACTGGTTGCGTGCGAAGGCGATCTTGGCGTCAGCCCGGGTCACGAAGGGGTCGTTCGCCTCATCGATCGACATCGCGGCCAGCACATCGCGGGCGGCCACCATCTTCGCGATCTGGGCCTCGCGCTCGGACGCGTCGACTCGGTCCAGGCGCCCGGCTTCCACATCGCCGATCAGGGCCGCCGCCTGAGGCCGCAGGTCGAACAGCAGACGTGCCATGAGGCTGACAGGCAGCTTCTCCGCGGCAAGCACGATCCGAGCGGCGGCTTCGGCCTGATCCAGATCGCCTTGCTCGTACTGCAGGCGCGCGACGTTCAGCCGATAGTCGTAGCCGGTCGGATTCGCATCCGCCGCCCGTTGCAAGAGCGCGAGAGCCCTGGCCCGCCCGATCTCAGGAACGATCACGAGTGCAGCAGCCGCGTTGTTGACGAGTCCGGGGCTATCCTGCGGCTTGACGACCGCCGCGAGGTGCTCCGCAGCCGCGCGAATCTCCTCGTTGCTTGCGGCTTGCGGCGACGTAATCTGCTGATAGACGACGAAAAGGAGGTAGGCCAGCGCCGTCTCCGGGCCGTCGGTCGAGCGCTCGATCGCCTGCTTGGCCATTCGACCAAGTTCCTCTCGCTCGGCCTCGAGCGAGGTGCGCGAGCGGCCAGACGATTCCATCTTCTGCACCCACGACAGCCGGCAGTTGATCTCGGCGGCCCAGGCAAGGTCGCTGGTCGCCAGCGACGACGCCGCCTGGTCCAGCTCCGATATCGACTCCTGAAGCTCCTCGTCGGATTTCGAAGCCGACAATCGGGCAATCGCTATCGCGCGGTAGACACGCGCGAGCGGCTTGGCCGGATCTCCGTCGGCGATCTGCTGCTGCATGCTGTCAGCCGCTGCGAGCAGGCTTTCCCACGATGTCGAATCGTTGGTTCGTCTTGCCGAGCCATGAAGTTCCGTCAGGAGCCGCATGTGCGAATCGACATCCTTGGGATTGTGCACGGCGGCATGACCGAAAGTCGAGACGTATCGCGAGTAGTACTCGCCCGCCTCGCCAGCGGTCTGAGGCACGATCTTGGTCAGCGCGTCAATGACGTTCTGGAGGTACTCGAAGTTGCCCGGATCCTTGTTCAGCGCGCGGCCGAACTGGTCGTACGCCGCCTTGTAGTCGCCCTTGGCCATCGCATCAGCGCCCTTGCGCTGGCTGCGTGTGGCGTCGCCCTTGAGTTTCAGCACATACACGCCGCCGAGCAGCGCCAGCGCCGCGCCAAGCGCGAGAACCAGGCCGAGCACGAACCTTGTATTCACCTTTGCTGCCATGAGCACCTCTGCAAACAGAACATGAGAATCGACGTCAACTGCACACGCGCGACTGCCAGATCGACATCAGGAATCAGCGAGAGGTGTTCTCATGCTGCTCCACCTCCTGCCAGTCCGGAAGCCGCAACATCAACTCCGGCAGGAAGCCTTGCAAAAAATCTGAAACGAGTTCGACGTACCGTTCGCTTGTGGCGCCCGGCGCCATGTACACAAATTGCACCTTGCAATAGTACGCATGCCGCTCCGAGGGCTTGAACGCCAGGGCGCGGATGGCCTCAGGCGTCGCTGCGACGCGCCCATTGGCGATGAAGAGGAATCCACCGAAGATGTGCAGCGACGGCTGATCCTTCCTCGCGAACTGCGTCAATCGAACCTGCAGACCGCCCACCGGCATTCGGACGCGCTCCAGCACATTGGTAAAGGGATGACGGTATTCCACGTACCGGTATGGCTCGCCCGTGGCCCGATTGGGAGGCCCATCGTCGAGCTTCCAGGAATCGTCCTTGACCTGCAATGGCACGATGTTCGGCAGCGACTGCGGCTCCATTCCGGCCGCCACGAAACAGCGATCGGGAATGTGCGGAACCGCGTCGATCAGCCCGGTGTAGTACGCCACGTGCAGGCTGAGGGCTCCCTCGCGCGGGTCGCCATTGATCGCGTAGGCGCGACTGAGCGTGTCCTTGGTTCCGAGTTCCAGGAGGACCGCGTCATCCAAGGACTCGTCTTCGCCAACCTGCTGCCACTGGCCGACAGTGCGCGAGATCGTCGTAAACGACGCGCGCATCGCCACAGGCTCTTTGCGCAGATAGATGTTCAGTGCGCCGACGGCGTACTTGAATGCCGCGCTCGAAGCCAGCAGCGCGAGGCATGCGACAATCAGTGCGTACTTGGCTTGGCGATCGAAGATCATCGTCATGTCGCGGCGGCGCCGGCAGCCGGCGCATCCTCCTCAACAACCAGGTGACGAATGATCCACATCAGGCTGAGGAACAGGAAGAGCGCCGGCACCAGCCAGAGAAGTCCGATGAACGAATGGAAATCGCCCGCGGCGAAGCCGGAGTCGTAGATCGTCAGCACACCCAGCGTGCACACGCGCAGGATGTTCACGACGATTGCTGTCGGCACGCCCAGCAGCACCAGCAGCACGCGCTGCCAGGGATATCTCAGACCGGTGAACGCCAGGGCCGTCCCCAGCGCGAGGAACGCCATCAGCATGCGCATGCCCGAGCATGCTTCAGCGATGTTCAGCGGCATGCTTTGGCCATGGCTGTGAATGTACAGCGTGTTGCCCTGCCGATCGACGTCAAGGAACGCCGACAGCAGCGCGCCAGCTCCTCGGGCCGTGATGTCCTGCATCTTGAACGTCACCAGGTGCAACAAACGCTCCGAGATCGTTTGCGAGAACACGAACATGAAGGCCAAAGGGAAGCACAACCAGCGCATGGCGCGCCACCCGCAGAACAGCAGCACGATGCCGGTGATTGCGATCGATACGCACGCACCCTGCAGATTGTGATGCCGCAACGGCAGAGGGCCGGCCGTGCACAACATGTACAACCCTGCGCCCACGAGCATGACCGCCAGCCCGAACCATGTCGTCTTCGGCGGACTCTGCAGGATTTGATCGCGCTGCAGATACACGAAGTAGGCCGCGATGAACGGAATCACGAGTGTGTGACCCCAGTCGGCCTGCTGCTCGATGGCAAAGTGGAACTGGCGACTGAAGAAGTCCCAGAAGAGCCAGCCGCAGATCAACATGAGCGCCGCCGCGCCCAGCACTGGGCCAGCCATGCGCGATGTCGATGTTGGAGCCGATTGCGACATGGATGCTGCCCGCACGCTCATCACCTGGGCCGTCGCAGGTTGGCTCACGTTATTGACGGTCATGGGTGGGCTTGACAGATCGGTCGAAAGCGCAGCAGGCTGCAACTGAGCCCCAGCCGCCGTCCGACTGCCGGAGGCATGTGGCGATAACCGTAGAGGACTTACCGCTGGCGGTCATCCATGTCCGCACAGTCTCTTTCTCCAGAGGCCGGACCTCGGGCGATTTGCCTACTACGGTCGCAGGCCCACGAGAGGTTCGCGGGCCGAGCCGTAACCGGTCAAACATGCGCCAAATTCGGCTGTCCGTGCCGCTGCACACCGGGGTCCAACAGTACCTGCAATCACCTGACGATCTCAACTCCCAGCACGTCGTCAGCGAAGTTGCGGTCGAACAGGAACCCGAAGCCATAGGTCACGCGGAAGCCGTTGCGGACCACCGCGAGGGGCGTCGCCCAGAACGTGGTGCCGATGATGATGTGATCGTCGGGGCGCAGCACGACATCCGGCTCGGTGCGCTGGCGGATGGCGGCGAGGTTCAGACGAATGGTCGCCTCGCGGTTGGGGCCGACGCGACGGGTCAGATCGACGCGCTCAGGCACGGCGATCGGGCCAAGCCCGCCCGCGGCGGTGATGGCGCGGCTGAGCGTCAGCGTGCCCGAGCCAGGCAGGCTGTACACACCGATGCGGTTCACCTCGCCGTCGAGGTATACCAAGCCTTGATCGGGCCCGTGGACGTAAATGCGGTCGTCGGGACGAATGACAACGTTGTACGAACTGTCGCCGCGCGACAGGCGCTGGTAGTCGATTTCGATGATGCGCTCGCGCACGACCGATCGGGCATCAGGCGCGGCCTGCGCGCCGGAGCCGGTGCGATTGTCGCCCTCGCCGCGCACGCGCACCCATTCGCCACGCGTCTCGTCGAAGATAAACGTGTCGCCGCTGGCGTCAGACGGGCGCGGCGGACGCGTCTGGTCGATGTCGACCGGAGGCTGCTGGGGTTGGACCTTGGCGGGCTCAAGCGCGTCGATGTCGATCGGCGGCTGCGATGGGCTTGTCGTCGGCGGTTCCTGCAGCATGCCGGGATTCACGTCAGGCCGCGTCGCCGGCCGCGTCGTCCCCGGCTGGTTGGGCAGTTGATTGATCAGGTCGCTGACATCGACAGGCGGCTGGCCCGAGGGCGCGGTCTCAGCCCCTCCGCCGGTGCGCGTCGGCGAGAACGTCGGCCGCTGCTCCGCCGTCAAAGGCACGGTGCGGATGACGTACACCTTCTCAGTGGTGACGGGCGCGCCGCCGGCGATCGCCAGCGCATCGAGCAGGCGCAGGTCCGGGTTCTGCAGGTTGAACAGGCCCGGCGTGTCGATGAAGCCATAAACGGTGTAGCGCAGGCCGCCGGCCTGTTCGACCACCACATCGACCTGCGGGCGAACGCCCGCAACCACGATCTTCTCCTGAAGTTGGCGCACAACCTCGGCCTGGAACTGCTCGGGCGTCAGGCCCGCGGCGCGAACATCGCCGATTTCCGAGACGCGGTAGTATCCGCCGGCATCGACGCGCCGGGTGGTCGTGGACCAGATGCCGGGCTGATACAACTCGAAGATGCTGAGCGTGACCAGGTCGCCGGGGTAAAGGTAATAGGCCAGATCGCTGGGAATCAGGTCCTCGGGCATCACGCTGGTAGCGCCGGCGAAGTAGCCGCTCTCATGCTCGATGGCGTCGATGCGGTCGAGCACGCTGATCGACGTCGGATACGCCTCGAAGCGGCCGGTGCGCGAGGGATCGATGAAGGAGTCCATCTGGCAGCCGCTCATGGCCAGCCAGCAGCACATCGCGCCAAGCGTGCTGAGCATCCGCATGGTCATGCGTCGTCGAATCTGAACGTGTCTCACCGTCGTCTCCTCGATCTCTTTGGGCGCTGGCCCGCCATGACAACCGCTTTCGCGGTGAAGAATGCCGGGAACGCTGTACGGTACAGTCTAACCCCAAACTCGTCCAAACCGCGGCCGGACCAGCGCAGCATGCGTACGTCAGGCGGGGGAGCGATGATCGTCCGGCTTGCGTGGACTTGGGCATCTTGCCGATTCGTTCGCGGACCCTTGCATTCTCGGACCAGTGTCGGCAGGTGCGACCGGCGGCCGGGGGACGGTATATAACACGCCGCCATGCACACCTCCGCCACGCTTGCGAGCATCGCCTGTGCCGCGCTCTCAGCCTGTTCGACGGCACCCGCCCAGCCGCCCGCCGCGTCCGCCACCGCGGTCGCCCGTCAACCGCCGGACGCCGTCGATGCTCCGCGCGGCTACTACCGCGAGCCTGCGATTCAAGGCGAAACCATCGTCTTTTGCGCCGAAGGCGATCTGTGGCGCGTGCCGATCATCGGCGGTGTCGCGACGCGCATCACCACTGCACCGGGCGAGGAGGATTCGCCATCGATCTCACCCGACGGGAAGTGGCTGGCGTTCGCCGCTGAATACGAAGGCCCGACCGAGGTGTACGTGATGCCCATGAGCGGCGGGCTGCCGCGGCGCCTGACATGGGATGATCGCTCGAGTACCACCGTCGCCGGCTGGCGTGGTAGCCAGATCATCGCCGCGACCGATCGCTTCTCGACGCTTCCGTCGTGGCAGTTGACGTTGATCGATGCGGCGAACGGAGCGCGCGAACTGGTGCCGCTGGCCCAGGCCGCCGACGGCGCATACAGCGACGACGGCCGCACGCTGTTCTTCGCGCGGCTGCAATTCCAGGGCAGCCACAGCAAACGTTACAAGGGCGGCACAGCCCAGAACCTGTGGCGCTTCAGCGATGGCGAAGCCGAAGCCACGCCGCTCACCGCCGACTATCCCGGCACGAGCGCCTCACCGATGTGGTGGAACGGCCGTGTGTACTTCGTCAGCGATCGTGGGCCGCAGGGCACCATGGAAATCTGGTCGATGAATCGCGATGGCGGCGACCTCAGGCAGCACACGCGGCACGAGACACTCGATGTGAAATTTCCCGCGCTGGCCGACGGCCGCATCGTCTATCAGCGCGGCGCCGACATCTGGCTCTACGACATTGCCGCCAACACTGAGCGCGTCATCGATATCGCGCTGTCAAGCGACTTCGATCAGACGCGCGAGAAGTGGATCACCAAGGCGCAGGGGTGGATCAGTTCCTCACATATCTCGGCCGACGGCCAGCGTGTCGCGATCACCGCTCGCGGGCGCGTGTTCGTCGCACCTCGGCGCCAAGGCCGGCTGGTCGAGGTGACTCCGCAGTCCGGAGTGCGCCATCGCGATGCCCGCTTCCTGCCCGACGGCAAGACACTCGTCTCGCTCTCGGATCAGACCGCGCCGGATCAGATCGGTGAGGTTGAGTTGTGGACGCTCCCGGCAAACGGTATCGGCGAAACGAAACAACTCACCAGCAACGGCGACGTGCTGCGCTGGGAAGCCATCCCTTCGCCCGACGGCAGGTGGATCGCGCATCACGACAAGAATCTGCGCCTCTGGCTGCTCAACACGGCCGACAACACGCAGAAGCAGATCGACGAGATGAACACAGACGCGACCATCGAGGACCTCGCGTGGTCTCCCGACAGTCGCTGGCTGGCGTACGTGTTCACGGCGGAGAATCTCAACCGCTTCATCAAGATCTACAACATCGAGAGCGGATCGATCACCAATGTCACGACCGACCGCTACGACAGTTCCTCGCCGGCGTGGAGTCCCGACGGGAAGTGGCTGTTCCTGCTCTCAGAGCGTCATCTGGATTCGACGGTCGGCTCGCCGTGGGGCCGCATGCAGCCGGAACCGTTCTTCGATCGCAAGACCAAGGTCTATCACATCGCCCTCAAGGCAGGCGAGCGCTCGCCCTTCGCGCCCGAGGATGAACTGCATCCCGAGAAGAAGGACAAGGACAAGGAGAAGGAGACCGAGGACAGCGCGACGACCCAGCCGACCTCCGCGCCGGCGGCGCAGACGGTGGCGAGCGCACCGGCCAGTGCGCCGGCGAGCGCGCCCGCAACCGCCCCTGCAACCGCGCCCGCCGAGCCGGTTGAGATTGATCTCGCAGACATCGAGCAGCGCCTGCAGGAGATCCCCCTACCGCCGGGCAACTACTCGCAGTTGACCGCGACCGACAAGCGTCTGCTCTGGCTGCAGCGCGAGCCCGCCGCGGCTGAAGACGCCAAACCTTCGCTCATGGCTGCCGATATCGCGCGCAAGGATGTCAAGCCCGCGGCGATCGTCAAGGATGTCACCGGCTACGAACTTTCGCTCGATCGCAAGGCGATCCTGCTGCGGCGCGAAGGCGGCGCCCTCTTCATCGTCGATGCCGACGCCAAGCCGGGCGCCTCGCTCGATGATTCAGCGGTCGATCTCAAGGGCTGGACGTTCTCGCTCACGCCGCGCGAGGAATGGCGGCAGATGTTCATCGAAGCCTGGCGGCTCGAGCGCGACTACTTCTACGACCGCGGCCTGGTGGGCGTGGACTGGAAGATCATGCTGCAGCGCTACCTGCCGCTGGTCGATCGCGTCGCCACGCGCACCGAACTGAGCGATCTCATCTCGCAGATGGTGGGCGAACTCTCGACACTGCACACGTTCGTGCGCGGCGGCGATGTGCGCACGGGCGAATCGGCCGCGCAACCGGCCTCGCTGGGCGCGATCCTCGTCAGTGATGAAGCCGCCGGCGGATTCAGGGTTCAGCACATCTTCCGGCACGACCCTGACCGTCCCGAGCTGACGCCTCCGCTCGCGCAGCCCGATGTTGCCGTCAAGGAAGGCGAGATCATCACCACGATCAACGGCCGGCCGGCCCTCAGCGCGGCGGATGCCTCGGTCCTGCTGCGAAACCAGGCCGGGCGGCAGGTGCTCCTGAACGTGAAGGCCGCGGACGGCACGCTGCGCGACGTCATTGCCGTTCCCTTCAGCGCCAACGAAGAAGCGAATCTTCGTTATCACGAATGGGAGTTCACGCGCCGTGAGATCGTCGAGCGCGAATCGGCCAGCGACATCGGCTACGTGCACGTGCGCGCGATGAGCGGCAACGACTTCGCCGACTTCGCGCGCGAGTTCTATCCCGTCTTCAAGCGCAGGGGGCTGATCATCGATGTCCGCCACAACCGCGGCGGCAACATCGACTCCTGGATTATCAGCCGCCTGCTGCGCAAGGCGTGGTTCTACTGGCAGCCGCGCCTCGGCGTGCCCGACTGGAACATGCAGTTCGCCTTCCGCGGTCACATCGTCGTGCTGTGCAACGAGCGCACCGCATCGGACGGCGAGGCGTTCACCGAGGGCATCAAGCGCCTGAAGATCGGCCACACGATCGGCACGCGTACATGGGGCGGCGAAGTCTGGCTCTCATCCAGCAACATTCTCGTCGATCGCGGCATCGCCACCGCCGCCGAGACCGGCGTGTACGGGCCCGACGGCATCTGGCTTATCGAGGGCCACGGCGTCGAGCCTGACCAGATCGTCGACAACCTGCCGCACGCGACGTTCAACGGCGAAGACGCGCAACTCAAGGCGGCGATCGAGTATCTCAAAGGCAAGATCGAAGCCGAACCGGTCGAGATTCCGCCCGCCCCGCCATATCCGAATCTGCGCTGGCCGAAGTGAACGCAGCAGCCTCGATCACATCTCGATCTGCGTGCCCACTTCGATGACGCGATTGGGCGGCAGGTCGAAGAACGCTGTCGCGGGCAGGGCATTGCGGCTCATGTACGCGAACAATCGCTCGCGCCACAGCGGCATCGCGGGCTTGGCCGCAGCGATGAGCGTCTCGTGGCCGAGGAAGAACGTCGTGCGGTTGATGTCCACGTGCAGCCCCTGCCTTCCGCATTGCGCAAGCACCTGCGGCACATTCGGCTCCTCCATGAAGCCGTAGCGCGCGACGACGCTGTAGAAGTCCTCGCCCAGAGTCTCGACCTGGACTCGCTCATCATCGGAGACGTGCGGCACTTCGTCTGTCTGCACGGTCAGCATGATCACGCGCTCGTGCAGCACTTGGTTGTGCTTGAGGTTATGCATGAGCGCCAGCGGCACGCCATGCGGGCTGCCGGTCATGAAAACCGCCGTGCCCTTGGCCCGCAGCGGCGGGTGCGCCTTGACATCGCGAATGAAGATCGCCATCGGCAGCAGACGGCCGTACAGCCGCTCGAACACGATCGCCTTGCCGCGCTTCCACGTCGTGGCCAGCAGGAAGATCACGCCGCCGACGGCCAGCGGCACCCAGCCGCCTTGAAGGATCTTGATCGCCGTCGCGCTCATGAACGCGAGTTCCACGACCAGCAGCGGCAGGCACAGCAGCGCCACTGCCGGCCAGGACCAGTTCCAGCGCAGGCGCGCGAAGAGCGCGAAGATCGTGGTGGTGATGAGCATGGTGCCGATGACCGCCGTGCCGTACGCCGCAGCGAGATCGCTCGATTGGCCGAAGCCCACAACCAGCGCGATTGTGCCCAACATCATCAGCATGTTGACCTGCGGCACGTAGATCTGGCCCATGTGCGAGGCGGAGGTGTGCTCGATCGCCATGCGCGGCAGGTAGTTCAGTTGCACCGCCTGCCGGGTCAGCGAGAACACGCCCGAAATGACCGCCTGCGAGGCGATGACGGCCGCGACGGTCGAGAGCGCGACCATCGGATACAGCGCCCATGGCGGCACGATGGCGAAGAACGTGTTGCCGCTGGCCATCACCACCTCGGGCGAGTGCAGCAGCATTGCGCCCTGCCCGAAATAGTTGAGCAGCAGCGCCGGCAGGACGAACACGTACCAGTCGATGCGGATGGGCCGCGGACCGAAGTGGCCGATGTCGGCGTACAGCGCCTCGCCGCCGGTGACCACCAGCAGCACCGATCCCAGCACCATGAAGCCGTGCCAGCCGTTGTGCATGAAAAAGCGGGCCGCGTGCTGCGGATTCACCGCGGCCAGCACGCTGACATCCTGCACGATCGAGACGATGCCGAGGACCGCCAGTGATCCGAACCACAGCAGCATGATGGGCCCGAACAGCGCGCCAACCCCCGAACTGCCCCGCTGCTGAAGCACGAACAGGCCCACCAGCACGATGACGGTGATCGGAATGATGTACGAATGGAAGATGGGCGTGGCGACTTCGAGGCCTTCGACAGCGCTGAGCACGGAGATGGCGGGCGTGATGATGCCGTCGCCAAACAGCAGGGCCGCGCCGAAGATGCCGAGCATGATGACCGCCGTGCGCAACCGCCCGCTGACCTTGGTGCCGGAGGTGACCAGGGCCATGAGCGCGAGGATCCCGCCCTCGCCGCGGTTGTCGGCCCGCAGTACGAAGAACAGATACTTGATCGAGACGATAAAGATCAGCGACCACAAGACCAGCGACAGCACGCCCATCACGTTGCCATGCGTGGGCGCGACGTTGTGACTGCCGAAGAAGCACTCGCGCAGCGCGTAGAGCGGGCTGGTGCCGATGTCGCCGTACACCACGCCGAGAGCGAGCAGGCATAGGCGGAGCCGATCGCGCCGGTTCTGCGCCGCGTGCGGCTGGTGCGCCGCAGGCGCAGGGGTGGCGGCTGGGGGAGGCTGCACGACCTCGCCCGCGGGCGGCGCGGCCGCAGCCCCCGGCGCATGTTCGCTGGTCACGCTCGAGTCGTTCATCGCGAGCCTCCCCCGCTCAATCGTGCCATGCATGCAGCCATAAGCGACGAAGCACCGCAAATGGCGGTGCTTCGCACTTGAGTATAGCCGATCGGACCGGTCAGTTGTCGCTGGTCAGTTTCCGGTGCCGCTGCGAATAACCAGCGGCCCCTTGCGCGTTCGCGGCTTGGGCAATTCCGCGGCCTTGTCCGCCGGGAGCAGCGCCGCGACATTCTTCAGATACCGGTCATCAAGATCCGCGCGACGCTCCATCGCCTCCTTGATGGGATCCTCCGGCCTGTCGCGCTCGGCGAACGGCTCCTCTGGGTTGACGTCGCTCTCGCCCTGCATCGTGTGCTTGAGATTCTCCAGGCCGCGCATGCGCTCCTTGGGCTGCTCGCGATCGATGGTCTGGCGGAGATGATCGTTCGCCGTCACCAGTTCGGAGTCGTAGGCCCGGCGAAGGTCGGCGAGCGTCGCGGCCGCGTCGGCGGGCACGCCGTCCATCTTCTCGATCGCCGCGAACGCCTTCTGCCCGCGCGTCTGCCGGTAGACGCCTGGATAGAACGCCTTGAGGGCGGCGGCGCGGAACGCCGGGCCGCTGTCATTGCCCAGCGCCTGTGTGAACTGCTCCATCGCCTGCACATTCACGGTCCGGACAGCGACGCGCACGTCGGCGGCGCGATCCGCGATGGATATCGCCTTGTCGGGCTTCTGCTCGCCGATCGCCTGATCGATGCGCTGATTGGCGTCGGCGAGGAACTCATCGCGCTGTTTCAGGGCCGAATCCAGCGCCAGTTCGTAGGCCTCGGTATGCGGCGCGAGCGTCGCGAACTGAGATTCGGTGGGCTTGGAGTCGGCCAGCACCTTGAGCAGGTCGGTCGATTCGCCAGCGATGCGGCCCTTGGGCAGGCTGCGAGCCCGCGTGAGGGCGCGCTCAAGGGCCGGCCAGCGCACGACCTGCGGCTCGGCGAGATTCGCCTGCGCGTTGGTCACGAACTCGGCGCGAAGGCGAGCCTTGGCCTTGAGAAAGTCCTCGATCTTTGCCTGCAACTCGGCCTGATGGGCCTCGAGATTGTCAGCGTCAAGCATCTGAACAGCGGTCCCCTTGGGAGCGTCCGGCATCGGTTTGCCCGCCGCCTTCGCCTCCTGCTGGGCCTGGAACTGCTCGACGACCTGCTTGGCCACTTCATTGGCGCGCTGCTGAATCTTGTCGATGACGTCCTGCGGAATCTCCTCGCCGCCGGGCGTATCGACGCTGACCTGCACCTGCGCCTGAGGCGTCGGCGGCGTAGGCGGAGCTCCATCAACGTCAGCGCCATCGGTCTGGTTCATGCTCAAGCCGACCGAGATGCCGATGCTTGAACCGGGCGGAAGCAGCGGCTCGATGTCGGCGAAGTTGGCGCCTGGCGCGCCGGGGCCGCCCCCGCCCATGCGCTTGCGGGGAGCATCCGGCTGTTGATTGCCCTCATCGATCGCCTCGGCTGAGAACTCGGCATTTGGTCCGGCGACAGTGGCCAGATCCTTCGTCAGCGCCTGGAAGTCCTTGATGTACGCCTCAATGAGTTTGCCGATGACTTCGCTCTGCGGGTCGCTGAGCACGAGGCGCTCGTTGAAGACCGGCCGGTCGCGCGGCTGAAAGTCCGGGGCGCGCAGCGCTTCGAGGTTGGGCATGGTGAAATGCATGACGCGGGTCGTGCCCGAGTCATCATCGCGGTGCACCATCACGGCGGAGCCATCCTGTGCCAGCGCGCTGAAGGTAGTCGCGCTCAGGATCATGAGTCCCGCACATGTCATCGATACGAATCCGCTGCGCATGCCTGTCTCCTCGTGTTGCATGAACGAATGCCGCCAAGGCGAACGATATCCGAATCGCCCTGCGGAGATGTCGCACCCGTATGGGATGAGCGAGTCGACCCGATCTGACAGCTTTCGAAGCAGAATGTCTGGGATTGATCGGGAATCACCGCTGGAGTTCGAGTGTGATCGCTGCGACTACACTTGTGCCTCGAATGTCCGCATCGTCGCTTCCTCCATCGATGGCCCTGGCCCGCACCCTTGCCCGCCACCCGCGGCCGCTGGGCGGCGACACGGCGCGGAATCTCGAACCGCCCGTCCTCAGCCTCAGCCAGATGGTGCTGGACAACCAGCCGCAGACGCGCCATCACCTGCACCTAGGCCGCAAACCATCGTGGATTCGCGCCCGCGTGCCCGGCGGCGAAGGCTACGAGCGCCTGCGCGAGATCATCGACGCCCACCAATTGCACACCGTCTGCCAGGAGGCCAGTTGCCCGAACATGGGCGAATGCTGGAATCGCGGTACCGCCACGATCATGATCTTGGGCGACACGTGCACGCGCTCGTGCGGTTTTTGCAACGTCAAGACCGGCCGGCCAGCTCCGCCCGATGTCGACGAGCCCAAGCGCGTCGCCGAATCGCTGGCGCTGATGAATCTCAAGCATGTCGTGATCACCTGCGTCGATCGCGACGACCTTGACGACGGCGGCGCGGCGATCTGGGCGGAGACGATCAAGCGCGTGCGTGAGCGCTGTCCGCAAACCTCCGTCGAAGCGCTCATCGGCGACTTCAAGGGCGACGCAGACGCCTTGCAGGTCGTGATCGATGCGAAGCCGGCCATCCTTTCGCACAATCTCGAAACGGTCAGGCGCATGCATCCAGCCGTGCGGCCGCAAGCGGATTACGAGCGTTCGCTGGAGGTGCTGCGTCACATCCGCGCGGCGGGGCTGGTCACAAAGACCGGCATCATGGTCGGCATTGGCGAGCGCGATGATGAAGTGCTCTCGCTCATGGACGATGTCCGAGACGCCGCGGACGTCGAGATTCTTACGATCGGTCAATACCTGCAGCCGACGCGCAACCACCTGCCGATCGACCGCTGGGTTACGCCCGCGCAATTCGATTTATACAAGATCGAAGGCCTGGCGCGCGGATTCAGGGTCGTCGAGTCCGGCCCGCTGGTGCGCAGTTCCTATCACGCCGAGGAACAGGCGGAGCAATTGACGATTGCTGATTGACGATTGACGACCTATGGCCAATCGTTGCCGTGGATTTCCACGCGGCTGACGCTGTCCACCAGTACCTCGTAGATCACCTTGATGTCGTCAGCCAGCATGCGCACGCAGCCCATGCTCATTTCCTTGCCGACCGAGGCGGCGTCGACGGTGCCGTGGATGCCGTAGGTTTCCAGGCCGCGAATGTTGTCGCTGGCGCCGACCAGTCCGATCCAGTACTCGCCGAGTGGATTCTTCGGGTCGTCGGGCTGGAAGTATTCGCCGGTGCGCGGATTGGTCCACGCGGGATTCACGAGTTTGGAGTCAGGCTTGACGACGAACGCGCCCTCGGGCGTCGCGCCGGCTTCGCCCAAGCCCACGCTGAACGAGCGGACATACACGCGATCGCTGAAGTCGCCCATGTACAGGTCGAGGCGGAAGGCTCGCTTGTCGATGATGGCGTGAAAAGGGCCCTTGACCACCTTGATCGTCTTGCCTGCCCGCACGCGCGCTGGATCGCTGATCTGATTGATCCGCTGCAGGAATCGCCAATCGACGCTGAGTCCGAGTTTCTTCGGCAGTTTCGCCAGCGCCTCGCCCGAGGCGATCTGATGCCCAAAGACATACGGATCGCCTGCGGTGATGTCGGGACCGAAGACCAGCCGCTCGTTGAGTTTGGTCAGTTCATCGCGGATGCGCTGGGCCTCCGCCGGCGGCACGCCGGGAGCATTGAGCGCATCAGAGAG
>Ga0111538_10000351_pt1 | contig 59389 bp, 53 predicted proteins | sample SoiMethybrSBSTD1_FD_79669 | JGI IMG/M metagenome (GOLD analysis project Ga0111538, IMG submission 79669) | Bulk soil microbial communities from a Populus tree surrounding site in Tennessee, USA - Soil MetaG P. TD hybrid SBSTD1 (version 2)... | ecosystem: Environmental > Terrestrial > Soil >... | reverse complement strand
ATGTCCGAAGTTTGAAGCCGGCGGTCCGGCTTCAGGCTTCGGGCTTCAGACGCGCCGCTCGTCCACGCGCGTCGGCTCGACGTCGCGGACGACCCGTTGTTGGCCTGCGCGAAGACTTTCTCGTCGCCGAGCCGCAAATCACCTTCGGAACGAAGCTGAGCGAGCACTTCGCGCTCAACTGGGCGGCCGGCTATCGTTTTTGCCGGCCTCGTCCATCGCCTCGGCGATCGCCTGAACGGACCGACCGGCACGGTGTCGCTGCAGTTCAGGCCGTAGGTAGATTAGCGTTTCGTCGTCGCGCGCCGATCCCGGACGTGGCGCGCGAGGATGGTAGATTGAGGCGTGGCCGACGCCCGCCTCGTCGCACATCTGCGCGGCGCGCAGCGGATTCTCGTCTTCTGCGGCGCCGGCGTGTCGACGGCCAGCGGCATCCCCGATTTCCGCGGTCCGAACGGTGTGTGGACGCGGCGCCGTCCTGTCCAGTACGCCGAGTTTCTCGCCTCCGACGCGGCCCGCGTCGAGTACTGGGACTACAAGCTCGAAAGCTGGGAGATCTATCAGCGCGCGCGCCCGAACGCGGTCCACGACGCGATTGTCTCGCTCGAACAGGCGGGCAAGGTCGCGGCTGTCGTCACGCAGAATGTCGATGGCCTGCACCGGCGCGCCGGTACGTCGCCGGCGCTCCTGATTGAACTGCACGGCACCGACCTGCTGGTCGAATGTCAGACCTGCCACGCGACGAGCGACCCGGCGCCGCATTTCGCCAGCTTCCAGGCGACGCGGCGGCCGCCGATGTGCGCCTGCGGCGGCGTCCTGAAGTCAGCGACGATCAGCTTCGGGCAGTCGCTGCGGGCTTCGGATCTCGAGCGGGCGGGCGCGGCCGCGATGCGCGCCGATCTCGTGCTCGCGCTCGGCTCGACGCTGTCGGTCTACCCGGCGGCCTCGATTCCGCTGCTTGCCGCAGAGCGCGGCACCCCGTACGTCGTCGTCAACCGCGGCATGACCGAGCACGACGATCATCCGTCGGTCACGCTGAGGCTCGATGGCGACGTGACGTCGATCGTGCCGCCGGCGGTAGACGCGGTTATTCGCGCGTGAGGTACGTGATGGCACCCCTGAAGGGGTGCCCTGCGTAAGACGGTGTCTATCGCCGTTTGCGGCGGGCGGGCGTTTGCGCGGGGCCGTTGAAGAAGGTGACGATGCCGCCGTTGAGCGAGATGCGGGTGCTGTTCGCGTCCGCACGCGACAGGGTGCGCCCGACGCCGCCGTAGATCGCCACCGACTTCGCGATTGCGCGCGACACGCTGCCGCTCGCATCGAGACGGTTCCGGTTTAGGCCGAGCGCGTCGCTCAGCGGATCGTCGGCCAGCGAGTAGCTCCTGGTCAGCGAGCCGGTCACCGTGTAGCTGCGCGCCGAGGTCCACTCGACCGCGCCGCTGCCGAAGAGCGCGCCGCGCGAGAAGTAACCGCCGGCGCCGTAGACGCGCGCCGCTCCCAGTTGCATCTCGGCGCTGACCGGCACTCCCCAGTGCCAGCGGTTGCTGCCGTCGGGGAGGCCGCTGAGGATCTCGACGACGGGGATCACCGCGACCCCGGCGTGCCGCGCGTTCCGGGTTGCGTCGACCAGGTTGACCTTCGCGTTGAGATAGACGTCGCCGAGGCCCGAGGCGGCGTCGGTGCCGAAGCGCGAGCGGTAGTACGGCATCGTGAAGCCCACCTGCACCGAGCGGCTCAGGCCGTAGCCGATGTCGCTCGACGGCATGTCGATCTGCCGGCCGAGCGGCGACTTCCAGTACCCGAGCGAAAACCCTGCCCACCCGGTGTGCGGGTCGACGATCGACGAGTCGTCGAGCCAGGCGCCGAAGTTGCGAACGCCGGTGCCGGCCGGCAGCGCCGGTGTCGGCGCCGCCGGCGCCTTCGCCGGCGGACGCGCGGCGCGTCCATGATTCTGCGAGTTGCCCTGCGCCGCCGCGCGGTGCGGCAGCGACAGGGCAGCAATCGAGAGACAGACTATCGAGAGCGATCGGCGAGCGTTCACCAGCGGGCTCCTTCTCACCGTTACCGCTTCTTCTTGGTCTTGCCCGCGATCGTCGCGGTCGTAGGTGCGGTCGACGACGCCGTCGTCGACGAAGTTGTGGTCGAGGATGTCGAGGTCGACGAAGTCGTGGTCGACGATGTCGTCGTGGTGCTCGTCGACTGCACCATCGCCGAGCTCTGCGTCTGCGCCGTCTGCACGGCTGCGTCAGCGTCCACACCTGGCTTCAGCGTCTGAATCGCCCGGCCCAGGCTCACCGGCGCATCGCCGGTCTGCTTGGTGATGATCTCGTGCGTCGTCGGGTCGATGGTCACCTTCTGGCCGGTCATCGCCGTCTGCAGCTTGACGAAGTCGATGCCCAGGTTGCGCGAAACGTTTACGGCCGCCAGGAACTGACCCTGGTTGCGGAAGCCGGTCGAGGCCTGCGCGAGCGTCATGTCGGCCGGCAGCCGCGAGGCCACCTTCGCCGCGAGCTTCGGATTGCGCGAGATCTTGTCGGCGAGCGGGTTCGAGACGACCGGCGTCGTCCCGGTCGTGGTCGTCGACGATTCGCTGGTCGTGCTGCCGGTGCCGGAGTTGGTGCTGGTCTCGGTCGAGCCCGTGGTCGTTTCGCTGGCCGCGGATGTCGTCGAGTACTTGGAAGCCTTCGCGTCGCCCTTGGCGCTCTTCGCGTCCGCCTTGGCAATCTTCGCGTCCGCCTTCGTGCCCTTCGCGTCCACCTTAGTGCTCTTGGCGGTGGTCTTCGACGCCTTCACGTCGACCTTCGTCGCCGGTTTCGTCGACGTCGTCGTCGGCCCACCGGTCGTGGCCGGCTTGATTGAACTGCCGCCATGCGCCTTCGAGCTGCCGTGGCCGGAGGTCGACTTCACCGTCGGCGAGGTGGACGGCTTCGTGGGCTTCGACGCCGCCGGCGCCGTGATCGTCGGTTTGGCGACCGTGGCCTTCGCCGGCCTGACCCCTTTCGGGCCTGCGATCAGCCGCGCCTGAAACGCGAGCGACACGATGGCGATCGCCGCGATTGTTCGAGTGGTGCGCTTCATGCGAATCCCTCCCTTTGAGCGAACCCACTGGTAGAAGGCAAGCGCCAGACCGCGTCGAGAACTGTTACAACGCGTTGATCCGCTGGAACTTACGCTTTTGGCTGGCGTGAGGCCGGTGCTTCGCGATTACGGGAATCGCCGGCCGGAGCCGGATTCGGGCGTTCTTTGTCTGCCCAGGCGCGGAATCGCGGACTTTAGTCTGCCTAATAGCGGACTTTTCAGGCGGGCTGCGAACACATTGAGCGAATCAGGCCGAAACCGGAGGGCATCGGCCGCCCGCCGTGGCATGCGGCTTGGAGGGATTCACCCGGCCCCCTTTCTATCCCTATGTCTGAACTCTTCTTCCGAACGCTGTCGCAGGGACTCCAGGCCTTCATCCCCGTGGCCGCCGCGTTGTCGTGGGCGCGCTGCTCGGGACGCATCAAGCCGATCGCGGCAATGCGCTGGGGCCTGGCCGCCGGCGTTCTGCTGACTCCTGCCGCCGGCTACCTGTTTGCGCAGTCGACGCTTCAGGCGCGGTGGGAAGCGCTGCTTGCCGCCTTCACGGCGAGCCTCACCCTCTATTTCATCGCCCGTCCGCTTCGCCGCAGCCGTGCCGGCAAGAGCGCGTCCGCGCAGCCTGGCGCCGCCCTGCTCGTCGCGCTCGCCGCGGCGACGATCGTGATCGTCACCCGCCAGACGATGGAGATCGCCGTCGTCTTCAAGGCGGTGCTCGACATGCGTTCGCGCGACGCGTTCATCGCGGTCACCGGCGCGGTTGCCGCGTCGATGGCGCTGGCGATCGCCTACGTGCAGGCGAACCGCCGCGTGTCCGCTCCCGTATGCCAGCGCGCGACGGCGGCGTTTGCCGGCGTCTTCTTCCTGCAGGCTCTTGTCTACGCGTTCCACGAGTCGGCCGAGGCCGGCTTCCTGCCGTTCAGCGAGGTGCTGCACGCGGCGTCCGAGCCTTACGGCCCCGACGGCGCATACGGACAGTGGGTGAGCTATCTCCTGCTGGCGGTGCCGATCGTCGCCGCGGCGACCACGCGCACGCAGCCGCGCGCCGCCGAGCGCGCGCCGTGGCACGAGCGGGTGCTCGCCTGGCCGGTGCAGGCGGCGGGAGCGGTCGCGCTGCTGCTCGTGGCCGGCGTCATCGTCCTGCGGGCGCAGAACACGACCGGTCGTGGCCTCGGCATCGGTTCATCGCACGCCACTGCTTCAGCGGCAACGGCGGCGTCGGCCGGCATTCATCTGCCGCCGGCGATGGCCGGCTCGCGGCTCCTCTATCGGCACACGGGCGGCGACGCCGCGTCGAGCTCGCTCGCCTTTGCGGCGCTCGAAACGCCGGCGGCCGCGCTGCTGTCCGTGCCGTTTGCGTGCGACCGCGTTTCCTACGCCGCGGGGCGCGGCATCTGCCTGCAGACCGAGCGCGGCATGTTCACCACCTACAAGGCCGTGCTGTTCGACGAGACGATGCAGCCGCGGCATTCGATCAAGCTCGAAGGCAGCCCGAGCCGCACCCGCATCTCCGCCGATGGACGGCTCGGCGCGGTGACCGTCTTCGTCACCGGCCAGGCCCACGGCTACAGCAGCGGCTCGTTCTCGACGAGGACGTCGCTCATCGACATGGCAACGGGAGAGGAGCTGACCGATCTGGAGCAGTTCACCACCTGGCGCGACGGGGTCAAGATTCACGCCGCCGACTTCAACTTCTGGGGCGTGACGTTCGCCAAAAACAGCAACACCTTCTACGCAACACTGAAAACTGATGGCAAAACGTATCTGGTCAAAGGTGATCTGGGGCTACGCAAACTCACGGTCCTGCACGAAAACCTCGAGTGCCCGTCGCTGTCGCCGAACAATCGGCTGATTGCGTTCAAGAAGCGCACAGGGCCGGATCTGGCGCCGTGGCGCATCTACGTGCTCGATCTCGAGACGATGACCGAGCACGCGATTGAAGGTGAGACGCGATCGGTCGACGACCAGCTCGAGTGGCTCGACGACGAGCACGTGCTCTACGGGATGCGGCGGTCGTCGCAGTCGGCGCTGAGCGACGTGTGGGTGGCGGCGGTCGACGGCAAGACGCCGGCGCGCGTGTTCGCGCCGGAAGCCGACTCGCCAATCGTCGTCAGGGCCACGCAGTAGTCACCGCGCCGGCGCGCTGCACCGGGCCGGGCTGTCTGCCGGTCCCTTGTCGCGGTACACCTCGTGGCAGCCGGAACAGGCGTCAGCGAGATCGTTGGTCGCGTCCGAGACTTTCTCCTGGTTCTTCGTGTGAGCCGCCTGCAGCACAGCCATGCCCGCCTTGCGCATGTTCTGCGCGAATTTCTGAAAATCGGCATTCCTGGCCGGCACCGGCTTGCCGTTCTGACAGAGCCGCCCGGGCGTCAGAATCAGATCGACGCCGTCGGTGAGCGCAATCGCCGCGTTCTCGACCATCTCCCACCCGGAATACGCGCCGGCGTAGACATCGGTCGCCGACGCGCCGCCTTCCGCTTGCTTTTTCGGCGCCCCCGGGTCGTTCTGCTGCACGTCGAAGATGATGTTCGAGTTGGGAAAGAAGATGCCGCGCATCACCTGCGCCAGCGATCCCGCCGGCTTCGCGGCGGCGCGCGCGGCGGCCGCGGGGCGCGAGGGTGGAGTGCCTGCAGCCGGGCGCGCCGGCGCCTGCGCGGCGGCGGCAATCGACAGCATCCCCAGCGCTAATGAAACCGTAAACGCTCGCATACTCGATCCTCCCGCGTACGTGTGTTCAAACGATAGATCGAAATAGCTCAGTCCATTAGCCATAGCCATCAGCCATTAGCCACCAGCCATTCGCGCGCTTGATCGCAGGCGCGACTTCAGCCACGCTTCCGCCCGATGCTGATGCGGGCGCTGATCTTTCTCCACCGCTGGCTGGGCGTGGCGCTGTGCGTGCTGTTCCTCGTCTGGTTCCCGTCCGGCATCGCGATGATGTACTGGGATTTTCCCGGCGTCACCGCAGAGATGCGGCTCGCGCACGCGACGCCGCTGAAGGCCGAACAGGTTCGGCGGTCGCCATCCGAGGCGTGGGCCGCGCTCGACGAACCGGCGCCGCCGGCGCGGGCGCGGCTGCGCACCGTCGACGGCCGGCCGGTGTACCGCTTTCAGCTCCGCGGTGGAGAGCGTGCCGTCTATGCCGACTCGGGCGAAACAGTCCACGGCGTCCACGCCGAGCAGGCGGCCCGCGTCGCATCGGCGTGGACCGGTCAGCCGGCACAGGCGGCCGGCGTCGAACCGGTCGACGAGGTCGATCAGTGGACCGTGGCGGGAGACGTTCGCCGCCAGGGACCGTTCTGGAAGTACTCGTGGGCAAACGGCGAGCAGGTTTACGTCTCGCGCACGTCGGGCGAGGTGGTGCAGCACACCACCCGCGCGTCGCGTCTGGGCGCGTATCTCGGCGCGATCCCGCACTGGCTGTACTTCACGCCGCTCCGCAAACACCAGGCGAGCTGGAGCCGCGTCGTCGTCTACACGTCGGCGATCGGCGCCGTTTCTGCGCTGCTCGGAGCAATCGTTGCGATCGCGGTGTTCTCGCCGGCGAGGCGGTACCGCCATGCCGGAGGGCCGAGCGCGATTCCGTATGCCGGCTTCAAGCGCTGGCACATGGTGATTGGTCTCGCCGCGGGCGCCGGCGCGATCACCTGGGCTTACAGCGGCATGTTGTCGATGGATCCGTTTGCGCCGCCGCCGCGTGCGGCGGACACCGAACGGGCGCGGCAGTCGATCGTTCATGCGCTGCGCGGCCCGCTGTCGCTCGGCGCTTTCGACGCGCGGCATCCTCGAGCGGCACTGGCAGCGCTCGACGCTCAGGCGCCCGCGGCCGAACTGGAGCTCGTCTCGATCGGCGGCGAGCCGATTTATCTGGTGACCACGACCAGCGGCGATACCCGCTTCGAGGCGCTCGACGGGCGTACTGTCGACGAGCTGCGGGTGCGCGAGGTCGTCCGGCAGGCGGCGGGTGCCGCCGGGATCGCCGAGCTGAGGACGATCGGCGAGTACGATCGCTACTATCTCGATCGGCGCCATCGCCTGCCGCTGCCCGTCCTGCTGCTGCGCTTGAACGACAGCGGCGGCAGCCGCTACTACATCGACCCGCGCACCGCGCGCATCGCCGGCAGCTACGACGCCGCGGGCTGGACCAGCCGCTGGTTGTATCACGGCCTGCACTCGCTCGACTTCCCCTGGCTCTACGACCACCGGCCGGCCTGGGACATCGTCGTCATCGCCTTCATGCTCGCGGGAACCGCGCTGTCGCTGACCTCGCTGGTGTTGGCGTGGAGGGTCGTGGCGCGAAAGCTTCGCCGCGCGTAGCTGCGCCTTCGGCGCGCTACAAGCCTTCCAGAAGGTCTGGCGATGGACGCCGCCTCAGCGCCGGCCCCCACGCCTGCCGCCACACCTCGATGCGCAGCGCGCGATCGAGATCGGGCTGGCTGAAGAACAGCCGATCGATCGACAGGTGCTGGCTGCGATGGGCGCGCAAGGCGGCCTCGCGGCGATCACGCCATCGGGAGACATCGATCACGAAATCAGCGCCGGCGCGCTCGGCGATGCCATCGACGCTGCCGACTTCCCAGGCGGCAATCGGTGGCGTCCAGACCACGCGCGGCACGCTGTGGGCGGGGCCGGCGTCCGGGAACCACCGCGAATCGCCGGCAGCGGTCGCGGCGTCCATGGCGAAGCGGCTGATGGCGACGTGATCGGGATGGCGGTTGAACCCGTTCGGATCGAATGAGGCGACGACCGACGGGCGATAACGCCGAATCAACGCGACCAGCGAGCGGCGGATCTCGTCGGGCGGCGCCTCGGCCAGCTCGCGATCGCGGTAGTCGAGCAGGTGCAGCGCGCTGAAGCCGATGATGCGCGCCGCTTCGCGGAGCTCGTGCTCGCGGCACGCGGCGAGGTCGTCGGGCGCGCAGACGGGAGGGTCGCCGGTTTTGCCGCGCTCGCCACGGGTGGCGGTGACGAGCACGCTGTTGACGCCGGCCGCGGCATATTCCATCGCCGTGCCGGCGCCGGCAAAGCTCTCGTCGTCCGGATGCGCAAAGCAGAACAGGATGCACCGATCCATCCGGCGAGATTACCGGGCGGAGCGGTGCCTGCCAAGCGCTCAGCGCCAGGCGGACTCGACCGTGTAGCCCTTGCCGGTGAGGTCCTTGCCGGTCACGCGGACGAGGCGCGGCTTGACGACGCGCAGATTGAACGTCGTGCCGTCATTGCCGAAGAAGCCGCCGAGCGCGATGTCCTTCTTCTCCGCGTTCTCCATCCGGCCGATGAACTTCTTGAACTGCGTGGCGCCGCCGACCGGCACGATCGACACGTTGACATCGGTCAGCGGCATGCCGACCCGGTTGACGATTTCAATCGAGAGCTGCGAGGTCTGAATGCCGATCGCCGCGTTGCCGTCCTGCGCCTGCACCGGCGCCCCGCTCGAGCACGCGCCGAAGGCCAGGGCGGCGGCGCCGAACATCACGATCTTGAGAAGCAGGCGGACGCGGCGGGAGCCGGGGACGAAATGAAAGCCGGACATGGACGACTCCTCCTGCAGGTATCCCTGCGATCTGCGATCTGTCTGCCGATCGGCGGAGCGAGCGTGCGCGGATGCCGGCGCGAGCGCCGGGCGCCTGGATGCGCCGGCGCGGGCATTGTAGCCCGACCAGACGGCCGCGTCGTGACAATTTTGTGTGCGAACGACCCGTCCTGAAACCGCCGGCGCGCCGGTCGGCGGAAAATGGCCGGAACTGGCGCATCGTGGCGGGCGGGATTCTTGTATCGCAGCCGGTGCGGACTTCCCTTATGCCAGACCCGATTGTCATCGATAACGACACCGCGCCGGCGCCCCGGTTTCTCGTCGTCGACCGGCGCGTGCCCGAGCCGATCCGTCAGCTGCTCGACGAGGCCGACGGCTGCCTGAACATGCAGTTTTCGGTCGGCGGCAGCGCCTGCGTCCGCCGCGCGATTCACAAGGCGTTCGAGATTGAAGGCGTCGAGAACGAAGATTTCGCCGAAAGCCTGGCGGCTCTCGGCCAAAAGCACCCTGCGGTGGCGCCGACGCTGTTCCAGGTGATGGGCGTCCTTGGCGGCGGCGAGGATCCGCTGCGCCCCGACCAGCTGAAGGCGCTGATCGCCACCTTCAAGGGTGTGTTGTACGAAATCTACGTGCTGGGCGAAGAGCGGCTCGAAAGCCTCGCCTACCTGTCGGAGCTGCTGCAGGCGCTCGATTCGCCGCCGAAGCTGCCAAAGACGCGCACCGCCTCGACGCCCTCGAAGCCAGGTCGCTAGGCCACAAGTTTCATATCTGTAAGCCGGGAGGCGCAGATCTTTCGCTGCGCGTTCATATCTCATCTTCTCTGTGGTCCGTGGGATTACGCGGAGGTGTGTAAGTTACGCACGTCGGCGGCCATCGATCCGCGTAAACCCGCTTCAATCCCAGTTGAGTCGTGTTGGCCGAGCTTGCAGGTTTTGGCGCATGGCGAGGCCGCCGGCGGTCCTGGTCGTCGAGCACGATGCGGCGCTGCGCGAAGTGCTCGAGCGCGTGCTGCACTGCGCCGGCTTTGCGCCGGTAACCGCGCCAAGCGGCGCCGAAGCGCTCAGCGTGCTTCGCCTCGGCGTTCCCGCGAAAGTGATCGTGCTCGATCTGGAAATGCCTGAACGAGACGGATGGGCTTTCCGGTGCGAGCAGCGGCGCGACCCGAAGCTGTCGCAGATCCCCGTCATCATCACCTCACCGCCGCACGAGCGGCTGCCGCCGGGAATGGCGGCAGACGCCGTCCTCCGCAAGCCCATCGACCTCGATCAACTGATCGCCTGCCTCCGCGCGCTGTGCGAGGCGTTCGTCGCCTGAACGGGCGCCCCGCGACGCTCTTCGGCAATCCGCGCCTGCCGGATGATCCATGCGCCCGTCAGGCAAATCGCCGCACCCCCAACTGAGATGGGCGCCACGGTTTCGTGGCGTACGCCGACGCCGAGCGCGAGCGCAACGACTGGAATAAGAAAGGCGGTGGCCGACGCGGTCGTGGCACCCATCCGGCCGGCCGCGGTCGCAGTGAGGACGTTCGCAATCGCCGTCCCGAACGCGCCGAGCATGAGGAGCGAGGCGGCCGCGCGCGGCGTCCAGCGGGCGGCGACGAGGTCCGGGAGCCCAAGCGGGGCGGTCAGCAGCACCGCGAGGGCCAGCGCGCGCCAGATCACCGGAAGCGCCCCGTTGCGCTGCTGCAGCGGGCGGGCGAGGTTCACGGCCACCCCGTACGACGTCAGCGCCGCGACTATCAACAGGATCGCCCAGCGCTGGTGGGCCGAGCCACCGCCCGCCGACAAACCCGGCAGCGCGATCAGCACGGCGCCGAGCACGCCGACGGCCAGGCCGGCGAGAACAGCGGGCGAAGGCATGCGCCGCGCCAGGATGCTGGCCACCGCGGCGGCGAAGAGCGGCGTCGCGCCGTTGAGCATGCCGGTCAGCGCCGAGGACACGTGCTGTTCGGCGAACGGAAACATGCTGAGCGGGAAGGCTAGCCACAGCACGCCGAGCGCCGCGGTCTTCGCGCGATCGGCGCGGGCCAGCGGCCGGCGCGCCGCCGGGACGAGCGACAAGGTGAGGAAGCCGACCAGGATCCGCACGAAGGTGACGCCGTTCGGCCCCAGCGCCTCGAGCCCTTCCGCGATGAAGAGGAACGACGCGCCCCAGATGACGCCCGGCAGAATCAGCAGCAGGAGATCGACCACACGGTACGATCGTCGGGATCCGCCTTCGCCGGCAAGTGAATGTTTCTCATCACGGTGATGAGCGCGACGCAGTCGCAGTCGTCAGTGGCCAGCAGTCGCAGTCGTCAGTGGCCAGTCATCAGTCGCAGTCGTCAGTGGCCAGTCCTCAGTCAGGCAGTCGTCGGTCGGCGGTCATTCGGTCGGCGGTCAATCGGTCGGCGGTCGGTTGGTCGAAGCCGTGCTAGGCTCTTCGGCCGATGATTCGGATCGATCGCCGCCGCACGCCGGCAGATCTCGTGCCGAAGATCGCGCGCCTCTTCTCGCTGTCGGCAGGCAAGATCGCGGCGATCGACCGCGGCTGGCGGGTCGAGGACGGCGCCCCGGTGTTCACCGTCGACGGCCGCTACCAGGCGCGCGGCTGGACCGAGTGGACCGAAGGGTTCGTGTTCGGGTCGGCGCTGCTGCAGTTCGACGCCGGCGACGACCGTGCGTTTCTCGAGCTGGGACGTTCGCGGACGGTGCAGCGCATGTCGCCTCACCTGACGCACATGGGCGTGCACGATCACGGGTTCAACAACGTCAGCACGTACGGCACGCTGTGGCGCCTCGCGCGCGAAGGCCGGCTCGAGGCAAACGACTGGGAAGTGCGCTTTCATGAGCTGGCGCTGAAGGTCAGCGGCGCGGTGCAGGCGCGGCGCTGGACCGCGCTGCCCGATGGTGGCTTCATTCATTCGTTCAACGGCGCGCACTCGCTGTTCGTCGACACCATGCGATCGCTGCGCGCGCTCGCGCTCGGCCATCTGCTGGGCCAGCGCCTGGTGGAAGAGCAGGATCGCAGCGTCAGCCTGCTCGAGCGCCTCGTGCACCACGCGCGGGCGACCGCGCAATGGAACGTGTTCTACGGCGCCAACCGCGATCGCTACGACGTCGAGGTCAATCGCGGCCGCACCGCCCACGAGAGCCTGTTCAACGTCGCCAGCGGCACCTATCGAGGCCCGAGCACGCAGCAGGGGTTCTCGCCGTTCAGCACCTGGACGCGCGGCCTCGCCTGGGCGATGCTCGGCTTCGCCGAGGAGATCGAGTTCCTCGACACGCTCGACGCTCGCGCGCTCGAGCCCTGGGCCGGCATCGACACGACGATGATCGACGCCGCGCGCGCGACCTGCGATCACTACCTCGACGTCGCCGCCGCCGACGGCGTCCCGTACTGGGACGATGGCGCGCCGGGGCTGGCGGCGATGGGCGACTGGGGGTCGCGTCCGGCCGATCCGTTCAACGATCAGGAGCCGGTCGACAGCTCCGCCGCCGCGATCGCCGCGCAAGGCCTGCTTCGCCTCGGCCGCATCCTCGCCGCGCGCGGCGACGCGGCCGGCGCCGACCGCTACGAGCAGGCCGGGCTGCGCACGCTCGATACGCTGCTCGACGAGCCGTACTTGAGCATCGCCCCCAATCATCAGGGCTTGCTGTTGCATTCGGTATATCACTGGCCGAACCGGTGGGATTACGTGCCGCCGGGTTCGAAGATCCCGCGCGGCGAGTCGAGCCAGTGGGGCGATTACCATCTGCGCGAGGTTGCGGTGTACACCAAGCGCCTCGCCGAGGGCGCGCCGTATCTCGCCTTCTTCGGGCCTCCCGATGCCTGATCGCAGCGCGCTCGTCACCGGCGGAACACGGGGCATCGGCCTCGGCATCGCGCGCGCGCTCGCGCGCGAGGGATGGAGCCTGGCGATCGGCGGCGTGCGGCCGCCGGAGGAGGTGAACGCCGTCGTCGACGAACTCGCCGCCGACGGCCGGACCATCGTCTACGTGCGCGGCGACATCGGATCGGCTGAGGATCGCGCGCGAATCGTTGACGAGGTACAGGCGCGGTTCGGGGTGATCAACGCCCTGGTCAACAACGCCGGCCGCGCGCCGCGCGTCCGCGCCGACCTGCTCGCGGCGTCGGAAGAGAGCTTCGAGGAGATGCTGCGCGCGAACCTGCAGGGACCCTATTTTCTGACCCAGGCGATCGCGCGGGCGCAGGCCGAACGCCGCCGCGCCGATCCATCCTTCGAGGCGCGCATCGTCTTCGTCACCTCGGTGTCCGCGGAGATGGCGTCGCCGAATCGCGGCGAATACTGCGTGAGCAAGGCGGGGCTGTCGATGGCGGCGAAGCTGTTTGCGGCCCGCCTCGCTGACGACGGCGTCCCGGTGTACGAAGTGCGTCCGGGGATCATCGACACCGACATGACGGCGCCGGTGCGCGACGCCTACGACGAGCGGATCGCAGAAGGCCTGGTGCCGGAGCGGCGGTGGGGCCAGCCGGATGACGTCGGGCGGGTCGTGGCTGCGCTGCTGCGCGGCGACGCGCCGTACGCGACCGGGACGGTGATACACGTCGACGGCGGCCTCTCGATCCCACGGCTGTAGGGGCTGGCGCTGCAGGGACTGGGGGCTGGCTACGCTCAGTCGACCGCCAGCCCCAAGCCCCCAGCGCTCCAGCCTCTACACGTCACACAGCACGACGGCTTCGCGCAGCGAGGTGAGCGGATCGCGCGTCGGCACGAACTCGTGCGCGAGATAGCCTTTGAAGCCGGTGTCGTTGAGGCGGCCGTTCTTGACCACGCCGTCGGCGAACGCCGCGCCCAGGGCCGCCGAGAACAGCTCGCGCCGCGTGGTTTTCGCAATTGGTCGTGCCATGGCGCGACAGAGTAACGCCAGCGCGCCCTTTTTGGTAAGGTGTGCTGCATGAGGGAGCGCGGAGCCCGCGGAGCGAGCAGAGGCCGCAGAAGTCTGAGCCTTCCGATGATTTCCGGGTGTTCTGCGTTGATCGTCGTCCTCGCGACAGTCGTCGCCGGTGCGCAGCAGCAGCCGCCGGCGCCGCCCGGCGACCCGGCGGCGATCGAGCGCGGGCAGCGGCTGCACGTCCAGGAGTGCGGCTTCTGTCACGGCGCCAACGCGCGCGGCGGGTCGAGCGGACCAGACCTCACGCGATCGGCGCTGGTGCAGAACGACGAGAACGGCCGCGAGCTGGGGGCGTTCCTGCAGGCCGGCCGTCCCGACCGTGGAATGCCGAAGTTCGACCTGCCGAGGGCGCAGGTCGAGGATCTCGCGGCATTCCTCCACTCCGCGATCTTCCTGAACGCCAACCGCCGCTTCTACAAGATTCTCGATATCCTGGTCGGCGACCCGAAGGCGGGCGAATCCTATTTCGCCGGCGCCGGGCGATGCGTCGCCTGTCATTCGCCAACCGGCGATTTGAAAGGCGTCGGCGCGAAGTACGAACCGGTCGCGCTTCAGCAGCGGCTGCTGCTCCCGCGCGGCCGCATCCTGCCGCCGGGCGCGGCGCCGTTGCCGCTCTACGCGCAGCCGACCGCGATTCGCGCCACCGTGACCCCGCGTCCGGGCGAATCGGTCACCGGCGGCCTCGTCCGCATGACGGACTTCGACATCACCATCTACGATGCCGCGACCGGCGCGATGCGATCGTGGCTGCGCAGCGGCGACGATCCGCACGTTGTCCTGTCCGACCCGCTGCAGGCGCACATCGACCAACTGACGAAGTGGACCGACGCCGACATGCACAACATGACGGCCTACCTGGCGAGCCTCAAATGACCAGCACGCGCGCGCTGCGATTGTGCCGGGCGGCGGCCGTCGTCGCGATCGCCGCGGCGCCGCTGGCGCTGGCGGCGCAGATTCCCACCGACGCCTGGCCGACCTACCATGGCGACTACTCCGGCCGCCGCTACAGCACGCTGAAGCAGATCAACACCGCCACGGTGAAGAACCTGGCGCTGGCGTGGATCTACCGGCTCAATACGTCGCGCGCCGGCGCGATCGTCGGCGGCGAGGGCCCCGACACGCCGCCGGCGGGCGGGCCGCCGGCGGTCAAGTCGACGCCGCTGATGATCAACGGCGTCCTGTACTTCTCGGCGCCCGATCACGTCTGGGCGCTCGACGCGCGGACCGGCCGCGAGGTCTGGCACTACGCGTGGAAGACCCGCGGCGGCGATCACATCGGCAACCGCGGCGTCGGCATCCTCGACCGCTGGCTGTACTTCCTGACGCCCGACAACTACTTCGTCTCGCTGGAGATCGCCACCGGCAGGGAGCGCTGGCACCACGAAGTCGCCAACATGAAGCGCGAGTACTTCTCGACCAACGCGCCGATGATCATCGGCAAGCAGGTCATCATCGGTGTCGGCGGCGACGCGCTCGATGTGCCCGGGTATCTCGAGTCGCGCGATCCGGAAACCGGGAACCTGGTGTGGCGATGGAACACGACGCCGCGCGCCGGCGAAGCCGGCGCCGGATCGTGGCCCGACGAGTACTCGATGTCGCACGGCGGCGGGATGCCGTGGCTGCCAGGCACCTACGATCCCGAGCTGAACCTCTACTACTTCGGCACCGGCAACCCGCAGCCGGTCCTGGCCGGGCAAAGCCGCGAAGGCGACAACCTGTTCACCTGCTCGATCGTCGCCATCAATCCGGAGACCGGCAGGATGGCGTGGTACTACCAGGTGACGCCCCACGACACGCACGACTGGGATGCGGCGCAGACGCCGGTGCTCATCGACGGCGACTTCGGCGGGCGGCCGCGCAAGATGGTCGCGCAGGCGAGCCGCAACGGCCACTACTTCCTCCTCGATCGCACCACCGGAGAGCATCTCGTCACGACGAGGCACACCGACTCGATCAACTGGACGCGCGAGATCAACGCCAAGGGGCAGCCGATCAGGAATCCGTCGAAGGACGCGACCGTGCCCGGCACGCTCGTGTCGCCGGATACCAGCGGCGCGACCAACTGGCCGCCGCCAAGCTTCAGCCCGGCCACGGGCCTTTTGTATTTCGGGACCCGCCAGGCCTTCAGCGTGATGTATCTCACCGACACCGACGGTCGGCCTCAGGGCTGGGCGGCCGCCGAGCGCAACGTCGGCACGATCGGCAACGCGCTGAAGGCGATCGACTACAGGACCGGCGCGGTGAAGTGGTCGCGTCCGCTGGCGATGGGGCCGGCCGGCAGCCTCGGCGGATCGATGGGGCTGCTCAGCACCGCCGGCGGCGTGCTGTTCGGCAACGACGGCGGCGGCAACTTCGTCGCCTACGATGCGGGCAGCGGCCAGCCGCTCTGGCACGCGGGGCTGGGCACCAACACGACCAACGGCCCGCAAACCTACCTCCTCGACGGCCGGCAGTTCGTCGTGGTCGGCGCCGGCGACGCGCTCTACGCATTCGTCCTGCCGTAGTGCTGCATTCAGCGCGCTGGAGCGCGTCCGACTCTTTGGATTGGCTGCGCCGCCGCGCTCGCGGCCCCGAAACGGCGGATTGACACCCAGTTCACGGTACGATATATCGTTTCACCTAATGAAACGACGGGTTCGCGTCGTGCCCGCCGCGCGCTACAAGGTCGATGCGGCCGCGAAGGCGCTCGAGCTGCTCAGCGTGTTTTCGTTTCGCGAGCCGCGCCTCTCGCTCGCCGACCTGGCGAGCCGCACCGGCATCCCGCGCGCCACCGCGTTCCGATTGCTGTCGACGCTCGAGCAATCGGGCTTCCTCGACAAGGTCCACGGCGCCTATCAGCTCGGCATCAAGTGCTTCGTCCTCGGCAACATCGTCGCCGGCGGCCTCGACGTGCGCGAGACGGCGCGGCCGCACCTCGCGGCGCTGCGCGAGACGACGCGCGAGACGACGCAGATTGCGATTCTCGATCACTGGCAGGTCGTCTACCTCGAGCGGATGCTGTCGCCGCTGTCGGTCGGCTACATGCGCTCGCGCGCCGGCGCCATCCTGCCGGCCTATTGCACCGGCCTCGGCAAGGCGCTGCTCGCCTTCCGGCCGGAGGCGGAAGTTGCGGCGTGGGCGGCGACGCAGAAGTTCACCGCCTTGACGCCGCGCACGATCACGTCCGCCAAGCGCCTGATGAAGGAGCTGGCGGTCATCCGCGAACGGGGCTACGGGCTCGACCAGGAAGAGCGGGAGAAGGGCGTCACCTGCATCGCCGCGCCGATCTTCAACCACACGGGCGACGTGGTCGCGGCGATCAGCGTCGCCGGCCCGACCGAGCGCATGCCGCGCGAGGTGGTCGGGAGCGACGTCGCGCAGGCGGTGGTCGCGGCGGCCCGCGCCATTTCGCTCGACCTGGGAGCCGTGGACGCCGTGTCATCGGTCGATGAATTCCGCGCCGCGTCGCCGGCGCATGGAGGACGAAGGTGATGAGATCGGTTCTGGGTCTCCTCGTTGCCGCATGTGTATGCCTGCACCCGTCCGCGTCGCTGGCGCAAGCCGTGACCGGCACGATCCTCGGACAGATCACCGACTCGACCGGTGCAGTCATGCCCGGCGCAACCGTCACGCTGACCCACACCGGCACGGGTCTCACGCGCGCGGTCGTCACCGACTCCGCCGGCGAGTACACCGTACCGTCGCTGCCGACCGGACGCTATACGGTGAAAGCGGAGCTCACCGGCTTCAAGACGGTGACGGTCGCCGACGTCGACCTGGGCGTCGACCAGCGCATGCGGATCAACGTCCGCCTCGAGCTGGGCGCGGTGGAGGAATCGATCACCGTGACCGGCACCTCGCCGCTGGTGCAGACCGCCTCGTCCGAGCTGGGCACGACGGTGCAGGAAGAGCAGATCAAGATGCTGCCGCTGAACGGCCGCAACTTCGTCAACCTGACGCGCACGGTCCCGGGCGTGGTCCGCGGCATCCCGGGCGCGAACATCGACGGCGCCGGCAGCCTCGCCTGGCGCGCCTCGTCGTCGTTCTCGGCCAACGGGCAGCGGCCGCGCGACAACAACTACATGCTCGACGGCGTCGACAACAACGAGACCTGGCTGCAGACCGTCGTCCTCTTCCCGAGCGTCGACGCGATCGACGAGTTCAAGCTGCAGACCAGCACCTACTCGGCCGAGTTCGGGCGGTCGCTCGGCGGCGTGGTGAACCTGCAGATCAAGTCGGGCAGCAACGTGATGCACGGCAGTGTCTTCGAGTTCATGCGCAACGACGCCTTCGACGCCAACAACTTCTTCAACAACCGCGCCGGCCGGCCGAAGCCCGATTTCAGCCAGCATCAGTACGGCGGCACGGTCGGCGGTCCGATTGTGAAGGACCACACCTTCTACTTTTTCGACTATCAGGGCTACCGCGTGAAGCAGGGCGCCACGTATCTCTCGACGGTACCGTCGGCGCGGATGCGCGCTGGAGACTTTTCCGAGCTGAACCGCGTGATCTACGATCCGCGCACCGGCCAGCCGTTCGCGGGCAACCTCATCCCCGTCGGCCGCTTCGATCCCGCGGCGAGAAACATCCTCAATCAACTGATCCCCGAGCCGAACACCGCCGGCACTCGCAGCGCCACCGGGCAGACGATCAACAACTACCTGATCAACCCGACGATCGAGCGGCAGGACAACCAGATCGATCTGAAGGTCGACCACATGCTGGCGACGAGCAACCGCTTCTTCGCCCGCTACAGCTACCAGAAGACGCATCGGGTGCTGCCGGCGACGCTGCCGCACGGCGATGCCGGCTTCACCTTCGGCGCCGGCGACGGCAACATCAAGGCGCAGGGGTTCGCGTTCAACGATACGCATACGTTCAACGCCAACTGGCTGAACGAGTTCCGCTTCGGCTGGACCTCGATCAAGTTCTTCATGACGCCGATCGACTACGGCTCGAACATGGCGCAGAGCGTCGGCATCCCCGGCGTGAATCTGGGCGAGACGACCTCGGCGATGAGCCAGATCATGTTCAACAACGGCGGCATGCGGAACATCGGCTCGAACGGCAACCAGCCGCTGATCACCAACCAGAACGACTTCCAGTTCTTCGACAACGTCACGCGCGTCGCCGGCAAGCACACGATGCGGGCCGGCGGCAGCCTGACGCTGCGCTCGCGCGAGATCCTCAACGCCGACACCATCGTCGGCCGTTTCGACTTCAACCAGAACCTGACCTCGAGTTGCGGGGGCATCACCGCGGGGTGCACCGCGCTGCCGAACACCGGCTTCGACGTCGCCAGCTTCCTGCTCGGCTATGCCAGCAACGCGAGCCGGACGTTCTTCGACCCCGGCACGTATACCGAGCTGCGGCCTGAGTACGCCGTCTACTTCCAGGACGACATCCGGCTGACCAACCGCCTGACCGTGAACGCCGGTTTGCGCTGGGACGTCTACGTCCCCTGGGTGGAGAAGGACAACAAGCAGTCGAACTTCGACGTCTCGACCGGCCGGTTCGTTGTCGCCTCGGACAACGCGGTGATCAACGGCGTCGAAGTCGGCCGCTACCTGCAGACGTATTCGAAGACCGACTTCGGCCCCCGGATCGGCTTTGCCTACGATCTGAACGGCACCGGTCGCACCATCATCCGTGGCGGCTACGGGCTGTTCTGGAACTTCACGCCGGGCGGCACCTCCTCGTCCAAGGCGCAGAACCAGCCGTTCCTCCAGGCCCAGGCGCAGACGACCAACTTCGGCACCAACATCCTCCTGTCGAACGGGCTGTCGGCACCGCCCGGCGTGAACCCGAACATCCCGCCCGCCGGCAACACCCGATCGGCGTTCCTCACCGACTTCCGCGACGCCCACGCGCACAACTTCAACGTCAACGTGCAGCGGCAGTTCGGCGCGAACTACATGATCGAAACGGCCTACTCGGGCTCGCGGACCAAGAACGCGGCGTTGAAAGTCGATCTCAACCAGGCGCCGCCGCGCGTCGGCGTCACCGACCAGAACATCAACCGGCCCTTCGCGGCGCAGTCGCCGTTGCTCCGCACCGTCGGCGCGCTGGCCAGCCTCGGCTACGTCGAGTACAACGGGCTGCTGATCAAGTTCCAGCGCCGCTCGGCGAATCACTTCTCGTTCCTCAACTCCTATACGTTCGGGCGCGCGATCGATCTGAACTCCGACAACGACGGCACGGTGACGCTGACCAACATCTTCGATCCCGAGTACAGCCGTGGCCCGGCCGACTACGACGTCCGGCACACGTTCAGCTCGAACTGGATCTACGAGATCCCGTGGGCCAACGACCGCGCGTGGGGCGGCTGGCAGCTGGGCGGCATCTTCTATCTGCGCAGCGGCCTGCCGATCGTCAGCAATCCCGGTGGCATCACGCAGTCGCAGAGCATGCTCTCGACCGGCATCGGCATCAACCGGCCGAACACGATCTGCGATCCGACGCTCGACAACCCGACCATCGATCGCTGGTTCAACACGGCGTGCTTCCAGCAGGTGCCCGACACGACCGGCACCTTCGGCAACACCAGCCGTAACTCGGTGCGCGGCCCGGGCGCCTTCAATATCGACTTCTCGCTGATCAAGTCGACCACGATCGGCCGCATCGGATCGGAGCTGCGGCTCGAGGCGTTCAACGTCCTCAACCACCCGCAGTTCGCGAACCCGAACGGCCAGCTGGGCAACCCCGCGTTCGGCACCATCTCCGCGATGCTCGCGAGCCCGTCGTGCGCGACCTGCGGCACGACCGAGCGACAAATCCAGCTCGCCGTCAAACTGAAATTCTGATTTGACGGCTCGCGGGAGGGTTCAGGGTTCAGGGTTCTGGGTTCTGGGTTGGTTCCAAGGACCCGGAACCAGAACCCAGAACCCAGAACCAGAACCCAGAACCCAGAACCAGAACCAACCCAGAACCCAGCACCCTGAACCCAGAACCCCTTGCGCCGCCGGCACTCCGCTGGGGCCTGATCGGCGCCGGCGACATAGTCCGGAAGCGTGTCGCCGAGGCATTGCGCGAAGGCGCCGGCTGCACGCTCGCCGGCGTCGCCCGGGCGCGGGCGGATCTGGTGGACTCGTTCGCGCGCGAGATCGGCGCGGCTCGCGGCTACCCGCGATGGCACGACCTCGTCGCCGACCCAGGCATCGACGCCGTCTACATCGCCACGCCGGTTCACCTCCACGCCGAGCAGACGATCGCCGCCGCGCGCGCGGGCAAGCACGTGCTCTGCGAGAAGCCGATGGCGATGGACGTCGCGGAGTGCGACGCGATGATCGCCGCGTGCCGCAGCGCCGGCGTCGCGCTCGGCGTCGCCTACTATCGGCGCTTCTATCCGGCCGTCGCCCGCGTGCGCGCGCTCGTCGAGTCGGGCGAGATTGGCGCGCCGGTGTTGGCGCAGATGAGCGCGTTCGAGCCGTTCGATCCGCAGCCGGGGGAGCCGCGCTCGTGGCTGTTGCAGCGCGCCGAGGCGGGCGGCGGACCGATGGCCGATTTCGGGTGCCACCGGATTGACGTGCTGCTGCACCTGCTGGGTCCGATCCGGCGGGTCGCCAGCATCGTCTCCACAATCGCGCTCCGACGCGAGGTGGAGGATACGGCGGCCGCGCTCCTGCAGTTCGAGGCCGGCGCCACCGGGGTGGTGCTGGTTTCCCACGCCGCAGCCGACCGGCGCGACACATTCGATCTCTTCGGCACCAGGGGATCCATTAGAATCGCCTCGCTGAATCGCGGCGACATCACGGTTTGCGCCGCCGGGCGCGAGCGCAGCGAATCGCACCCGCCGGCGGCGAACGTGCACCAGCCGCTCGTCGACGACTTCGTCGACGCGGTGCGCACCGGCCGCGCGCCGTCGGTGGACGGGTTCGACGGGCGAGCCGTCGCCGCCGCACAGGACGCCATCTATGCTGACGCGCCGTCAGTGCGACGGTGACGCCAGCCGATCAAAGCCGATCGCCGGACTACACACCGCCCGCGCCTGGAGGAGGTCGCCGATGAAGAGCGTCGTTCGAGTCGTCGCGGCAGCAGTCATCCTCGCGTTCCCGATCGCGAGCCTGGTCGCGCAGCCGCCGAAACCGAAACGGATCAACCGCGCCATCGAGCTGCTCGCGCAGGGGCAGCCGATCTACTACACCGGGTCGCACGAAGGCACCGACGGCAGCTTCCAGCAGGGAGTGAAGGACGCCCAGACGTGGGCGGACTACATCAGCTACGACATGGAGCACGCGCCGTTCGACGTCAAGGGACTCAGCGACTACATGCGCGGCCTGGCGCAGGGCGGGCCGACGAAAAGCGGACACCGGACACCGGCGGTGATCGTCAACGTCCCGGTCAACGGCACCGACGAGCAGACGGTTCGCGCCAACGCGTGGATGTTCCAGCAGGTGCTCGCTACCGGCGTGCACGGCATCCTGCTGTGCCACGCCGACACGCCCGGCGCCGTCCGCGCCTTCATCGAGGCGGTGCGCACGCCGGCCAACGGCGGCCGCCGCGGCGTGCACGGCAACTCGACCGCCGCGCGCATCTGGGGGATTACCGCGGACGAGTACGGCGAGAAAGCCGACGTCTGGCCGCTGAACCCGAACGGCGAGCTGCTCCTCGGTCTCAAGCTCGAGGACAAGTACGCGCTCGAGAACGCCGAGGCGAACTCGAAGGTCCCGGGCGTCGCCTTCGCCGAGTGGGGACCGGGCGACATGGCGTTTTCGCTCGGCGTCAAGAACGGCCCCGGGCCGCTCCCGCCGCTGATGGCCGCAGCGCGCGCCAAGGTGTTCGCCGCCACGAAGGCGAGCAAGATCTTCTTTCTCAACTCGGTGAGCGCCGACAACGTCGTCGACATGATCAAGGAAGGCGTGATGATCGGCGCCGCGAACGAGAAAGCGGCGGAAGTCGGTCGCAAATACAGTAAGCGCACGATGCCCTGGTGAGGCGCGCTTACCCCATCGACCTGCTTTCGGACGGCTATTTCGGCGGTTGGGAAGCGGTCGACGACGCGGGGCCGATCCCGGCTATCTGGATCCACAGCTCGTCGTCCTTCGACCCGTCGAAGTGGATCTTCTGGGCCACGTCGCGCACGAACCCGCCCTTCGGCAAGGCCACCGTGTTGTCCTTGTCGAACGTGGGTCCGGTACCGATGTGCATCTTCCCGCCCATCACCATGATGAAGCGATCGTTCGGGTGGGAGTGCGGGCGGCTCCACTGGTTCGGCTTCCGGCGCAGGTACTGCACGTAGATGCCGGGCTTGCCGGGGTCGCCGGCCAGCGTCACCGACGACGACGTCTCCGTCTGGTTCCAGGCGATGTCGTCGAGCCGGTGAATCTCGCGCGCGGCCGGATCGACTGACACTGGACCGCTCGCTGCCGCAGTGATCTCCGCCGGCGTCGACGTCGACGGCCCCATCCCGACGAACATCACCGTCAACCCATCGTCCTTCGAGCCGTCGAAGTGAACCTTGTTCGCGACATCGCGCATGAACGTGCCCGGTTTCAGCGGCACCGTGCGCTCGGTGTCGAACCCGGTGCCGGTGCCGGCCCAGAACGTCCCCTCCAGCACGGTGATATAGCGATCGTTGGGGTGGCTGTGAGGCTTGCTCCACTGGTTCGGTCCGCGCTTGAGGAGCTGAACGTAGAGCCCGGGCTTCGAGGGATCGCCGAAGAGCAGCGCCGACGCCGCTCCGTTTTCTCCGTGCCTCCAGGGAATGTCGGCGGGCAGCTTGAACTCCCTGATCGTGGGATCGAGCTGCGCCGGCGGGGCAGCGGCGACCACCGCCAGCGCGGTGACGGCAAGCGCCAACCCGAACAGAAACCCGCGTCGCGATGTCGGTGTCATCATCGATTTCACCCTGGCGGGCGCGCAGGCCCACGCGTTCACTTGTGCACCTGCGAGATCGAACACCAGAATCGCCGCCGCCGCAATCACATTCGCGCGGCTCTGGCGCCTGCCGCCGCGGCCACCGTCGGCTGAAGCCGCCTCAGAAGCCGACGCCGAGGTGCACGCCCAGGCCGATTGACGTGCGAGTGGACCCGGGCCGATCCGACTGAAAACGGATCGGCACGACTCCCTCGATGAAATAGGCGTGGCGTCCGGAAGGGAAGGAGCGGTTGATCAGCGGCGTGAAGCCCCACGATGGCTGGTTGACGTCGAATGCCATCCGGACGCCGGCGCCGTACCGGTTCGGCAGGCTGTGGATGACGCCGGGGTGCACCGTCAGCCCCACGAACAGCGGATCGTTCTGGATGGCGGGCACCAGCTCGAGGTCGAACGCCCAGTCGTCGCTCGTCTTCACGGTGATGCCCATCGGAAACCCGATGCTGAAGTCGTCACCGAGCGTCGTCGTGCTGCCGCCGGCGCGCGTCACCAGGGGCAGGACCGCCCCGAAGTGACCGCCGAGCCGATCCTGTGCCATCGCCTGGAGTGGAGCGAGCACCGTGATCGCCAGGACGACGACGCGGAGCAACAGACGCGCGAAGTGGTGTGGATGCATATCGTTTGTCCTCAGAAGTGTGAGCCGGTTCGTTCACCGGCGTTCAGAGTGCGGAACCCGGCTCGTGACTACCGGAAAGCCGGACGGAATCGTGGTGTCGCCTGTGCCTTCGCCGCGGCTTGCCGCAACGGTGAACCTCCACGTGAGCGGTTTCGCCGCGCAGCTCCCGGTCAGCGCGCACACGCCGGCCTCGATACGTGCGGTATACGTGTCGCCTGCTCGCAGGAACACCTGATCCGGGAACAGCGCCCACGTGCCGTCGCCGACCTGGTGCACTGACGCCGGCACCGGCGCGCCCGCGCCATCCCGCAGCGTGAACGTCGTCGCGTCGAGACCTGCGATCGGGACCGAGAAGGACGCCTTCGGCACGACGTCCTGGAATGCATCGGCGGAACCAGGAGATGGATAGGTCGCGATCACGCGCGGCGCTGGCAGGGCAGTCTCTCCACCCTCGACGCGAATGACCCAGTTGCGCACCGCCATCGGTACCGGCGGCGCGCCTTCGACGACCGCCGGTTCCACCGCGGGCCGGCGTCCGTCGCAGGGGCCGCCGAGGACACAGGGCTCCAGCACGAAGTCCGTGTCGGTGTCCGCGAGATTGCCGAGAAACTTCCTGGCGACGACCGCCTCGAGCGACTGATAGTACACGACCGCCGACGCCGCCACCGGCCCGAGCGTGCCGGGCGGGATGACGATCGAATAGCGATCGAGAGTCGCTGTCGCGCCGGCGTGCGGCATCGGCCGCAAGCGCGTGTCCCGCAGGAACGCATCGTCGTAGAGATCACCGTTGCCGTTGAGATCCCGGAAGACCGGACGCCCGCCCGGGTTGTCTTTGTCGATGATCACACCTCGCGCGTCGATCGGCAGTCCCGCGTCGTTGGTGGCGAGATTGCGCGGCGTCGCGTAGATGAGCTCGAGCGTGGGGCAGTTGTCGCCGAGCGTCGCCACGGCCTTGAACTGGTATGCGTACGGATCCGGGGAACCGGCCGGCGTCTTCCAGTCACAGCCGGGAAATGCCGGGTCGGGCGTGTCCGCGGTCGTGAGCCGGCCGACGCCGATGGAGGTCCGCTTCCATGCGGCGTCGTAAATCGGCAGCTCGCGGCCCGACGCCAGGTCGTACGCGGAAACGGCAACCCAGGCGATGCGCCCCTCGGGGAAGCCGGTGGGAAAATTGTGGCCGGCGCCGGTGTTGGACACCGTGATGGTGATCGGCGCCCTGGTTCCCGCCGCGGCACGCGCGGGCCCCGCGACATCGAGATCGAGCACATGGCGCAGGCGATCCCATGCCAGGCGCGCGTGCTGGCTGATCGTGCCGCGCTGGTCGGCGTTCATCCAATACGCATTGGCATAGACGCTCGTGGGATTCGCCGACGAAAAGCTGAAGGCCGACAGCTCGGGGTACGGCTGCACGCTACCCATTTCGTCGAGCGCGGTTCCGACGAGGTGCGGGATGTAGGCGTTGCCGCCGACGAAGTGGTGGCTGAAGTAGGTGCGCGATGGTCCGTCGATGGCGAGCGGGCCCGCCAGCGGCGCAACCGGACTGCCGCTCCTGTACAGAGTCTGCGCCGTTCCGGGCTGGCCGTAGTCCTGCTGCATGTGGCAGGTCTGGCAGTCGCGCTTGAAAGCGGGATTGAAGTTGCGGTTCCCCGGCCGGTCGGCATACCGGCTGCCGGCCCATTCGGCGTACGTCCGCTCGATCGGAAAGCCCCCCACCCATTTCCCCAGCCTGTTCTTCAACGTCAGCATGTTGGTGACGTCATGGCAGGCGCTGCAGAACTCGGCTCGCGCGGCGAAGACGTGCCCGTAGCCGTCGTGTTGCGACGATGACATCGGCTCGAGGGCCACGGGGCGCTTGAACACGCCGGCGAGATACATATCGGGCTGGCCTCGCCGCTGTGGCGAGAGGAGCGGACCGAGCCGCGCGGACGCGGCAATCGCGTTCGGCGAGAGACGAAAGGCGCCGCCGCCGACGCCGTAGCCGAGGGTCGGGTCGGCGGCATCCGGAACCGTCAGGGTGTCCTGCTGGGACGCGGACAACAGCCGGCCGCGCGATTCCACGCCCAGCGCCGGCGTATACGCGGTACCCGGCGTTCGGGCGTGATTGTGGAACGGCGTATCTCGAGTGTCCGCGACGGTGTGACAGACCATGCAGCTGACCCCGGCCTTGCCCGACTCCGTGTTTCGATGCTGCGAGTCGAGGGTGGCGAAGGCGAGCCCGGTGCCATTGTCCGCGGCTGGATTGAAATCAGCGTCGACCGCCGCGTGCTCCGCACCCGTCGCCAGGTCGACCGTGACGTTGTGCAGCGGCACGTTGTCGACGTAGTTGGTCGGCATGTGGCAGCGGGAGCACGCGCCGTCGACCAGCGATCCGGGCCGCGACATGCGGTGGTGGCCGGCGCCGGTGTCGAACCGGCTGACGCACTCGCTCACCGCGGCGAATGGATTGTGCTGTGCCTTGACGCTGCCGTCCGGCGGCGACGGCGTATCGCAGTTGCCGTTGGTCGAGATCTGACGGGCAGAGAGGAGGAACGCCGCGCGCCACGCCGGGTCGCGCCAGGCGTTGGCCATCATCGCGCCGTTCCATTCGTCGAAAATCCGCCGGTGGCAGTTCTGGCACTGCCCCGGATGATTGCGGCTCTGCCAATACTCCTCGAACGGCGGCGCCACGAACTCCGCCTCGGCGACGACGTAAGGCGCCGCTTCCGGAATACGGTTCGGCAGTTCGCTGCTCCGGCTGTTCGCATCCGGGTAGACGAGCGCCACCATCGTCAACACCGTCGCCACGCAGGCGGCCGCCGTCGAAGCAATCCGCCGCAGGCTTTCCAGACGTTGATCGGCCACGGTCTCGTTCCTCACTGATGATGGGCGAGCGTCGGCCGCAACTGCGGATCGTTCACCGGCACGAGCGGCGCGCTGGCGAGGGCGTTGACGGCGATCAGGAAGAAGACCGCGGCGTGTCCCGCCGCCATCAGCAGATCGGTCCACTGCAGAGCCGGAGCGGCGATCATCTCGGGCATCACGGTCAGATAGACATCGAGCCAGCGGCCACACAGCACGACGATGGCGACCCACTTCAGCACCGGACGGCTCCGCTTCGCCGCGCGCGGCATCAGCGCGATGAACGGCACGACCCAGTTGAGGATCACGTTCAGGATGAACAGCCCGATCCACCCCTCGCCGGTGCGCTTCACGTAATAGGTGATTTCCTCCGGAAGGTTCGCGTACCAGATGAGAAGGTACTGAGACACCCAGATGTAGGCCCAGAAGGTCGTGAACCCGAACAGGAGCTTGCCCAGATCGTGGAGTTGATCGTCGGTGACGATCCGTCGCAGGTCGCCACGTTCTTCGAGCAGCACCACCCCGACGATGATCGCGGCGATCCCCTGCACGATCACGCCGGCGATGGTATAGACGCCGAAGATGGTGCTGGTCCAGCCTGGAATCAGCGTCATCAGCCAGTCGAAGCTGGCCAGCGAGAACGAGATCGCGAAGACCACGACGAACACCGCCGAGTACCTGGTGAGACGTTGATGATGGATCGGCGATGGATCGAAGTCCTGCCGCACCGACGTGCGCCGCACGAGGAAGGCAAGGGTCAGCCAGGCGCCGAGAAACGACGCCATCCGGCTGAAGAAAAACGGCGCGCTCAGGTAGAACAGCTTCGCCGCCGACGCGTGCGTGGTGTCGGCACCGGTGCTGGCGGGGTAGAGCCGCGCGCGGCCGAAGAACAGGCTCAGCATCACCAGCGCTGATGCCGGTAGCGCGGCCATCATCGCCTCCGGCACGCGCCGCAGGCTCGCGCACCACGACGCGCCCGACAGGTACTGAAACGAGATGAAGACGAGCCCGCCCAGTGCCGCGCCGGTGATGTAGAAGCCATTCACGAGCAGTTGAGGCCAGGCATGCTGCGGATCGACGCGCAGACCGATCAGCGCGGCGGCCGCGCCGAGGATCGCCAATGCTGTCGCGCAGGCGCTGGCCCGGACGGGCACCCGGAACTCGGGCTGCCGGATCATTTCCCGCCTCCGCGCTGCTGCAGCGTCCCGACGTGCGCCGCGATCAGCCACCGCTCGCGCGGCGCGATCTGCGAGGCGTGCGCCGGCATGCGACCCGAGCCGAACGTGATCACATGAAAGATCCGGCCGGCGGACATCTCCCTGACCCGGGCAGACGTGTAGGCCGGCGGGTTGGGTATCTTCGGGACCAGCGGCCCGTCGCCGTCCCCGTCCTTGCCATGGCAGGCGGCGCAGAATGCCTCGAAGAGCGCCCGGCCTTCGGCGGCTTGCCGGTCGTTGATCGAGGGCAGCGGGCTCCGCAGCTCCCGCCCGGCGCGCTCGGCGTCCTCGCGGCTGCCGCCGTAATGGAGCGGCAGATGCCCGCGCGCGATCGTCCCGGCGACCGGGCGCTGAAGCGTGAGACCGTCGCGGGTCACCGGATTCGGTGAGAACGCGTCGTAGGCGACCGAGTATTCCATGTCGGTCGTGTACTCGATCGCGCGCTTCTCCGGCGCCGTACCGCACGCGGCCGCGGCCAGGCTCGCGAGCGCCACGAGCGCGCACCACCTCGCCGTATTCATCGTTCGGCCCCGATTGCCACATGGCGCACGTCGATCGCGCCGCGCTCGCGCAGGATCAGGTGCGCCTCGGTGGCTTCCAATCCCGTCGATTTCCACCGCAGCACGATCGCGAAGCGGTCGTCGGTCACCCCCGGCGCCGCGAGCGCCGCGGAGGCACCGGGGAACAGGCCGGCACGCAGGAAAAACGCAAAGGCGGTGGCCAGACCCGCGGCCAGAATCGTGATCTCGAAAGTAATCGGCACGAACGCCAGCGTCGAGTTGTCCGGCTTCCCGCCGACGTTCATCGACCAGTCGAACACGTTGGCGTAGAACTGAAACGCCAGCGCGGCCAGCAGTCCCAGCGTGCCCGCCGCCAGCGACACGAACCCCAGGCGCGAGGGTCGCAGTCCCATCGCCTGGTCGAGTCCGTGCACCGGAAACGGAGCGTAGACGTCGTAGACCTTGATCCCCCGCGCCCGGATCGCCGTGACCGCCGCGAGCAGGCTGTCCGGATCGGCGAACGACGCAACCAGGCACTGACTAGCCATGCGCTGCCTCCCCGCCGCCCGCCCTGAGCCCCGTCGAAGGGCCTGCCCTGAACTCCGTCGAGGGGCCCGCCTTGAGCTCCGTCGAAGGGCCCGCCCTGAGCGCCGTCGAAGGGCCGATCGCGGCGTCGCCCTTGATTTCCCAGATGGCGATCATCGGCAGGCACTGGATGAAGAGCAGGAAGCAGGTGAAGAACAGGCCGAAGCTGCCGATGAGCGTGCCGATCTCGATGAACGTCGGGCGATAGATCACCCAGGTCGACGGCAGATAACTGCGGTGCAGCGACGTGACGATGATCACGAAACGCTCGAACCACATGCCGATGTTGACCAGCAGCGAGAGGACGAACAGGGCTGGCACGCTGGCCCGCACCCGCCGCGACCAGAGCAGCTGCGGCGCTGCCACGTTGCACGCGACCATCGTCCAGAACGCCCATGCGTAGGGCCCGACCGCGCGGCCGAACATGACCGCCCACTCGTACTGGTTGCCGCCGTACCACGCCGCGAAGAGTTCCGTCCCGTACGAGAAGCCGACCATCGAGCCGGTCAGGAGCATCACCTTGGCCATCGCATCGAGATGGCGCTCGGTGATGTACGCCTCCAGATGCATCACCGTTCGGGTGACGATGAGGAGCGTCGTCACCATGCCGAACCCGGAGTACACCGCCCCGGCGACGAAGTACGGTGGAAACAGCGTCGTATGCCACCCGGGGAGAATCGAGGTGGCGAAGTCCATGCTGACGATGGTGTGGACCGAAACGACCAGCGGCGTCGCGAGCCCGGCGAGCAGCGTGCACAGCGTCTCGTAGCGCGACCACGTACGATGCGATCCGTTCCAGCCCAGGCTGAGGAGGCCGTAGATCGTCTTTCGCGCGCCGGCGGCGGTGCGATCGCGCAGCGTCGCGAAATCCGGAATCATGCCGACGTACCAGAACACCAGCGAGATCGTCAGATACGTGTTGATGGCGAACACGTCCCAGAGCAGCGGCGATCGGAAGTTCACCCAGAGCGGGCCGCGGGAGTTTGGATAGGGCAGCACCCAGAAGGCGAGCCACGGACGTCCCATGTGGATCAGCGGAAACATCGCCGCGCAGACGACCGCGAAGATCGTCATGGCTTCCGCCGCCCGGTTGATTGAGGTGCGCCATCGCTGACGGAAGAGCAGCAGGATCGCCGAGATCAGCGTGCCGGCGTGGCCGATGCCCACCCAGAAGACGAAGTTGGTGATGTCGAAGGCCCAGCCGACCGTCTTGTTCAGGCCCCAGGTGCCGATCCCCGTGGCGATCTCGTACGCGACGCACCCGATGCCGAGCGACAGGGCGGCGAAGGCGACGCCGAAGCACGCGCACCAGGCGCCGCCGGGCCTGGTCTCGAGCGGCCTCGCGACGTCGTCGGTGATCCGGCGGAGGCGCGTCGGTTGGTCGATGAGGACCGAACCGCGCGCTCCGCCGCGCACCGCTTGGAGTGGCGCCGCCACGCCGGGCGTCATGACCGGTCTCCGTCGGGTGCGTTCTTGATCTTCGCGAGATAGTGGACGCTCGGGCGTGTGCCGAGCTGCTCGAGGACGCGATAGCCGCGCGGGCTCTTCGCCAGTCGCGCGACCCGGCTGGCCGGGTCGTTGAGATCGCCGAACACGATCGCCTCGGCCGGGCACACCTGCTGGCACGCCGTCCGGATGTCGCCATCCGCCGGCATGCGTTCCTCCTGCCTGGCGGCGAGCTTGGCTGCCTGGATGCGCTGCACGCACAGGCTGCACTTCTCCATGACGCCGCGCGATCTGACGGTGACATCCGGGTTGAGCACCATCCGGCCGAGCGGGCTGTTCATGTTGAAATCGAACCGGCCATTGTTCGCGTAATCGAACCAGTTGAATCGACGCACCTTGTACGGGCAGTTGTTCTCGCAGTACCGCGTGCCGACGCACCGGTTGTAGACCTGCTGGTTCAGCCCGTCCGAGCTGTGGACGGTGGCGAGCACCGGACAGACCGGCTCGCAGGGTGCGTTGCCGCAGTGCTGGCACATCATCGGCTGCACGACCGTCGCCGGATCATCCTCGCCGCCGGTGTAATACCGATCGATCCGGATCCAGTGCATCTCGCGTCCGCGGCGCACTTCGTCTTTTCCCACGACCGGCACGTTGTTCTCCGCCTGACAGGCGGTCACGCAGGCCGAGCAGCCGGTGCAGGCATTGAGGTCGACGGCCATTCCCCAGGCGTGCTCCGCCGCGGGGCGCGCGGGCCACAGCGATGCGGCTTCCTCGACTTCGTGGGGATCGAGTGCGCGGTCAACGAAGGCGGCAGGTGAGATCTGCCGGACGATGTCGCGTCCTTCCATCGAGTGGTGCGTCTGTGTCGCGGCGAGCGGCTCGTGGCGGCCCGTCCGGGTGATTGCCAGGCTGGGGACCGACGCCTGCCCGTCTCCCGCCAGGAGCGGAAACGCGTTGGTTCCCAGGCCGGAACCGACACGTCCGGCGCGCGATCGTCCGTAGCCGAGCGCGATCGAGACCGCGTGCGGCGACTGGCCGGGCTGCACCCAGACCGGAAGTTCGGCGTGAAGATTTCGACCTTCGAGCGAAACGACGTCGCCGGCCGTGATACCCAGCCGCGTGGCCACCGCGGGGGCGACGACGGCGTAGTTCCCCCAGGTGACCTTGGTGACCGGATCGGGCAGTTCCTGGAGCCATGGGTTGTTGGCGTGCGCGCCGTCGCGGAGCGCGACCGTTTCGTAGACGTGAGCCTCGAACCGGCCCTCGTGCCATGCCCGGCTGGTCTGCGCGCTGCTGCGGATGCGCTCGGCCGATCGGCGCCAGTCGGCCATGAGTGGCCTGGCCGCGCGCGCTGTCCTGCTTTCCGGGAGCGCGAACACTCCGTCGTGCAGCGCGCGATCCCAGAATTCATCGAAGGTCGCGAATTGCTGCTGGCGCGGATAGAGCGCCCGCCGCCAGTGATCGCGCAGGTAGGCGTAGAAGTCTGGCTGCCGCCCGAGCCATTTGAGCAGGCTGTCCTGGGCCGCGCGCGTATCGAAGAGCGGCCTGATCGTCGGCTGCGCCAGGCTGAAGGATGATGCGACCGGCTCGGCGTCTCCCCACGCTTCCAGGAAGTGGTGATCGGGACACACGGCGTCGGCGAGCGCTGCGGTTTCGTCGAGACGGTCCGAGAACGAAACCGTCAGCGGCACCTGCTTCATCGCCTGCACGAACCGGTCTGCACGCGGGTAGTCGTACGCGGGATTGACGCCGTACAGGATCAGCGCATCGACTTCGCCGCGCCGCATGTCGTCGACCAGCTGCGCCATCGCCTCGTCATCCCCCATCTGCTGGAGAGACGGCAGGTCGACGTCGACGGTGCGGCCGATGTTGCCCAGCAACGCGTTGATCGCGTGGACGACGATCTGCGTGTCGAAGTCGCGCGCGCCGCAGACGACCAGCGATTCCCCGCGATGCTGCCAGAGATCCTCGGCGGCGATGTCGAGCGCGCGAGCGTCGAACGTGGTCTCGAGCGCCTCCACCGGATCGCCTGCGCCGAGCTTGCGCGCGATGCGGCGCAACAGGCCGAGCACGACTGCTCCCTGTTCAGATGGCGCGATCGGCACGCGCAGATCCGCGTTGCTTCCAGTCAGCGACAGCGACGACTCGAAATGGATGTGCCGCGACATCGCGGCTGCGCCCTCCGGCCGGCGCCCGGAGGCATAGTCGCGGGTGAACTCGACCGGCGACAGCCACGTGCCGAGGAAGTCGGCCTCGATCGCGACGATCGTCCTGGCGCGGCCGAAGCCAAAATGCGGGATCGCGTCGACGCCGAACGCCGCGCGCGTGGCCCGCCGCAGCGCCGCCAGCGAGATCGGCTCGTAGACGATGTGGCGCAGGCCGCGGCCGGCCGACCACTCGGCGACGAGCGCGCGTGTCGCCGGCCCGAGCACCGTCCGCGAGAGCAGCGCGATGCGTTTCGGCCTCGCCCCGCCGGGCGAAAGCAACTCCTCGATCCTGGCGTCGACCTCGGTCCACGACGCCGGCCGCCCCTGCCAGAGCGGTCCCTCGAGGCGCTCCTCGTCGTACAGCGACAGCACCGTAGCCTGGCCGACGGCGCACGTGCCGCCGCCAGACAGCGCGGACTGGGAGTTCCCTTCAATTTTGATGGGGCGGCCGTCGCGGGTCTTGACCAGCAAACCGCAGCCCGCACGGCATCCGCCGCAGGTCGTGGCGTACCAGTTGTCGACGCCCGCTGTCATCCCTTCCGGCTGGTTGAGAAACGGAATCGCCTTCTGTTCGGCGCCGCGGGAGCACGCGCTGAATGCCGCTGCCGCGACGCTGAAGCCGGCGAGGCTCAGGAAGTCGCGCCGCGACGGTACCGCCGGCTGCTGACCTCGCGCGCGTAGCGCTGCGAGGCAGTCGCGGCCGCCGGCGACGTCGGACTGCGCGCGCAGTTCCTCGATGCTCCTCCAGAACGTGATCGGAGTAGTCACCGCGTGGTCCTAGAAGTGGCACTTGCCACAATCGAGCCCTGGGAAAGGTGCATGAGGGTCGCCTCGCTGGAGCGCCGCCTGGCGCACCAGCTGAAGTTCCGGTCCTCGAGCCCGATGACATGCGATGCACCACCCCATCGTCAGCGGCTGGTCCTGTCGTACACGCTCCATCGTCTGGACGGCGCCGTGACAGTCCTGACACGCCACGCCGCCGGTGACGTGCTGGCTATGGTTGAAGTACACGAAGTCAGGGAGGTTGTGGACCTTCGTCCACGCAATCGCCCGGCCCTGGTGGACCGCCTCTTTGAGCCGCTCGATCTCGGTCGTCTGCCTGGTCAGCAGCGCGTGACAGTTCATGCAGACATTGAGCGACGGGATGCCCGCGTGGCGGCTGGTCCTCGCGCCCCAATGACAGTACACACAGGACACCTGATACTCGCCGGCGTGCAGCTTGTGGGAAAACGCGATCGGTTGAATCGGCGCGTAGCCCTGATGGACGCCGACCCGTGACAGCTCCCATGCGGCGAGCGCCGCGGCGATCGGCGCCAGCGCGGCCGCTATCGTGATCAGGACAACGGCTGCTCGCATGAGTGTTCAGTTCTCCTCGCCTCGATCGCGGATCGTCAGCAGTCGCAGCGCAGCGGTGCATCTCAGGGTCCACGATTCGACCGCACGCCACAAGGGCACGCAAGTGCGGAGCAATGGCACCAAAGCGTATTCGCCGATGACGCGCGATGGCACGGAGACGACACCGGCCAGCGGGGTGTGCGGCAGAAGCGCGACGATCGCGAACCCGCTCAGCACGTGGAGCCTGACGAGCGCGGGCATCCCCGCGATTAGAGCGACGTCGGGGTCCAGGCGCAGCAGCGAGCTGAGATATGGGGCGAGGGTTACTGCGCTCCAGGATGACGCCCAACGATAGCGGAGCCCGGTTGCGGCACCCGTCGCAACTGCCAGGAACATCACCGTGTCGCCCACGATGTGGAGCGCGGTGCGATCACCGGCGTGCTCGGCGCGGCGCCGGCGGGAACCGACCGCGCAGAGCGCGGCGAGAGCCAGCGTCGCGGCGAAGAAACCAACGGCTTCCAGGCCGTACAACCGCCATACCTGGCGGTTCCACGCCAGCACATACGCCGGAAACGCGAGCGCCAGGATGTGGCCGGCCATCACGACCGCGATCGCCCACCGCCAGATTACGGACGCGCCGGTCGCCGACTCCACCGCGCGCGCGCCCGCGCGCTTCCCAACGAGGCCGTGTGCAACGCACGACGCGGCAGCGAGATAGGGCCCGAGAGCGAAGAGAAACTGCTCGCGCGTCATGGATTCTTCGCCGCCGCTGTTTGAGTTGGCACGCCGGACCGGCGTGAGCTCGTGCCGGTGTGGCGCAGGAATGCCCGGAGCGCGAACGACTCCGCCGGCGTGAGGTTGTGCCTGATTCGCGGAAAACAGCCGCGCGCCAGCAGCGACTCGAGACCCTGGTCGTGGAATCGCGACCACGCGCGTGCCAGATCGGGTCCGAGGCTGCCGCCGGACGCAGAATCGCGCCCGATGCGGTGGCACGAGATGCAGGACGCACCGCCTGCTGTAAGGACACGACGGCCCATGAACAGCTGGCGGCCGATCTCAATTTCGTCGCCGGTTGCCAGCTCCGTGCCGCGATTCTGTCGGCGTGCGTCCGCTTCCGGCCCGCCGGCCGCCAGATAGTCGAGCAGGCGTTCCACCTCGCCAGGTGAAAGCGCCTGGTCCGGCATCCGCTGCTGCTTATACTTTTTAAACAGTGCCGCCGCAGTCGCATCGCCGTCACGGATCAACTGGTCGGACGATGCGATCCAGGTGAGCAACCACTTGCGGTCACGTCGAGTGGTTACCCCTTTCAGATCGGGCCCGATTAAGTCGCCCTTGCCGAACGAATGACAGCTGCTGCACTTCCGCGCGAACACGGCGGCCGGATCCGCTGTCGCGTCCGTCGCAATCGCGATCGCAGCCAGGAGCAGAGCGCCGAGACAGGTAGTTTTATGGCGTCGACGACGCGTGGGAGGCATCCGCCGAAAGCAAGCTCGTCACCATTGCCGCATGCAACAAATATCGGTGTTCGCATTCAATCCGACGTTTGACGAACGGCCAAGTCGCCGCCGCACGTCAAATTAGTCAGCTGCGACAGAGACGATGCGGCGCGAGATTGAGGCGGCTGTCGACGGAGTCGTTTGAGGCCGTTGTGGTCCCGCGAATGGACCACTTGCATAAAGAATGCGTCAGGTCGAGACGGCTATCGCAGGCGGTAACTCATCGTCATGCCGAAGGTGGGTGCGAGGAACGCCGGCATCTCATGAGACCTGCCCTTTGTCGCGGCGGATGTCGCTGACCGCGTCCCGCATCAGCAGCGGCTGGAACCGGCCCGAGGCGCGGCACACCGTCAGCAACTCGTCCAGCGCGTTCAGTTCACTGCGGTCCATCTGGGCGTGATGCAGCATGACGCCGAGCGGCGCAGACGCGCCGCCGATCTCCTCGGCCATCCGCTCGCCCCACCGCTCGCGGACCAGACGCGCGCCTCGGGCGCGCGCGAACCAGTCGATGCCGATCGAGCAGTCGCCCAGGCCAGCGACCGTCACCGGGCCGGCGGTGCGATCGCGCGAAATCGCCGTCAGACCGCTGTCGCGCACGCACGCCTCGGTCGCGGCGGTGCAGCGGTTCCATGGCGGCGTGAAGAAGGGATCCAGGAACGGCCCGAAGCATTCGATGAGCGCCTGCTGCCCGGCTTCGATGTCGCGGCGCTGCGCCTCGACCGGCCGCGACGGCCCGAATTCGCACGGCCGGCCGACCGGCTCGTGGTTCAGGTGCATGAAGCCATGCTGGTGGAGGCCGATCGTCGCGCCGGCGTGCAGCTGGCGCAGCAACTCGTCCGCGAGCTTCGGCGCCAGCGCGGCCGGAATCACCGCGAGGTCGATCGGGCATCGATGCCGCGCGAACAGCTGCAGCAGCCGGAACAGTCGTTCGTTGTCCCACCCGGCATCGTCGTTGCGGAAGAAGATGCGGATCGGTCCAGGCGCGGCGTCGAGCTTGCGCGCGACCGGTTCGAGCCAGCCGGGCATCACGCGCACTCCGCGGCGGGGACGATGGCGGTGGCCCAGTCGAAGCGCGACGCGAGCAACGACGCGACGTACTGCGGATCGAGGAGCGCGTCGCGGTCGGGAAAGATCGGATCGGGCGCGAGCGCGATCGTCATGGCTGCGCCCCCGCCGGGTCGGATCCGACCGGTCCGGTCGCCGCGTCGTCTATCGCGTCGGCGTACCACGCAATGCGCCTGCCGTCCGCCATCGTCCGCATCACGCCTGCGCTGGCGGTGACGCCGATCGACTCCAGCGGCAACGGATCCGCACGCGAGGTCCACGCCACGAGATCGTGGACGCCCAGCGAGACGCCCTCGATCTGGACGAGCGTGAGCGTCGCGTCGTTGCTGGTGCGCACCCGCATCGTCGGCAGCGGCGCCCTGTCGGCCAGCGGGGCGACCAGCGTGACGAAGCGTGCCGTGGCGCGGTCTCGGTGGGTCGCGACGACCACCGGCGCCTTCTCTTTGATCCCGTACTGCGGCGAGACCCAGCCGTCTTCGAGCTCGAGCTCGGGGCCGGCGTCGAAGACCAGCGCAACGCCTGGCGCGGCGGCGGCGGGATGGTCTCCCCTGATGACGGTCGTGCGTTCGGACGGGTCGGGCGCGAGGTGGAATCGCAGATCGTAGCGATGCGGGGTGGCTGCCGTGAGCCGATCCTCGATGATCCAGTACTCGCCGGCGACGAAGATGATGCGCCGCTGGTGCACGGCGTCGTAGCAGGGGCTGACGACCTCACCCCACATCACGTCGAGCAACGGATGGGTGCAGCGGCCGCCGAAGGTGGCGCGCGGCAGCGATCCTTTCGGCGGCCCGGAACGATACGGCGCCTGATCGAGCCCGTCTACCGTAACCGTGTTGTGCGCGCTCGTCCCCTTGAACCAGCGCCGCCATGGCTCGGCGGCCGGATCCGACCGGTAGGTATAGCGCCCCGGATCGATCACCAGGGGCCGGCCGCCCGCGGCAATCTCCACGCTGAGCATGTCGTAGTGGCCGTGGCCGCCGTCGCCCAGCGGACCGCAATCGAAGATCAGGTAGCGCTGGTCCGCGTATGACGTGCGGCGATCGCCCCAGCCGCTGCGCTGAATGTAGTAGCCGCCGGCGTCGAAGCTCCGGGCGGTCGAGGGCGGCGCCTTGCCCTGGCGTCCCTTGCTCGCAACGTAGAGCCAGTCGGGGCGACCGAAGAGCCGCGCCGCCAGCCGGAGAAGCTCGGCGTACCGCCCCGTATCGCTGTCCGACAGGGCGGGAATGTGGCCGTCCGGGCGATGGCAGTGGGCGGCGAATTCGCACGCGCGTTCGAGGCGTGGTCGAACGGTCTCGGCCAGCGCAATCGAGAACCGGCGCGCGTTCTCGCACAATCCGAGGAAGCTCCGCAGCACCAGCAGGTGATAGTGGGTGGATGCCTCACGATGGACGCCATCCGGCAGGATGTCGTCGGTGACGTTGCGGGCCAGCTCTGCCACTGCGAACTCGCGGATCGATCCGTCGGGATCGAGGCACGGCAATGCCAGCGCCGCGATGAACACTGCATACAGTTCGAGCGTCCGGTGATTGCGTTCGGGCGTGAGATGGGCGCGCAGGTGCGCGAGCTGCGCGGCCACGCTCTCGAGCAGGCGCGCGGCGGTGGCGGCGCTGACCTGCCCGGGATCCCGCCGGGTGAAGCGCGCCCACGCATAGATCCAGTTCTGGAGCCGCCGGCCGATCACGTCGCTGGTGTCGAAGGTGACCGGCACCTGCGCCATCCACGATTCGACCAGCCGCTCCCACGCGTCGACGAATCGACGCTCGCCGGTGCGCTGGAACGCCCAGGCGAGGTCGAGGCCGTAATAGAACTCGCTCCATTCGAGGCGCCATTCGCGGTCGGCGGGCAGCGCCGCGCCCAGCCAGTCGGGCTCGACGCCGAGATCCACCGTGACGCCCTGGATCGAGAACCGTCCCTCCGCGACCGCTTCGGCGACTTGCAGGTTCCGGTGCTCGCCGTCGATGACGCAGTACACCGGCCGCGGCGCGCAGGGAGCGAACTCGGTCATCGTGCCTCCGTCCCGGTGGCATACGCGGCCTCGAGCAGCGCCGAGAAACGGTCCGTGCAGCGCGCGAGATCGTACCGGCGCGCGACCGTCTCCGCGCCGCGGCGGCCCATCGCGCACCGGAGGTCCGGATTCGCCGCGAGCTGCCGCAAGGCGTCGGCCAGCGCTTCGGGCGACTGCTCCTCGACCAGCAGCCCGGTCACTCCATGCTCGACCGCCGACGCGATCGCGCCGATGGCGGTCGCCGCCACCGGACGCGCGGACGCCATCGCTTCGAGGACGACGTTCGGCAGACCGTCGCAGTCGCCGGATTTGTCCACCACCGAGGGGACGACGACGACGTCCGCCTCAGCGTATTCGGCCGGGAGCTCGTGATGCGTGCACGATCCGGCAAACACCACGCGGGCGCCGACGCCGGCGTCGGCGGCGAGGCGCTGCAGGCGGTCGCGCTCCGGGCCGTCGCCGACGATCCGCAACCGGGTCGTGTCGCGGAGCATTGCGAGCGCGCGGATGAGCACATCGAATCCCTTCTTCTCGACCAGCCGCCCGACCGCCAGCAGTTGCAACAGGCGGCTGTTGCCGGTGGCGTGCCGCGGCGGCGCCGGTCGAAAGCGTGCGCGATCGACGCCGTGCGGAACGAGGTGAATCCGGCCGTCGGCGAGGGTGCGGGCAACGTCGTCGTTGCACGCGACGACGCAGGCTGCGCGTCGGGCGCGCGCGCGGAGCGCGGACACGTCGACTTTCCGGGCATCCCGGGCATGGACGCTGAACCCGAACGGGACGCCGAGAAGGCGCGCGGCAGACTCGCCGACCTCGGCAGGCGTGTGGGCGAAATACGCGTGCACGCCGGTCACGCGTCTGCCGGCCAGGTCGCGACGCACCGCGGTCGCCTGTTCCGCGGCCGGACCTGCCGGGAGAAAGCGGACCAGCGGGAGGAGCGCCTGGCAGCCGGGCTGCGACGCGCCGCGATCGCCCGGCTTGGTCGCGAAGACGGCCGCGAGCACGCCCCGTTCCGCGAGCGCCAGCAGCTCGTTCACGGCGAAGGTCTCGGAGGTACGCGGAAAGCCGCTGACGATCACTGCAATCTGCGGCCGCGTCATGTCGTTCGCGCCTCTAGCAGGCGATGCACGCGCGAGCGGATGCGCGTCAGCCCTTCCATGTCGATCCGCGAGGCGGTCGGCACGGGTGGGGCAGCAAGCGCCGCGCGCCTGTGCGATTCCATGTTCGGTCCTCGAAAGCTAGGACCGTGCGCGGCGCGGCCGCGGAACAGAATTTTTTGAGCGTGGCTGCGGGATTACACCGCGGCGCTGGCCGGGGAACGACGACGGCGGCCGCGCCGGCCGAGCGCGAACAGCGAGAGCACGGCGATCGGCACCGCCGACAGCGCCACCGCCGTCCAGGAGATGGCGCGCGGCAGGGGACGCAGGGCGTCGCCGGTCAGCGCAAACGCGGCCCAGAAATGCGGGTCGGCGAGGTTGGTGCCGCTCTCGAGGAAGCGAAGCTTCGCCCGCCGCAGCGCCTCGTCGCGCGGCTCGCCCCGCTGCAGGTGGTGATAGAAGACCTGCATGAAGGCGGCGGTCGGCCGGTCGGCCACACGCCACATCGTGGTCACGGTGCTGCGCGCCCCGGCGGCGAGAAACGCCCGGCTGAAGTTCTCGACCCCTTCGCCGCCGACGAACCGGCCCCGTTCGGTCTCGCACGCGCTCAGCACCGCCAGTTCTACGCCGTCGAGCGGCAGCCCGTAGGCTTCGCGCAGGAAGAGGTAGTCGGCGCCGGCAGTGGACCCGGCTGCGGGCGAAAAGACGATCCGTGATTGTTCGAGCGCGCTCGCGTCGGCCACGGCGTGCGTCGCCAGATGCAGGATTGGCGCGCGCTCGGTCGCGGCGAACAGGTACGCCTTCCGGTTCTCCGTGCCCAGGTGCAGCTTCGCCTTCCCGGCCAGCTCCGACGCGACCTGGCGCGCTTCGTCGGCCGAGCCGTCGAGCCGGCCGCGCAGCTGCGCCGCATCGTCGAGATCGGCCGACGTGAACCGGGGATCGGCGAACGCGCGCAGCTGCAGCTGCCACGGTGGCAGCCACCGGTGGGCGGCGGTTGGCCCACGGAGAAGCGTCGCGGCGGTCGGCGTATACGAGACCGCGGCGCGCTCGATCAGCAGGCGGTCGGCGAGCGGCAGCGCATCGAACGGCACGACCGCCAGCGCGCCATCTGGCACGATGACGACGCGATTGATGCCGTCGAACCACTCCGGGGGCGGCAGCAGGCGGCCGCCGGCATCGCGCGCCAGGGCGCGCCACTCGCTGGAAGGTCCCGCCGCCGCGATGTCGACGAGCTTCGTGAGCTGGCGGTCGTCGACGTCGAGCGGAATCACCGCCGCCCGGTCGCGCGTGATCGCGATGACCGCCGACCCCTGCGCGCTGTGCCAGTAGTCGAGCAGCAACATCGAGGCGGGCAGTGCGCGCTGCACCGACGCGAGATCGATCGCCTTCTCCAGGCCGAGCCGCTCGCGCCAGACGCGCGAGTGGCTGCGTTCGAGCAGGGCGAACAGATCCGCCGGCGTCCAAATGCTCAGCGTCGCTTTGATCAACGTGTCGTAAACCTCACGCTTGTCAGTGAGGAAGTCAGTGCGCAGCGACTGCACCCCGATGTGCTCGCGCACCTCCTCGATTGTCCGGATCGCCTGGTTCAGGTAGTCCGCGGCCCGGCCGGGGTCGGGCTCCAGCCGGCCGAGCCCATACAACGCCTTCCACTCTTCTTCCGGCGTGTGCAGGTCGCCCGCGAGCGCCAGCGCCGCGCGGTAGTCTGCCGCTGCGGCTTCGCCGTGGTTGGTTCGCAGGTTGGTCTCGCCACGATACAGCCGGGCGTGCAGCATCAGCCGCCTGTTCCCGGCGGCGGTCGCGGTCTCGAGCGCGGTCGTGAACGTGCGCTCCGCCTCGTCGAGCCGCCCCAGATCCAGCGCCAGGACGATGCCGCGGTTCTTGAGCACGTTGATCTCGCCGTCGGCGGCGCGGTCGCGGGCGAACAGGCGTCGCGCCTCGTCGTAGGTGCTCAGCGCCTTGATCGGATCGCCGAGCCGCCGGTAGAGCACGCCCAGGTTCGCGAGTACCTCCGCGCGTTCGCGCGGCCTCAGCTCTCCGCTGAGGCTGTCGAGCTCGGTGAAGACCGCGAGCGCTTCCTGGTAGCGGCCGATCTTGAGCAGCAGCGTCGCCTGGTTGGACAGCAGGATCCGCCGCCGCCGGCCCGCCCATGGTTCATTCTGCGAGGCCGTGGTGACGTCGAGCGCTTCCTGCGTCAACCGCGCGGCGTCGGCGTAACGGCCGAGGAAGAACTGGACGTTGGCGAGGTTGCCCAGTTGCTCGGCGCGCAGGGTGCGGTTGCCGGTCGCGGTTGAGCGCTCGAGCGCCAGCCGTATCAACCGCTCGGCCCCGGGGTAGTCGCCGGCGTAGAGTGCGGTGACGCCGCTGCGATTCAGGGCAAGCGCGGCACCAGCCGCATCGCCGAGCGCGTCGAACACGCGGGTGGCCTCGGCTGCATGCCTGGCGGAATCGGCGTACTTGCCCAGGCCCGCTTCGACGTTGGCCAGCGACAACAGCGCCTCGCCGCTTTCCGCGGTTCCGGGCTTTGCGCCCTGCAGCGCCCGGAGGTAGGACTCGAGAGCCCCCTTCGCGTTCCCGGACTGCTCAAGCCTCGCGCCTTCGGCCAGCGCGCTCTTGACGTCGGCAGGCGCGGCCGTGGCGCCGGCGGCCGCCGCGATGGTCAGCGCGAGCGCCAGGGCAATCCTCACCGGGCAAGCGTACTACAGCGATTCACGATGTTCTGTTCCACGCTGGCGGCCGACGGCGTCTCAGTCATCAAGTGCCGCAGTGTCGGATTGTCCGGGATTGCGAGACGGTGCGACCCACCTGCCGGGAGGGGTATGTGAGCGTTGACTTTCGCGGCCGTACTGGCGGCATCCCACGCTACGGCGCCGAGCCCGACTGCATCCCGATCGAGCGTTTCGACGGTCCGCTGGATTCCCGCGATCGCACGCATGCCGAGGGCTGCCTGCGGTGTCAGGCCGAACTTGCGCTGTGGCGCCAGTTTGCCGGCGGATCGGCCGCGTCGGACGAAGGCGCCGCCGTCCGCTGGGTCGCAGCCGAGCTCAGGCGGCGGCTCACGGCGGCGTCCGATCCGGCCGCACCACGCGTGGATCGGCGCTGGCCGGGCATTTCGCGCCTCGCTGCGGTTGCCGCCGTCGTCGCCGCGGTCACGGCCGTCTCCGTCGTCCGCGACCGTGAGCCGCCCGTGACGGACGTGCAGCCGGCGTCGCAACAGTACCGGACCGTGCGGATCGACGCGATAGCGCCGCTGGGCGATATCGACTCGATCCCTCGTGCCATCGAATGGTCACCGGTCGGCGGCGCGGCCGTGTATGATGTCGCGGTATTCGAGGTGGACCGCTCCACGCTGTGGCGCGGCTCGTCATCAGCGCCGCGCATCGAGCTCCCTCTATCGCTCAGCGCGCAATTCGCCCCTGGCAAAACAGTCTTCTGGGAGGTGACGGCGCGCAGCGCCTCGGGCATTGTCGTCGCGGATTCCGGCGCGCAGCGATTTCGCGTGTCGGCACTGAAGAAGGAATGAGCATTGGGGACCGACATGGCTGGATTCTTCAAACCGGTTCGTCTCTCGATTGCGGCGGCCGCGATCGCCGCCGCAGCGATCGGCCTCGGCGCCCAGACCGCCGGTGTCGTGCCGCCGGCAGCCGGAATCAGTTCCACCACCGCTGATGTCGTACCACCGCCGTTTGTCGGCGTCTCCCTGAAAGTCCGCAATGAAACCGCCGCGCCCGGTGGCATCGCGCAGGTGAAGCTCTTCGTCACCGAGCCGCAACCGATTTCAACCGCCGGAGGCAGGCTGCGGATCGGCGGCTTCAGCTCGTTCGACGGCATCGCGCTCATGAGCCAGGCGGGCGATACGATGGGTGTGGCCGTAGTCCGAGGCAACGAGCTGTCGGTCTCGATCGTCTCGCCGAGCGCGACCTTCGGCCTGAACCCCGATTATCCGATTCTGACCGTCGCCGGCCGCGTCCCGCCGAACACCCCGCTCGACGCCAGGTTCCCGCTCGACATCGACGAGGCGTCGCTCCAGTTCACCGACGCCGCCGGCGCGGCGTATCCCATTCACGCCAACGGGGGAGAGTTGCGCGTCGCGCCGACTGTCGGCGTCGACGACGTGCGGCCTGGCAGCAGCGAAGTTGGGGCGGGCGCGACGGTCACCATCCTCGGTCGCGGCTTCCAACCCACCACGCGCGTCCGGTTTGAGGAGACCCTGCTGTCCGCGGTGGAATTCGTGGACGCGTCCACGATGCGCGTGACGCTCGGGCAGCCGGCAAGGATGCACGGGATGGGCATCCGAGTGATCAACCGGGATGGCGCGCAAGACGAGTACTTCTCATACCAGCGCACCGCGCGCCAGGGCACGAGCATCCACCCGGTGCTGCGCAGCACCGTGCCGATCTTCGCCGACAGCCGTGTGACCAGCGCCGTTGTCGTCGTCGACGGCGCGTTCACCGGGCTCGCCCTGCAGAATCTGAACGCCAACCCGGTGACCGCCGTTGCCGAACTGCTGGACGCGGGAGGCAGCGTGCACGCGAGTGCCGCCATCACGGTGGAAGCGAACCGCTTCGTGGTGCAGGAGCTCACCGAGTTGTTCGGCGTCGCGTATTCACCCAACCAGCAGATTCGTGTCCGGTCGAGCGCACCGTTTCAGGTGATGGGAATCGCGATCGACGCCGCGGGCGGCGCGCGTCCGATCGTGCCTCGCTAGATCGCGTTCGCGCCGTTTCGCCGCGCCGCTGCTCGACCGGCCCGCATGGGGGCGGGCGGTATAATCCGGCCAATGTCCCTCGGCGACACGTCGGACGACGAACTGGTCGCAATCTGCCGGAAGGTTTCAGGCACCGAGCGGGACGCTGCGGTCAACGAGCTCTTCAGCCGGCATTACGAACGCGTTGCGCGCTGGTGCCTGCGCCTCACCGGCGACCGGGAAGCGGCGGCCGACCTCGCGCAGGACGTTTTCCTGAAGGCGCATCGCCATCTCGCCTCCTTTCAGGGGTCGTCGCGTTTTTCCACCTGGCTCTACACGATCGTCAGGAACGAGTCCGTGAATCGCGTCCGCCGCGCCGGGCCGGCGACAGAAGACGAGGAGCTGCTTGCCGACGTGGCCACGGTCGAGGCCGGGCCGGACGAGCTCGTCGAGCGCGGCGATCGCAGCAACCGCCTGAAGGAATTTCTGCTGACGACACTGGATGATACCGAGCGGACGGTGTTCACGCTGCATTTCGGCGATGATATGCCGCTGGATGCGGTGACGCGCCTGCTGGCGCTCGAGAACAGCAGCGGCGCGAAGGCCTACATCGTCAGCGCCAAGCGGAAGCTCGCGAAGGCCGCCAGTCGGCTTCGCGCGCGCGGAGAGCAGCTGTGACATCGACACCCGGAGGCGCCATGCGCCGCGCGCTGAACGGAACGGTCCAGGCCTCGCGGGAGTGCGTCGCCCTCGAGCGCTTCGCCGAAGGGCTGACGCCGGCGGAGCGCGCTCACGTCGCTGGCTGCGTCCGCTGCCAGAAGGAAGCCGCGCTTTGGAGCAGCCTCAACGACCCGGCGCCGCGCGGCGACGAGAACGCCGACGTGCAGTGGATCGTCAAGGAGCTGAAACGGCGGAATGCGGCGCCGGCTGCCGCCGCAGCGCGCCGGCCTTTCTGGCGCCCGCTGTCGGCGATTGCAGCAGCGCTGGTCCTGGCGGCGGCGCTGGGCTACGCTCTGCGCGATCGCGAACCACAGCTCACCGGCACCGGTGGAATCGAAACGTATCGAGGCACGCGACTCCAATTGACGTCTCCCGTTGGCGATCAACGGGACGTGCCGCGCCGGCTCGAATGGCTCGCGGTCGACGGCGCGGTGAAGTACGAGGTCTCGATGTTCGAGGTCGACCGGACGCCGCTCTGGAGCGGATCGACCAGCATTCCGCGGGTGGAGCTTCCTTCGGACGCGGCCGCGCGGCTCGTACCGGGGAAGACGGTCATGTGGGAAGTGGTCGCGCGCGATGCCTCCGGGGCTTCGCTCGCGTCGTCCGGCCCGCAGTCGTTCCGCGTCGCGGCCAGGTAAGCGCTGCACGCGCGCGTTTCGCGGTTGCTTACTGCGGGTTGAGCCCTTCCATCTCGCCCACTTCATCAGGCGTCAGCTGCGGCAGGTGCCGGATGAAATGCACCAGCTTCCATCCCAGCTCTTCGCCCTTCGGCGATCCGTCGCCCCACGCCGGCATGCCGGTGAACCGGATACCGTACTCGATGAAGTAGAACAGTTCGCCATCGGTGAGATCCTGCGTCGCCGCGAGGCGCATGTCCGGCGCGCGCGGGAAGAGTGCCTTGCCGACGGTGGTAGTGCCGCTGCCGTCGTTGGCGTGGCAGGAGGCGCAGTTGCGGGCGAAATGGTGGAGTCCTTCGGCGATGGTGGCTTTGGTGGAGGGAAACGGCGAGGGCCGGTTGCGGATCTCGCGCGGCACCGCCCAGCGGCGCGCGGCGCGCGCGACCCGGGTCTCGAGCGCGCCCGGCGCCGGCCGCGCGCTCAACCCGGTGGCGACGATGAAGCCGAGGCCGGCCGCGGCCATCAGGAGAACGATGACCGCGGCGGCCGCAGCGACTTTCAGCGGACTTGCCAAGTGTTGACTACGATCCGCTCTTCCCACGCACCTGCGCGCACTGCCGCAGGTGGCTGCTCTGCTTGCCGGTGATGATGTCGTCGTGGTGCGCCTGCTTCGCGATCGCATCGAAGCAGGCCTCGAACGCCTTGGTGCCGGGCGCGGCCGTCGCCTGGCACTGCGCGAACCAGACGCGCGCCTGATCCCCGAGCAGCGCGCCATTGCCGATGAAGTCGTTCGGCACCCGCGTGTCGCAGCCGCCGAGCAGCACGGTTGCGTCTTCGACGCCGTCGAGGTTGGCGTCGGTGAACCAGCCCATGTCGTGCATCTCGGCCAGCGTCGTGTCGAACGGCGCGATCAGGCTGTGCGTGAGATCGCCGTTGATTGCCGGCTCCATCAACAGGTTCCGGAACGCGATCGGATCCCAGTGGTTGAGCGTCGAGCCCGGCGCGATCGGCGTGCTGGCGTAGAGCTGCGGCCGATCGGCGAGATCGGTGCCGGCGCGGCGCGCCTGGTTCAGCCCGATCGTCAGCGTCAGCGGCGCCGCCGCCACCGCCGCCTTGATCGCGTCGCCGGTGGCACGCAGGACGCGCACCGACGAGATGGTGATCGTCGGGTCGGCGCCGCCGAGGCCCGCGGGCGGGTTGTCGGCGACGTTGTCGGCCACGAGCACCGCGATGGCGCCGGCGTTCTGCGCGTTCTTCACCTTGACGACGAACGTGCAGGTGCCGCGATCCACCAGCGCGATCTTGCCGGCAATGTCGTTGACGATCGGTTCGCAGGCGTCCGTGGTGGCGCCGACGCCGTCGCTTGCGACCACGACCGAGCCGGTAATGCCGGTCGCGGGAATCAGCGGCCCGAACGAGGCCGTGCCGTAGCGCGTGCCGTCGATGCTCGGCAAAGTCGGCGTGTCGAGCTCCGGACGCCCGAAGAGGAGCGTCGTCGGCACCGCCGCGGCGACGTTGCCGCCAGTCCAGACGATCTGATCCACTTTCTGGATCGCCGCCAGGCGGTCGGCCGCCGGCCCGGCCAGCAGCGCCGGGAACTGCGTGTTGGTCGAGCCGTCGAGCGTGTTGTCGAGGAACGGATCGGTGACGCCGCCCGGCGTGTTGCCGGTGGTGCGGCTCATGAAGCTGGAGAAGCCGAGGCCGTGCCCGAACTCGTGCAGCAGCACGACGACCAGATCGTTGCGGACGCCATGGTTGTTGTCGAGGCCGAGGTAGAAGTCGAAATCGCTGCTGAACTGCGCGATCACCTCGGGAAACTCGACGCCGAGCCCTAACGCGGCCGCGAGGTCGGTCCCTGCGCGCTTGTCGGCCAGCGCGCCGTGGTAATTGGTATCTGCTTTGCCGCCCGGAAACCCGGGGGCGGCGAGATCGTTGAAGTTGCGGATGCTGAACCGCGCCGCCGCGGCGCCGAGCACGTTGGGTCCGAGCGGATCGAAGCTCGCCGAGATCTGGATGTCGATGTTGCTGTCCAGCGACGCGCCCCAGAGATCAGCGGCGAACTGGAATGCGATCAGCCGCTGCTGTCCCTTCGTGGTGCCGGGGTTGCCGCCCACCGGCGCCGCCGGCGCCGGATCGTTGAACCCTTCGTTCGGGCCATCGGTGTTGATGATCGTGATGTGCGCGCTGGCAGCCGCGGGGGCCGGAATGGCAACGACGGCGGCAGCGAGGGCGAGCGGAATGAGACGGGTGATGAGGGATTTCATCGCCTTACTCCTTCCCGCTCGTCGCGGGCGTCTGCGAGAGGAACGCCACCGCTTCTTCCAGCGAGTTGACGCAACGCACGTCGTTGGTGCCGTTTTCGTTCGGCCTGGCGACGAGCACGTGATCGAAGCCGTTGAACTGGGTCAGGGCGCGGCCGCCCGAGGTTGCCGCCACGCTCTCGGTCCGCGTGGTCATCGCGGTCAGCGTCGCCACCAGCTCGCGCGCCTCCTGCGGCGACAGATCGCGAAGCTTGCCGGTGCTCTTGTCGATGCGTACTTTCCTGCCGGCCAGCTTCACCGCTGCGTCTTCGCCGCGGTTTGATTCCTGCGCGTTGACCGGCGTGTCGCCGGAGCGCAGCATCAGGGCGCCGGCAAGCCCGAGGGCGAGCATGCCGAGGCGCACGCGTCTGGTTGTCATGAATTCTCTCCTTGTGGTTGGGACCGATTTCGAAAAAGCACTCTGAAGCGGGGCGAATTCTGGAACGCGGGGCGGTGAAAAGTCCAGCGCGTTCGCAGCGGCGGCGGCCGGAAAACTTCATCGCCGGCCGTCAGATTTGATTTTCTGGATCGGCGAGGTCGATGGTCCGCGAGCCTGAATCCGCGAGGTGTGGCGTTTGACACCACGGCTGGGATGGATCCGTGGAAGTGTGTATGGTTCCCCGACGCCCGGCTGATAGCCGACTTACGTCAGCGTCGCGGCGGCACGATCGCGGCCACCACCGCCGAGTACCACTCGCCCTGGTTGTGCACGTAGGCGCCGCGCATCCAGGCAATGGCCGTCCGCGGATCGCGCCACTTCGGGATCACGGGCCGCAGGTTGTCGAAGGCGGAGTTGCGCGTGAACGGCGTCCACGTCCATTTGCCGTCGGCGCCCCGCTCGCCGCGAAAGAGCTCGTAATGGCGCTTCCGGTCGGCCTCGCTCACGAGCGGCGATCCGCTCACCGGATCGGCATCGGTGGAGATGTAGACGACGTTCGGGTTGTTGGGATCGAGGGCGCCGAGGCCGGCGTAGTCGTCTTCGCTGGGGTAGAGGCGCCGGCCGGCATGGGCGATCTCCTCGTGATGCCAGCCCGAGGCGTCGAGCCGGGCGTAGTGGTAGCGAAGATCCATGCCCCCCTGGCCCTGCGGCAGGCCGCGGCCGTCGCGCTGGGTCGAGAACAGCACGTACGGACGGTCTGTTGAATCCAGTTCGACATCAGCCATCCACGCGACGTCGTCCGGCGTCCCCTGAAAGATCTTCGTGAAGTCCCACGTCGCGATCGAGGTTTCCGTGGAGGTGCTCAGCGCGCCGACGCGCGTGCCGTCGGTCTTGAACATCGCCCCGTCCCGGACGTAGCCGTGGTACAGGCTGTTGTCGAAATTTCGCGGATGATCTTCGGTGGCGATGAAATGGATCGTGCCCTTGCCGTCGTCCGCGAACTTCAGGTACGGGCTATAGCCGCCCTTGCCATACAGCCACCGTCCACCGTACTTCCAGGTCTGGCCGTCGTCGTCCGAGTACATGTAGTTCGGATCGTGGTGAAAGGCGCGGATGAAGTTGTAGAGGCGTCCATTCGGCATCCGGAACAGATTCGCGTAGGTCGCGTTATTGCCCGCCACCGCGGCGTTCTCGCCCGGCGTCTCGACGACTAGTGCCGGCCCCCACGCGAGCGGGTCGTGCGGCTCGGAGATGCGGTAGTACATGCGCCGCTCTTTCGCGTGCTTGCTGTAGACGGCAAGATAACGGCCGTCGGGCCTGACGAAGAACGCCGGCGCGTCGTGATCGTCCTGCTCCAGGTGCGGATGGAGCACAGTCGTCTTGACGGTGCCATTCCGCAGATCGTAAACGGCAATCTCGACGTTGCCCCAGCGCGGATCGCTCGTGTTCGCCTGGTTGCTGCCGACGGCACGCACCGATCCGATGACGAGCTTCCCCTCGTTGACGATGACCCGCGGATCCATGAACCAGGACCACGCGCCGTTGTCGTTCAGCTGCACCAGCGTGGCCGCGACGTAGTTGTGCGGATACGCCTCGACGGTGACTGCGTCGAGCTCACCGCGCAGGCTGTCTGGGGCTGCCGCGCCGCGCGGCGGCGTGCCGGCGACCACGAGCATCGCGGCAGCGAGGCACGTCATTGTTCGCTTCATGGCAGGACACCAAACGTGAACACCGTCTTCGATCGATAGGTGGCGCCGGGGCGGAGAATCGTCGACGGGAAATGCGCGTGGTTCGGGGAATCGGGGAAGTGCTGCGTCTCGAGGCAGAAGCCGCTGCGCGCGGCGTAGGCGTGTCCGAGCTTTCCAAGCTGTCCGCTCAGGTGATTGCCGGAGTAGAACTGCACGCCCGGTTCGGTGGTGGAGATTTCGACCGTCCGGCCGCCGGCGGGCTCGACGACGTGGGCGGCGCGGCGAAGGCCGGGCGCCCCCTGCAGGACGAAGGTGTGGTCGTAGCCCGACCCGCGCTTCAACTGCTCGTGCGCGGCGGCGATCCGCGCGCCGATCGGCGTCGGCCGGCGGAAATCGAACGGCGTCCCCGCCACCGGCGTCAGCTCGCCGGTTGGAATCATCGTCTCGTCCACGGGCAGGAACTGATCGGCGTCGAGCACGAGGACGTGTCCGAGGATGTCTCCCTGACCTTCTCCCGCGAGGTTGAAGTAGCTGTGCTGCGTCAGGTTGATTGGCGTCGACGCGTCGGCGGTGGCTTCGTAGTCGACGATCAGCTCGTTTCGCGGCGTGACTTCGTAGGCGACGCGCGCGCTCAGCGTTCCCGGGTACGACTCCTCGCCGTCGCGGCTGGTGTAGGTGAACACGACGCGCGTGCCGCCGTCGGGACGGTCGGCCTGTGCCTGCCACACCACCTTGTCGAAGCCTCTGACGCCGCCGTGCAGGTGGTTCGGGCCGTTGTTCGTGGCGAGCTGATAGGCGCGGCCGTCGAGGGTGAAGCGCCCTTTCGCAATCCGGTTGCCGTAGCGCCCGACCACCGCGCCGAAGTAGCGGGAGCGCTCGAGGTAGCCCTGCAGGTCGTCGAAGCCGAGGACGACGTCGCCGATGGCGCCGCGGCGATCCGGGACGCGGATCGACACGAGGATCGCCCCGTAGGTGATGGCCCGCACCTCGAGCCCGCGCCCGCTGGTCAGCGTGAAGAGGCCGATCTCTGTGCCGTCGGCCAGCCGGCCGAACGCCGGCATCAGATCTTGACGAGGTCGGCGATCCTGATGATTTTCTTCTGGTCGATGCTGTTGCGAATCGCGATTCCGGTCAGGCACGACATCGCCCCGGCGCGCGAGTCGGGCAGCTTCATGTAATCGGGCGCCGACGCCTTGCGGAAGATCTGGTCGCGCATGCGATCGTCGCCGCCGCCGTGTCCGCCCACCGGCTTCGGCACCGGCACGCTCGTGCGCTTGCCAAAGCTCTTGGTGATGTAGATCTCGTGCTCTTGCTCCACCGGCCACGGCTGCCGCTCGAACGACTGGACGTCGAGCCGTCCCTTCTCGCCGTTGAAGGCGACGCGGTAGCCCTCGTAGGGCGTGAACGCGTTGAGCGCGTAGCTCATCGTCGTGCCGTTCGAGTACTTCACCACCGCCGACATCGTGTCGAAGATGTTGATGTCTTCGCGGAAGACGCAGCCGTCGCGGTAGTAGCCGTCGACGTCCTCGCATTTCGCGTAGAGGTCCATCCGCTTCTTGTCCTTCGTCATGTCGTAGTAGAAGCGGCATTCCGCTTTGTGCGGGCAGGTCCGGCAATTCGTGCCGCGGAAGGTGCCGTTCTTGCCGTAGATCTGCAGCCCGCCGGAGCCCGAGACCTCGACCGGATCCGCCCCCAGCCACCAGTTCATCAGGTCGAAGTGATGGCTCGCCTTGTGGACCAGCAGCGAGCCGCTGTTCTCGCGCAGCCGGTGCCAGCGGCGGAAGTAGTCGGCGCCGTGAATGACATCGAGATACCAGCTGAAATCGACCGAGACGATGCGGCCGATCTCGCCCGACATCAGGATCTCTTTCATCTTCTGGTGCGCGGGGGCGTAGCGGTAGTTGAAGGTGACGACGATCTTGCGGTTGTTGCGCTTCTCGGCGTCGAGGACCGCCTGGCACTTGGCCTCGTCGGTGGTCATCGGCTTCTCGGTCATCACGTCGAGGCCGCGGTCGAGGCCCTTGATGATGTACTCGTGGTGGAAGCCGTCGACGGTCGTGACCATCAGCAGGTCGGGCTTCGCCTTGTCGAGCATCTCGCCGAAGTTCGTGTAGGTCGGGCAGCTGACGCCGATGAATTCCCTGGCCACCTGCGCGCGCTTCGGGTTCGGGTCGCAGAGGCCGACGAACTCGAGCAGGTCCGGGTAGCGCTCCACCAGATCGCGGCCCCACATGCCGCTGCCGCGGTCGCCGGTGCCGACAATCGCGTAGCGGCGGCGGGCGGGCGGCTGCGCGAGCGCGTCGCCCGGCAGCAGCGAGGCGCCGAGAGCGGCGGCGCCGGCGACCTTGACGAACTCGCGGCGGGAGCTGGTCGGAACCTCGGACATCGTCGTCCCTCCTGGCCCGGGATCCTAGCACACCGCTGCCGCCAAAACCGCGAAAGCGTGTGGACTTTAGCGGTAAAGTATAGTAATTCACGCGGCGACCCGAGGCGTCGCGATGGCGATTCTGGCGTGCTCATGACCCGGTACGTGTTGACCGTGAACTTGCGGGACGATGCGGCGGCGATCGCGGATTACCGCGAGCATCACCGCCGTGTGTGGCCGGAAGTCCTGCAGAGCCTGCGCCGCGCCGGCGTGCACCGCATGGACATTCACATCCTCGGCCGGCGGCTCGTCATGGTGCTCGACCTGAACGACGGCCTCGATTTCCGCCAGGTGTTCGCGGCCCACCTCGCCTCCCACCCTCGTGTCCGCGAATGGGAGCAGATGATGCGATCGCTGCAGGAGCCGGCCGCCGATGCGCCGGCGGGCGAATGGTGGGCGGTGATGGAGCCGGTGTTCCGCCTTTCATGACCGAGCTGCGGCAGGGCTGGCCGCTGCCGTCGCGGCCGCGTCCGATCGTGATCGTCGGCGCCGGCGCGATCGTCCGCACGGCACATCTGCCCGCGTACCTGCGCCTCGGCTTCCCGGTCGCCGGCCTGTTCGATCGCTCACTCGAGACCGCGCGCCAGACCGCCGCGATCTTCGGGCTGCCGACTCCGTTCGCCACGCTCGACGATGCGTCTGCCGCCCCCGGCGCTGTCTTCGACGTCGCCGTGCCCGGCGACGCGATCCTCGGCGTGTTGTGCCGCCTGCCGGTCGGCGCCGCGGTGCTGATTCAAAAGCCGATGGGCGTGAATCTGGCCACGGCGTGCCGCATTCTCGAGACGTGCCGCGCGCGTCAGCTCGTCGCCGCGCTCAACTTTCAGCTGCGCTTCAGCCCCAATATGCTGGCGATCGCGCAGCTGGTCGGCGAGGGACGCCTCGGCGACCTCACCGACATCGAAGTCCGCATCGTCGATCGGCAGCCGTGGGAGCAGTGGTCCTTCCTCGCGGACACGCCGCGTGTGGAGGTGCTCTACCACTCGATTCACTATCTGGATGCCATCAGGTGGCTGGCCGGCGAGCCCCGGGGCGTCCACTGCCGCGCCATCGCTCATCCCGCGCTGGCCGGTCTGCGCGACACGCGCAGCTCGATCATCCTCGACTACGGCAATCGGATTCGCTGCTCGTTGACCCTCAATCACACCCATCGGCACGGCGCCGCGCACCGGGCGTCGTTCTTCAAGGTCGAGGGCGGCGCCGGCGCGGCGATCGCCACGCTCGGCGTCAACCTGGATTATCCAACCGGGCCGCCCGACTCGCTGGAAGTCGCCCTCGACGGCCGCGCGTGGGATAGGATTCCCCTGCGCGGCTCGTGGTTCACGTCCGCGTTCGAGGGGCCGATGTCGAACCTGCAGCGATTCGTCGCCGGCGAGGACGCCGCGCTCGTCTCGCCGGTCGACGACGCGATCAAAACCATGGCGGTGGTCGAAGCGTGCTACCGATCGAGCGAAGGCGGATCGACCCCGATTCCGGAGGTGTGATGCCGGCCGTCCCCGCGCCGCGAATCGACGCCCATCAGCATTTCTGGAAGTACCAGCGGAGCGAGTACGGCTGGATCGACGACTCGATGGCCGGGCTGCGCCGCGATTTCCAGCCCGAAGACGTGCAGCGCGACATGAGCCGCGCCGGGTTCATCGCCGCGGTGGCCGTCCAGGCGCGGCAGACGATCGAGGAAACGGAGTCGCTGCTCGCGCTCGCCGGCGCCAATCGCTTCATTGTCGGCGTCGTCGGCTGGGTGGATCTGCAATCGCCGGACGTGCGGGCACAGCTGCAGCGCTTCGCCGGCCACCCGAAGCTGGTCGGCGTTCGCCACATCGTGCAGAGCGAAGCCGACGATCGGTTTCTCCTGCGTCCGGATTTCTGCCGCGGTCTGTCGTTGCTCGTCGAGTTCAACCTCGCCTACGACCTCTTGATCTACAGCCGGCACCTCGCCGTCGCGGCGGAGCTCGCGGCGCGATTCCCCGAACAGCGATTCGTCCTCGACCACCTGGCCAAGCCGGATGTGCGGCGGGGAGAGATTCGCAGCTGGGAGGCCGGGCTGCGACGACTGGCTGCCTGTCCCAACGTCTGGTGCAAGTTGTCGGGGCTGGTGACCGAAGCCGACTGGGGCGCGTGGACGCCGGCGCAGCTGCGCCCGTACCTGGATGTCGCGTTCGCGTGTTTCGGCGCCGGCCGCCTGATGATCGGTTCCGACTGGCCGGTGTGCACGCTGGCCGCCGACTACGCGCGCGCGATGGCGGTGGTAACGGAGTACGTCGCCGATCGACCGGCCGCCGAGCGCGACGGCGTCCTCGGCGGGAATGCGGCGCGATTCTGGAACCTGCAGTCATCAGGCGTCGTGGGTGTCCCGGCATGACCGGTCGCCGGATGCTGGCTGCGGCGCTCCTGGTCTGGGCGTGTGCCGCGGCGGCGTGCGGCCGCCGCGACTCGAGCGGTGCTCCGACGATCGCCGTGATCCCGAAAGGCACGTCGCACATCTTCTGGCAGAGCATCCACGCCGGTGCCGAGAAGGCGGCGCGCGAGCTGAACGTCCGGATCATCTGGCGCGGCCCGCTGCGCGAGGACGATCGCGATTCGCAGGTCTCAGAAGTCGAGGGCTTCGTCAGCCGCGGCGTATCGGGCATCGTCCTCGCACCGCTCGACGACGCGGCGCTGGCCGCGCCGGTGGCGGATGCGAAACGCCGCGGAATCCCGGTCGTGGTGATCGACTCCGGCCTCAAGGGCGACGACTACGTCAGCTTCGTGGCCACGGACAACCGTGCCGGCGGCCGCCTGGGCGGCGAGCATCTGGCGTCCGTGATCAACCGCCGCGGCAAGGTCGTCCTGCTTCGCTACGCCGAAGGCTCCGAGAGCACCATCCAACGCGAGGAAGGATTCCTCGAGGCGCTCGCCGGGGAAAAGGCGATCGAGATCGTCAGCGCCAACCAGTACGGCGGCGCCGACGTCGAGGGCGCCTACAAGAAGGGCGAGGCGCTGCTCAGCCGCTTCAAGAACGGCGACGGCAGCCTCGGCGTCGACGGCATCTTCTGCCCGAACGAGTCGACGACGATGGCGATGCTGCGCGTGCTCGAGGACAACGGGTGGGCCGGCAAGGTGAAGTTCGTCGGCTTCGACAGCTCGGAGGCGCTGGTCAAGGGACTCGAGAACGGTCACATCGACGGGCTCGTGCTGCAGGACCCGGTCAACATGGGCTACCTCGGCGTGAAGACGATGGTTGCGCACTTGAACGGCCAACCGGTGGAGCGGCGCATCGACACGGGTGTTCGTCTCATCACGCGCGCGCAGATGAACGAGCCGGAAGCGCGCGAGCTGCTGCGCCCCGATCTGTCGAAGTGGCTCCAGCCGTGAGCGCGCCGCGGTTCGAGATGCGCGGCGTCTCGCGTCGGTTCGGGGCGACCTTCGCGCTCGACGGCGTCGACTTCGCGGTGCACGGCGGCGAGGTGTGCGCGCTGGTCGGGCAGAACGGCGCCGGCAAGAGCACGCTGATGGCGATCCTCGCCGGCGCGCTCGCGCCCGATGCCGGCGAGATGCGCATCGACGGGGCGCCGTACGCGCCGCGCGATCCGCTCGCCGCACGCCGCGCCGGCGTGGCGATGATTCACCAGGAGCTGTCGCTGGCGCCCCACCTGACGGTGATGGAGAACATCGTCCTCGGCGCCGAGCCGGTGCGCGGCGGCGCCGGCCGCGTGCTTGCGGTCGTCGATCGCGCGCGGATGCGCGAGACGGCCGAGGCCGCGCTGGCGCAGGTCGGCCACCGCGACATCCCGCCCGATCAGCCGGTCGGCGATCTCGCGCCGGCGGCGCAGCAGCTGGTCGAGATCGCGCGCGCCCTCGCCTCGGGGTGCCGCGTGCTGGTGCTCGACGAGCCGACCAGCAGCCTCGCGCACGGCGACGTGCGCCTGCTGTTCGAGCGAATCGCCCGGCTGAAGTCGCAGGGGATCGCGATCGTCTACATCTCGCACTTCATCGAGGAAGTGAAGGCGGTCTCCGATCGCTTCGTGGTCCTGCGCGACGGCAGGAACGCCGGCGGGGGGATCACGTCCACGACCGCGGCTGAAGACATCGTCGGCCTGATGGTGGGGCGCCGCCTCGATGGCCTCTATCCGCGCGGCCAGCGAACGCCGGGTGAAGTGATCCTCGAGCTTGACGGCGTCGTTCCCGGCGCGGCGACGCTGGCGCTGAGGCGCGGCGAGGTGGTCGGCATTGCCGGCCTGATCGGCGCCGGCCGGACCCGTCTGCTGCGCGCGATCTTCGGGCTCGAGCCGATCAGGTCGGGGCGCCTCGCGGTTGGCGCGTTCACCGGCGCCGCCGAGCCGCACGGCCGCTGGCGCCAGGCCGTCGGCATGCTGAGCGAAGATCGCGGCGGCGAGGGGCTGGCGCCGGGGATGAGCATCGCCGACAACATGACGCTGACGCGCCTCTCGCCGTTCGGGCCGGCGTTCACGGTGATGCCGGCGCGCCAGGAATCGGCCGCGGCGCATTGGATCGATCGGCTCGGCATCCGGTGCGACAGCCCGCGCCAGGCGGTGGCGCAGCTCTCCGGCGGCAACCAGCAGAAGGTCGCGGTCGGACGCCTGCTGCAGCACGACGTCGATGTTCTCATCCTCGACGAGCCGACGCGCGGCATCGACGTCGTCAGCAAGGCGCAGATCTACGAGCTGATCGATCGGCTGGTCGGCGGCGGCACGAAGGCGGCGCTGCTCGTCAGCAGCTATCTGCCGGAGCTGCTCGGCGTGTGCGATCGGATTGCGGTGATGGCGCGCGGCCGCCTGGGCGCGGCGCGGCCGGTGGATGAATGGACAGAGCACTCGCTGTTGATGGAAGCGTCGGGCGCCGCTTCGTAGGCGCGCGGCGGCTGGCGAACGAGCGCGGGGTGCTGCTCGGCCTCGCGATCGTGACGCTCGCCTTCGGCGCGCTCGTCGGGCCGCAGTTCTTCGCCGCCGCCAACCTCGAGCTGATGGCGCGGCAGACGGTGATCGTCTGCGTCGCCGCGCTCGGGATGACGATGATCATCGTCTCGGGCGGCATCGATCTGTCGGTCGGATCGATCGTCGCGCTCGCGACCGTCGTCACCGCCCTGCTGCTGCGGCACATGGGGCCGCTCGCCGCGGCCGGCGGCGCGGTTGCCGCCGGCGCGCTGTGCGGCGCGCTCAACGGCATCCTGATCACGCGGCTGCGCGTCGTGCCGTTCATCGTCACGCTCGGGACGATGCTGCTGGTGCGCGGCGCGGCCAAAGGACTGGCGGACGAGCGGCGGATCGAGGCGCCGACCACGTGGCTCAACGATCTGCTGCGGACGGCCCAGGGTGGCGGCGGCTGGCTGCTGCCGTCCGGCATCTGGCTGACGCTCGTCCTCGCCGCGATGGTCGCCTTCACGCTCGACTACACCCGATTCGGCCGGCACCTGTTTGCGATCGGCTCGAGCGAGCGCACCGCGCGCCTGTGCGGCGTCCGCATCGATCGCACCAAGCTGGCGGTCTACATCTGTGGCGCCGCGCTGGCGGCGCTGTCGGGCGTGCTGCAGTTCTCGAAGCTGTCGGTTGGCGATCCCACCGTCGCGCAGGGCCTGGAGCTCGACGTGATCGCCGCCGTCATCATCGGCGGCGGCAGCCTGCTCGGCGGCCGCGGCAGCGTTGCCGGCACGATCGCCGGCGCCGCAATCATGGCGGTGATTCAGATTGGCTGCTCGCAGCAGGGACTGCCGAACTGGGTGCAGCAGATCGTCACCGGCGCGATCATCGTGTTCGCGGTCGGCCTCGATCGCTGGCGCCAGGCGGCGCTGGCACGGCCGTGAGCCGCCCGCCGTACCCGCGGATCGCCACGCTCAAGACCGCCGCCGCCTTCCGGCAGCACCTCGACCGCAGCCAGATTCCCCTGGCCTTCGACGACCAGCTCGCCGCGCCGCAGGCGTCGCCCTTCGCGCGGCCGATCGAAGTGGACGGCAGCCGCGTCGGCAACCGCTTCTGCATCCTGCCGATGGAAGGGTGGGACGGCACGAGCGACGGCGCGCCGAGCGAGCTGACGCGGCGCCGCTGGCGCAACTTCGGCATCAGCGGCGCCAAGTTGATCTGGGGCGGCGAGGCGGTCGCGGTCCGGCACGACGGCCGCGCCAACCCGAACCAGCTGTTGATGAACGCGCGCACGCAGCCGGCGATCGCCGCGCTGCGCGACGAGCTGGTGGCTGCGCATCGCGCCCGCTTCGGCGCCGGCGCGGATGGCGATCTCCTGGTTGGGCTGCAGCTCACGCACTCCGGCCGCTACGCCAGGCCGGAGGTCTACGATCGCCCGGCGCCCCTCGCCGCCGCGCCTCATCCGGTGCTCGACCGCCGGTTCCCGAAGGGCGTGCGGGTGATTGCGGACAGCGAGCTGGCCGGGCTCGAGGACGACTTCGTCGCCGCCGCGCGCCTCGCGCGCGACGCGGGGTTTGCCTTCGTCGACATCAAGGCGTGCCACGGCTACCTCGGACACGAGCTGCTGGCCGCGCGAGGGCGGCCGGGCCGCTACGGCGGATCGCTCGAGAATCGCACGCGCTTCATGCGCACGGTGATCGAGCGGATCCGTGCGGACGTGCCGGGCCTGCAGATCGCGGTGCGGCTGTCGGTGTTCGACATGACGCCGTATCGCAAGCGGCCCGACGGCGTCGGCGAGCCGGAGCCTGTCGATGGGCAGATGGCGCCGGGCGAGAGCGGCGCGCCGGGGTTCGGCGTGCTCACGACCGACGATCGCCTGAGCGAGGCGCTCGACGACAGCCGCTTCGTCCTGCGGATGCTCGAAGGACTTGGCGTCCGCTGGATCTGCGCCACCGCGGGAAGTCCGTACT
>Ga0111538_10000350_pt1 | contig 59450 bp, 35 predicted proteins | sample SoiMethybrSBSTD1_FD_79669 | JGI IMG/M metagenome (GOLD analysis project Ga0111538, IMG submission 79669) | Bulk soil microbial communities from a Populus tree surrounding site in Tennessee, USA - Soil MetaG P. TD hybrid SBSTD1 (version 2)... | ecosystem: Environmental > Terrestrial > Soil >... | reverse complement strand
GAACGCCTCGACCAACGCATCGCTTGCGGGATAGAGCGAGTAGTGTGACTTCCACCCGGCGAAATACAGCACGCCGACGCCGTTCAGCGTGTAGGCCGGCATCTGATAGGCCAGCCCTTCTTGAGCATTCGGGAGCGCCTTGAGAATCGCCCGGCGCACCGCTTCGAGGCTGGCTCGAGACTCCTTCGGCTTCGACGCAACATACTCACGCACCGATGCGACGCGCTTTCGAGACCGTTTGGCGGTCATACCGAGCACATTATGTGCTCACCGTCTTTCCGGTCTATGTCGTCGTGCGACGGACATTCGTTGCCCGAGGTCCTTTTTCTCCTGCCTCGGCGGCATCGAACTCGACTCCATCCCCCTCGCGCAGGTTGTCAATGCCCTCCCCGTAGATGGCGCTGGCGTGAAAGAACACTTCTTTACCCGCTGCATCTCGAATGAAGCCGAATCCCTTGTCTGCGCGAAGCGTCTTGATCGTGCCTGTCATGCTGCCACTCTCTTCCATCCGCTGTTAGGAGATTCCAGTGGCAATGGTCGCCACGCTTAGAAACGCGAGAAGCTGCCTGAAGGCCGTTGATTGCAAAAGGGGTTGGTTGCGGGGGGGGGATTTGAACCCCCGACCTTTGGGTATGAGCCCGTAACCAGCACTCTACGGACGGCAACTCGACACCACAATCGCTGATTTTTCGCAGGATTTCGGAGGCAGGGGCAACCCCCGCCACCCGAAACTGCGACAGAGTGTCTTCAAGGTGGCCGCTACGTTTTGGTCCGAATCCTGCGATATAGTCGCGCCGACACACTCATGACCCCCGGTTTCCCACGCCGACCTCTGTCGCGTGCACGTGTGTTCTCCGTCCTGCGCGCGGCGGTCATCACCGTGACCCTGGCGTGCCTGCTCGCGTCGGTCGCCGATCGACGCGCCTCCGTGGCCGCCCAGGGCAACCCCGATTTCGACGGCGACGGCGTGGTCGACGCGCAGGATTGCTCACCCGCCGAGCCAGGCCTCGCGACACCGAACGTGTTCTACTGGGATGAGGACGGCGACCAATTCGGCGATCGGACGCGTCCCTTGTCGCTCTGTACTCTGGCGCCCTTTCCGGGATCGGTCGCGTGGGGAGACGACCAGAACGACGGCGACATCGCCGTTCCCGGCCGGATGCAGCCCCGCGGCGCGCGCGCGATCGGCCTCGAGTTCCTGCAAGGGCCTCAGGACGGCGGATTCTTTCCAAGCCACGCGCGCGAGATCGGCGCGACCGTCCTGACCGTCGAGCTTGACTGGAACCTGATTGAAAGCGCGCCCGGGTCGTTCGCCGGTCCTCAGGCCGCGGCACTCCCGATTCTCGATGCGATTGCGCAGAGCGAAGGGTTTGCGCTAAACCTGTCGATCGGCACCATCACGGAGGGCGGGCTTGCGATGCCGGCCGATCTCGTGTCGGCGATTAGCGCCGGAACGATGCCGCCTGGCGCCACGGCCGTGCAGAACCGGCTGAACGCGTTGTTGACGTTCATCCACACGTCGCTGCCGCACGCGCAGCTCGCATCGCTGCAGCTAGGACGCGACGTTGACCGCTTCTACACCCTGTACGCCGATGCGACCTTCTGGAGCTCGTTCCGGACGCTGTTTGACGCCGGCCGTGTCAGGGCGCGCGAGTTGTGGGGAACCTCGATACCGGTCAGCATGACTGTCACCGCGCAGGGCTTCACCAACGAGCCTGCCGCGTCAGCCATGCAACAACTGCTGGCCACCGCCGACGCGGTCAGCGTCAGCTACGAGCCGGTCAGCACGCTGGCCGCTCCCGCCGATCTTTCCCACGTCCTCTCCGACGTCCAACGCGTCATCGCTCGTGCGTTTCCCCGGCCGGTGATGTTCCAGCGCGTGGCGCTGACTTCTGCGGTCACCGCGGGATCGTCGGTCACGCGCCAGTCTCAATTCATCCGCGCGATGTTCGAAGTATGGGATCAGTACGACGCGTTAATCCCGCTGATGTCGTTCGGGCCCCTCTTCGACACGCCCTCGGGCCCCGCCGCCATGCGAGGATTGCGCACTTGGGAGGGCGCCGGTAAGCCGAAGGCGGCGTACCACGCGTTGCGCTCGCTCGCATTCAATCGCGGATGGTGGAACGAAACAGCGCCACTCTCGCGCTCGTTCCTGCTGGGCCTGACGCCATCGCTGTACGACCATAACCCCGGTGGCGCGATGATTCCAGGTGTCCTCGACAACGTGATGGGCGTCACGGCCGGCAGCGCCGACATGGTGACCTACTGGTTTGATGGCGGGGTGCCGTGGCCGGAGGCGTACAGCGACACCTTTGCGAGCGCCGAGCTCCCATACAGCGCCCACGTGCGCGAGACGTGGGCCGCCTTCAAGACTCGGCAGCGCGCCGGTCTTCGCTCGATGGTGGCCGTGAACCCGCTCGGGATTCCACCAGTCAGGCTCGCGCCCTACTGGGGCCTAGGCGAAGGCTTTTACCAGGACGAGGCGTTCACGCCAATCGGCAACGGCATCATCGGCGACTACACGGATCGCATGCTGCCGGGACCCTGGAGCTCGTACGCACTGGACTCCGAGCCGGTCAAGCGCGCATATCTGAATTACTGCCGCCGCATCATCGAGTACTTCCAGCCCGACTATCTGGTCACCGGCGTCGAGGTGAACCTCGTACACGACGAGAACCCCGTCCTCTTCGCGCAGTGGCTCGAGCTCCAGCGATTCGTGTACCAGCAACTTCGGGCCAATCCAGCTTACGCCCGCACGAAAATCGTCGTCTCTCTGGTCGCCGAGCACTTCATCACCGACGAACTCGGCCAGTCGCTCATCGTCCGTCCCCGGCACGCCGATCCGGCGGCGTATCACCTGGCGGCGGTCCCGGCGATCGCCGAAGTCACCGATGTGATCGGCCTCTCGGTCTACCCAATCAAGACTCGTTATCTATCGCATCAATTTCCCGCTAACTTTTTCTACGACTTGTTCACGAAGCTGCGCGAGGTCACCGACAAGCCTCTCGGCATCACGGAGACCGGATTTCCCGCGGCCTCGTTCACCGTGAGCGGCATGCCGTACGTGTCGGATCCGGCCAAGCAGGATCGGTTCCTGCGCATCCTGTTCTCCGAAGTCAAGCGGGCAGGCGGTGTCGAGTTCGTCAATCTTTACGCAATCCGGGACCTCACGGCCCACCTGACGAAGCTGCGCGCGCGCGCGGGGGAAGTGCCACCGTTCATGAGTGCCCAGCTCGCCGAGTTCTACAAGTTCTTCGAGTTCATGGGACTGTACGACGCGGCGGGTCAGCCACGGCCAGGAGCGGCGACCTTCGACAGCTTGTTCCGGTTGCCGATGATCAATCCCGCTCTATTCAGCGCCCCGGTCAGCCTGTCATCGCCGAATGGCCAGGTGGTCGCCACGTTTCAGATCGGTCCCGACGGACGGCTGCAGTACTCCCTCACGCGCGGCGGCCATAGCGTCCTCGAGCCGTCGCCTCTTGGCGTGATTGTCGATGCGGTGAACCTGGGCGACAACGTGATCAGCCTCGATGTACGTGGGTCGGGTGAAGTGAACACCACCTACGCCATGCGCGGCACGCACACCGTCGCGACCGACCATCACACGTCCCTGCAGCTCGACGTCCGTCGCGCAGGCCTCGGCGACGTGGCGTACAGCATCGAGGCGCGTGCCTACGACGACGGTCTGGCGTGGCGATATGTCATACCGGGTTCCGGACCGCGATGGATCGACAGCGAGATGACCGGGTGGCAACTGCCCGCCGGCAGTGTCGTGTGGAACCAACCCGATACGCAGAACTACGAAGCCTACTACCGCCGGAACATTGTCGGCACATTCGGGCAGGACATCGGCGGACCCTTCACCGTCGAGCTCCCGAACGGCGCAGGGCTGATGACGATCACGGAGGGACGGCTGCATGCCTACAGCGGGATGACCTTCCGCGCGGTGAACGGATCGAACCTGATCCACTCGACGTTCCTCGACGACGAGACGTGGATCGTCCAGGGCGGGTCGGCATCACCGTGGCGTCTCGCGATCGCGTCGCCGACACTGAACGGCCTCGTCAACTCCGACATGGTCGCGCACGTCAACGACGCGCCGGATCCCGCGCTTTTTCCGCAGGGTGTCCATACGAGCTGGATCCGTCCCGGTCGCGGCGTGTGGTCGTGGTGGACCGCCTTTTTCTCGGGTGCCGACTTCGAGGTCCAAAAGCAGTACGTGCGTCATGCCGCGGCGTTGCGGGCCGAGTACGTGCTCGTCGATGCCGGCTGGGAGCTCGGATTCGTGCTGCCCGGCCGCGATCAGTTCGATCGGTTACGCGAGCTCGTCGAGTACGGCAGAAGCGAGGGACGAAACATCGGCATCTGGGTATGGAAGGCCTTCGACGAGATCATGGACCCTGCCGAGCGCGCCGCCTTCCTCCAGGCGGTGAGCGACGCGGGGGCCGTTGGCATCAAGCTCGATAACGTCTACGGCGATCATCAGCCGAGCGAGTCCGTCGCGTCGCTGCAAACCTACGAATCGCTGCTGCAGGAAGCGGCAGCGCGGCGACTGATGATCAACTATCACGGCACGCATAAGCCGACCGGCCTGTCGCGCACGTATCCGAATGAGATCACGACGGAAGGCATGATGGGCCTGGAGGTGACCGGGCTCGCCTGGGAATACCTCCTGTTCACCACGCCCCAGCACAACGCCGCGGCTCCGTTCGTCCGCATGGTTGCGGGCCCCGTTGACTACACGCCGGTGACCTTCGATCCGCGCAAGCTTGGCAACACGACCATCACTCACCAACTCGCGACGACGGGACTGTTCACGTCGCCGCTAATGCACTACGCCGACAATCCGGAGGTCCTCCTCTCCCAGCCACTGGTGCTTGACGTGCTCCGCACGCTGCCAACGGAGTGGGATGAGACGGTCGTCCTGCCGGCAAGCCGCATCGGGAACCTCGCGGCAATCGCGCGCCGTAAGGGCAATCGCTGGTTCGTGTTCGCCATCAACGGGCAGAACGATGCTGCAGACCTGACGATTCCGCTGACGTTCACCGGCGGTCGTTACGATGCCTCGATCATCAGCGACGAAACGCGCACCTCGTTCAGGCGCGAGGCGCGTAACGCGCTGACGCCTGCCGACACCATCGCGGCAACGCTGCTTCCCGGTGGAGGCCTCGTCGTCCTGCTCTCGCCCACTCCGGATCTGACGCGGCCGCTGGCGAGAGGGTTCACGTCGCTGCCGGCCGCGGGCACGACTGCCGGCTGGATCGCCACCTACACCGCGATTCGCGATCACGCCGAGATGGTCACCCACGTTTTCGATGACGGCGTGCCGTGGGTCGAGGCGCGGCAGAGCGCGAATCCGGCACTCTTGCCGGCCTCGCTGCGCGCGCGCTGGGCGACGATCGCCTCCGCGGATGCGGCAGCGCTGCCCACCCATCAACGCACTGTGCTGATCTCTCCGCTCGCCGCGCCGCTCGACGGCTCGCTCGCGCCGTACTGGGGAGAAGGGGGCGCGACGGCGCTGCCGGCCCCATGGAGCTCGTACCCGCTCGATCATCCGGACGTCGTCACGGCGTTCACGAACTACGCGCTGGCAGCGATCGCTTCGCTGCAGCCGGCCTATCTTGGCATTGCGATCGACGCCAACGTTGTGCTCGCGCGCCGGCCGGATCGGTGGGAGTCGCTCGTCCGGCTGCTCGACGCGACGTACCGGAACCTGAAGACGCAGTCGCCTTCGACGATCGTCTTCACCGTCGTGAGCTATGAGCATCTGCTGGGAGTGGCACCCGAATCGGCCGCGCTCGCCAAGGCGTTGGCGTCGTCATATCCGGGCGTGCTCTCGTCCGAGGTGGTAAAGCTGTTCGGCTCGAGCGATCTCGCCGCCGTGAGCAGCTACCCGAACTCGGTCGCTCACAATCCTTTTATTCCGCAGGGCGGCGGCGTCGATGCCGATTACTTCGATTGGGCTGCCGATCTGGCCGGCTTCGTCGGCAGGCCTCTCGCCGTGGCGCTCGCCGGCGCGTCGAGTCGCGACGCGACGGTCGACACGCAGGTGGTGCCCGGCTCGGACGCCGGTCAACGCGCGTTCGTCGAGGCGCTGCTGCGGTCGGGGTACAACGCCGGCGCGGTGTTCGTGATCAATAGCCTGGCGGTTGATTACGGAACCGCCTACGGCGCGGCTCCGCCCGTCGCGCAGCGCGCGTTCACCGGGCTGCTGAGTACCGATCAATCGCCGAAGCCGGCGCTCGCACCGTGGGATGCGATGCGCTCGACCGGCCCGGTTCAACAGCTTTCGATGGCCGCAATGACGCCCGCCTCGGCAGCACCTGACTTCGCGGCGTTCGCATCCGCGCTGAGCGAGCTCGCAGGTAGCGTTCGGAATGTCGACGGCGGATCTCAAACGACCGGAACTACGGATACGGGGCCGCCGACGCCTGAAGGCTTCCTGCGCCAGCAGCAGTTCGAAGCGCTGCTGCCGTGGTTCGTGCCGCCGCCGGCAGACGATCCGACCGCGCCATGGAACCTGCCCGAGCCCTATCGCTCGATGGCGCGCACCAACGTCGAGCGCCGCGAAGCGCTGATGTGGTACCTCGCGCCGCTCATTGAGGCATGGAACACGACAGGCATCAGTCCGCTTGCCGCCGTCGACGTTGACAGGCTGACGTTCAAGCTCGGCGAGTATATGCTTCTCGCTCCGGTCGTCGTGCCCGGGGCGTCGTCGCGCGAGATCTTCCTGCCAGCCGGATCGCACTGGATCGACTGGCATACCGGCGAGACTTATGCGGGAGGACAGGTCGTCCACCTTCCCGCGCCGCTCGAACGTCTTCCCGTGTTGTTCAGAATCGAGGTGCAGCCATGAAGAGCCTGCTCGCCCTGATGCTCCTTGTCGTCGCGGCTATCGGACCTGTGTCCGTGGGCTGCGCGTCGAGGATTGACGGGGCCGCACCAAAGATCGATGAAGTCGCGGCGAGATCCGCTGACAAGGCTCGCGAGCGGGCAAAGCGCCTTCGGGGTGTTCCGACTACCATCGCGCCCTCATTTCACGCCAATCTCGGCCAGTTCGCACCACCGGTCGATTACTCGGCGCCGGTACCTGGCGGACGCATGCAGCTGATGAGCGGCAATGCGGTGGCCCTCATGCAAGGGCGCGAACGGCCGTACGCGATCGGCTGGCGGTTCGCCGGCGCGCGCGCGCGGGCTCCCGAGAGCGACAATCAGCTGCCGGGGATCGCGAACTATTTCGTCGGCAAGCCGGCGTCCTGGCGAACGGACGTCCCGACGTTCGGCCGCGTTCGGTACCGCGAGATCTATAACGGCATCGATCTCGTTTATTACGGTGTTGCTGGCGCCATCGAGTTCGATCTCGAGGTGGCATCCGGCGCGGATCCGGCCGACATCGCCATCGCGATCGATAACGCAGAGTCGGTCACCGTCGATTCGCAGAACGGCTCGCTCGCGATCGCCGTCAAGGACGGCGAGCTGCGGTGGAAGGCACCGGACGCGTATCAGGGGCACGGTCCGAACCGGAGCGTCGTGTCGGCGCGGTACGTTGTCAGCGATGGCGAAGTGCGGTTTGCGCTTGGACCATACGATCGCACCCGGCCGCTCGTCATCGATCCCGTGCTGATGATGTCGACTCTGCTCGGCGGCGGCGCTGATGACGCCGGCGGCGGCGTCGTCGTCAACGATGCCGGCGAGGCGTTCGTCACGGGCACGACAGTGTCTGCCGATTACCCGGTCACGCCGGGCGCGTACGATACGACGGCCTCGACGCCGAGCGACGCCTTCGTCACCCGGCTCAGCGGCGACGGTACGTCGGTCGTCTTCTCGACTTACCTCGGCGGCAATGCGTCCGATACGGGGTACGCGATCGCGCTCGACGACGAGGGCAACGTTCACGTTGTCGGCACCACCGTCTCGGCCGACTTTCCGTCGGTCAATGCCTATCAGCCTTCGTATATCGCGACGCAGTGCGTCGTCTTCGGTCCGTCCACGAGGCCGTGCGCCGATGCGTTTGTCGCCAAGCTGTCGCCCGACGGCAATGCGCTCCTCTACTCGACGTTCTTCGGTGGAGCCAGCGACGACGTTGCCAGCGCCGTGGCCATCGGGCCAATGGGCCATGCCTTCGTCTTTGGCTCGACGACGTCCGCCGACCTCCCGACGCTCAATGCAGTCGACACGACCTACGAGCCGAACACCTGCGGGTTCGAGGTGGTGACGTCGCCGTGCCGCGACGTCTTCGTCACGCAGTTCTCCACCAGCGGATCGGCGCTCGTGTACTCGACCTATCTTGGCGGCGGTATCGAGGATCTGCCCGGACGCATCGTCGTGGACGCGGCGAACAGAGCGACGGTCGTCGGCATGACGAACTCGGACAATTTCAACGTGGCGGCCGCGCTGCAGCCGCTGCGCGCGCCCGGCAGCTGCGGCATCGGGCCCATATCGTTCTCCTGCTACGACTTCTTCATCTCGCGGATCGCCGCCGGCGGCGGCGTGCTGGTGTTCTCGACGTACCTCGGAGGTGCCGGCGACGATCGGGGAACGGACATCGCGCTCGGCCCCGATGAGTCGATCTGGATCACGGGGCACACGACGTCGTCTAACTTCCCGGTGATGAATCCCATCCAGGCCACGCTTGCGGGTCCGTCACCAGCCGATGCGCAATGCTTTCCGATGGGCTCGTCCAGTAACACGCCGTGTCCCGATGCCGTGCTGGCGCGCCTGAACACTACCGGGAGCGCGCTGCTGTTCTCGACGTATTACGGCGGGGTGCGACGTGATGAGTCGAACGCTATCGCCGTCGACTCGATGGGACGCGTCACGATCGGCGGCATGACGCACTCGTTCGACTTCCCGCTCGTAGATGCCTGGCAGAACGACTACATCCTCAACTCGTGCAACATCATCCTCCCCGCGGTTTGCGGCGATGCATTCATCGTCGCTTTCAGCACCGGCGCGGCGGGCGTCTCCTACTCCACGTACCTCGGCGGCTTCGGCTCTGAATCGGTCAAGGGGCTTGCCGCGCTCGCCGATGGATCGGTGATCGCCGCCGGGGTCAGCGGTCCCGACTTCCCGACGACGCCGAGCGCGTTCCGACCCGCGGGCGCAGCCAATGAGGCGTTCGTTGTACGCATGGCGGCGCCGCCGGCGATTGGAATGCTCGCCACATTCGCGGGCACCGGAGAGCCAGGCAGTGCCGCGCCAGCCTCGACCCAGGCGCTACGCACGTCGTTGGGCGTGCTGATGGACGTCGCGGTGCTCGGCAACAATCGCTACGTAGCCGATTCGAGCAACCATCGCATCCTGAAGATCGACGCCGCCAATCGGATGAGCGTCATCGCCGGAACCGGCAGTCCGGGGTTCAGCGGAGACTTCGGACCTGCGACGGCGGCCGAGCTCAACGGACCGAGCGGCGTTGCCGTCGATCCTGGCGGGAACGTCTACGTCGCCGATTCGGGCAACAACCGGGTGCGCATGATTATGGCGACCGGCGGAATCCTGACGATCGCGGGAACCGGATTTCCGGCCTTTAGCGGCGACGGGGGGCCGAGTTATCTTGCTTCGCTGAATTATCCGGTCGGCCTCGAAGTGCATGGGAGCTTTCTGGTTATCGCCGACACGGGTAACCGGCGAGTGCGCATGATCGGACCCGACGGCAACATCATGACGGTAGCCGGCAACGGCACCGACGGATCAACTGGCGACGGCATGCTCGCCGGACTCGCATCGCTCTCGCTGCCGACCGGGGTTGTCATCGACTCGCTGGGGCGTTTGCTGATCTCCGACTTCGGCGCACACAAGGTGCGCGCCGTGAATCCCGTTACCGGCATCATCTCGACGATCGCCGGCACCGGCGTCGCCGGGTCCGGCGGCGACAATGGCCCAGCCACGGCGGCAACGTTGAACGGCCCGTTCGGAATCGATGCGAGGGCGGGACACATCGTCGTCGTGGAGCTGCTCGGACACAGAGTCAGGCGCATCGACGCCGGCGGCACCATCTTCACCCTCGCGGGCACCGGGATCCTGGGCCCGGTTCAGATCCCGCCCGTTGCGGGAACAGCTTCGCCGCTCTTCTTCCCTTCGAGCGCGGCGATCTCCGGAGATAACGTGCTGATCAGCGACATCGGAAACTATCGACTCGCAATGGCACACCGAGCACTGCCCTAGGAAACAGTAGGGCCTGTCCGTTGTTGTCGGACGACGCGGACTCCGGATTATTCAGTTGATTCTCGGCCACGCCGCGACAGGGTCCGGCTGTGCTAGTCTTCGCGTGGAAAATCGTCCTCCCGAGGAGTTCATATGAACACGCGATCGTTCAGCTCCGCCGCGGCCGCGGCTTCGCTTTGCGTACTGTTATCGTCGCCAGCGTCGGCACAGCCGCCGGTGCCGTTTGTGGGTCTGGGAGACAGCATCGGCGAAGGCGTGCAATCGGCAGACGCGAACGAGGCCACCCAGGGGTTCAGCTTCATCAACTTGATTGGGTGGCAAATGGGAACAGACCTGTCGCTCCCGTTCATTCGCACGGGCTGGTTCGGCGCGGTCGGCAGCACCGACGGACGGTCTCGTGTCAATGCCGGCACCCGGTCACGGAATCTGGCGGTCAGCGGCGCTGATGCCGCGTCGATTCTGCGCGATGCCGCCACGGCGATGACCGTCAGTGAGATCGACACCGAGACCGAGCTGGTGCTATTCCCGGAAACGGGCAGCCAGATCGAAATCGCCGAACGTTTGCGGCCGGCGGTCGTCGCCTGCTGGATCGGCAATAACGACGCGCTTGGCGCCGCGCTCGCGTACGACCAGCTGAATGCGACCCAACTGACTCCGTTAGCGGAGTTCACCGTCGATTTCAGCGAATTGGTGCAGCGTCTGGATGCGATGGGCGCGAAGGCCGTGTTCGGCACGATACCCGACATCACGGGGATCGGCTTTCTGCTGAACCGGAACGACCTCATCCGCTTCCTCGGCAGCGATTTTGGGCTGCCGGAAGGCCACTTGACTAGCGTCCCGGCAATGTTCTACGTGAAGCTTGGCCTCCAAAGTCCCGCCATCTTCTCGAATCCAAATTTCGTGCTCGATCCCACAGAGCAGGCGATCATCAGCAACCATATCGCGGCGTTGAACAATGTCATCCGAACGACCGTAGCTGCGCATGGAATGGCGCTTGCCGACACGCATGCCATATTCCAGTTCTTGTCGCTGGCGCCGTTCGAGTTTTTCGGACGTACGCTGACTACGCGCTTCCTCGGAGGAATATTCAGTCTCGACGGCGTGCATCCGTCGAACACCGGTCACACACTGGCCGCATATTTTTTCATCGATGCGCTCAACCAGCAGTATGGGCTGAACATTCCTCAGATCGACGGCAGCATATTCCAATGGTTCGTGGAATCCGATCCGCATATTGATCACGACGGCGATGGACGCGTGCGTGGCCGATTTGGCCAGGGGCTTCTCGAGACGTTGATGTCGATCCTGGGCATCTCAGGCGACGCAAACGAGAGCCCGGCTGCGCCCGCCACTGCCGACGCCCCGACGGCGGCATCAACGACGAAATCGCTCGCCAGCGATCCGGCATCGGTATCGCTGGCCTTGGATGAATACGCGCGCCGCACCGGTCGTGATTTGCGGAAATTGTCTCCGAAAGACCGGCAGGCGGCGATGCGGGCGTTGTTCGGCCTCGCGCGATGACCTTCGCTACTGGATGACGACGGCGAGGATGTTGCTGTCCTCGCCCGCTATACCCAGGCGCATCGGCTGCGGACCAGATGGAGCTGCCGCCGGTATCGTAATCGTGACGCGATAGACGCCAACCATATTCGGTTCGAGTCGCGCACCAGCGGAGGTCGCCGCGATACCCCCGACGGTTACGATCGGATCGTTGACCGTCGCCGCGATCCATGACGACGGCGGCGGCACTCCGTTATCGGGAGCCATGGTGACGGCGCCAAGGCCAAGTGCGAGCACGTCGATGACTTCGCCTCGCCTCGCCGGGGTCGTGGCCGTCACCGGCGTTCCGTCCTGATGGAACGCGATGACATTGCCACCGGCGCCTGAAGCGAGCAGCTGCGGCAACGCTGCCCGCATCGGAACCAGACGCTCCCGACCAACGGCGCTGCCACGAATCACATTGATCACGGCGTCTGGTCCGGCAACATCCCACGGCGTGACGAACGCGATGGCGGTTGGCGACACCCAGTATAGCGGCGCCTCAATGCCGTTCACTTCGATGCGCGTGCCTGCCGCGCGCGTCGGATAGGGCGCACTTGGCGCTACGGTTAAGTCCGCGAGCGCCGTCCCGCTGATGATCGCGACGGCACCAGGAACCAACGCCGTAGAGTAAAGACTGAAAGCCGGCCGCGACAGCGGCTCGACGCCGGCGGCCACGACTGACCGCACCGCGGACGCCGGGCCCAAGTTGCCCTTGAAATCGTACGCCGCGACACGCACGTAGTATCTGGCACCGGGCAGCACGTTCTCGAGCGTGACGCGGGCATCACGGCCGGAGGCAGCAATGCGCGTCAAGTGCGCCGGATCCTCGCCGTAGAGAACCTGATAACCCGCCGGATATCCTGATGCCGGTGACCACTGCGCAGTGATTGCATCAGTCGCTGCTGCGAGCACCGGCGCTCCCGGCGCTCCAATCGTCGCGGCGCCGATCGAGTTGGCAAGCAGGATGATGCCGTCGCCCGACGGAATGACGATGCCCGCCGACGTCACTGGCTGTCCGGAGTTCCACGCGGGCTGCTGGGTGCCCAAGATGCGTTTGATTGCGGTGCGTTGGCGCGGGCCAGCGATCTGCGCCAACGAAACGGTGAGCGGTTCGGGCGTTGGATTGACAAGCACGATGCCCTTCTCGAAATCGCGGCGCCACACGCCGCCGGTCCCTTCGACGAGCCGCACGTTGTCGATCGCCACCGTCCCGACGTCGAGCAACAACCCGAACACCTGGCCCGGCGTGGTGGTCTTGAGCGAAGCCCGCAGTGTCCCTTGCTGCCCAGGCCCATCCACATCCGGCATGGATACCGAACCGATGGTCTGAGCGGAAGCCTGCCCGGATTCGTCGGTGAACCCAAGACTCACAAGACCCACATGAGTTGCCTGCTCGACCGACAGGACGCGGTAGTCAGCGCTCAATTGGTAAGTACGGCCCGGAAGCAGCTGTCCTGCCGACCAGATGAACCACGCGAAGTCCGTGACTGTGGCTTTGGTGACGACCAGCGAAGAAGACCCAGCGATCACCTCCGACGGAACGGTGGTGACGCGCCCATTCACATATGTCGATGCAGGCAGCGACGGCGTTTCGAAATCGAGATTGAGTATGACGCCCGATGGATAGGGTAGCTCTTCGGCGTCGCTGAGCGGCTGCCCCAGGTAGCCTTTCGCCGAAGCCAGCGTCGAGGCGATGCCGCTTGCATTGACCGCGTACTCGTCGAACCAGAGCGCGGGCGTGGTGTTGTCGACCAGGTCGTACTCGAAGTAGCCATTACCAAGCAGCGCGGTCGTGAGACCAAGGCGCATACGGCGATAATCGGCGACGGTCATCCCGCGGCTGCGCATTGGAACGCCGTTCGGCGTCGAACCGCCCGTTAACGTGCCGAGGCCTGCACCCGTGAACTCGAGTAGTGGCAGCTGCGGGGCTCGCGCGATGCGCCCCGCGAGAAGGTAGTTGTTCAGAAGCCCGTACCACCCGGAGGCGAAAGACGTCTTCCAATTGCCCGCGGCATCCGTGGGATACGGCTCAACTCGCTCCGCAATCCAGCCGTTGAGCGCCGATAACGCCGATGGATTCGAAGACAAATAGCCGGCGTTGCCAACCGACAAGTAGGTGTACCCGAACTGCCGGTTCACCGCCCGGAAATAATTGGCGAATCCACTCGCCCATTGGCGATAGACCTCGCTCAACGGCTCGGCGGCGCCGTTGCGGTCGAGATCGATTGGCGGCAGAGGCTCTCCGAGCAACGGATTGATGTACCACTCCGGCTGGTCGAATTGAATGCCATCCCACAAACCGGATCCGAGCACGCGGCGCTTGAGGAATGACGTCGAATAGTCGGCCAGCGTCTGGCCGTCAACAGCCGGCGCAAGAAGCGTGTGGTTGAGTTGTACGTTCATCGGAAACATCGGCTCGGCGAGGCGGTTGGAAATGGTCGATCTCATGAACCATTCCTCCGCCAACCCGGTGTTGAACTCGTCTTGCAGGACGCTGCCATCGAATTGCGCCATGTACGCCTGTCGATACGGCAGCACGAGCAGCGATGGATTGAGCGCACGCACGCGACGGGTCCACAACGCGGCGCCCTGCGTGTGATCGGATCCGGAGCCGACCAGCAGATCAAAACGCGCCGCGGTGCGTTCGGCGTCATCCGGACTGTCGCCGTGCATGTCGGCGATGGCCGCCGGGCTCAGCAGCATGTAGTCGCCGAGCCGCGGAAATCCCGACGTGATCATCGGCAGCGACGCGCGCCAGGCCTTCGGTGTCTGTGCCTCGAGGTAAATGTCATCGAACGTGATTGTGGCGTCGAGGGCGTAGAACAGAATCGTGGCGGCGGTCACGCCGGGGACCCAGACGCTCCATGAGATGGCACCCTCGACCGGCGACACCGGGAGCTCGCCAAGCATCGTAAATTCCGCCGCGGCGCCAGGGCTTCGCAGCGTCAGCCCGACGCGTCCGGGACGCAGCATCCGATATCGCAGCGAGAGCATATAGAAGCGGCCCGGCTGCAAGGTCGCGGCCGCGGGCAGTTCCGCGTACACGGCTCCACCGTCGAGCTTCAACGATCGCAACCCGCTCACGACTTCTGATGCGGCAGTCGTCAGCGTCACGCCTGGTGTCAGGATATTGATCGGGTTCGCGCCGGTCTCGAAATCGGTCGCGTAGGTGCGAACGAATTCGACCTTATGGCGGTTCGGGGCAGATTGCGCGTAAACGATGGCAGGACACGTTGCCGCTATCGCGAGGCAGAGCGCCAGCGCGGGCGCCGAAGTCAAATGATTCATGAATAGTCACGAGGCGCGACCCAAGGGGAGGGGCGGTCAGCGCGTAGTCTGCTGCTATGCAGGAATCGACCCCACAGGCGTTACCGGCCTCCCCGCGGAATTCCGGCCATTTCTCGCTAACTTGTTGATGTGCGACGTTCGAACGTCCATTCGAAATTCGAGCGCAAACTTACACTTTCGTTCCTTAGTGCCGTTGGACTCAATCGAGCCGGCGTCGCCGGCGACGTCAACACCTCGGAATGAATGCGCGCTTCAGCACCGCGCCGTTCGCGCCAGACCGCGCCGTTCGAGATGACGGCCGAGCGCATCGCGCCAGTCCGGCATTGATACGCCGCTTCGTCCGAGCTTGGCGTTGGATAGCGCGCAGAAGACAGGACGTGGTGCGCCCGACGCGACCTCGGCCACGTGCATCGGCTGGATGCGGCCTTCGACGCCAAGCGTTTTCGCGACGAAGCTGGCAAGCTCGTACCAGGTCGTTGCCTCTCCGTTCACGCAGTGATAGACCCCGCAGGGCGTGGCGGCGCCGACCATGACACGGGTGGCCCGCGCCACGTCCACGGTGTAGCTGGGCGTCACCGTGCGGTCAACGAAGGCACGGACGTCTTGCCCATTCACGATGGCCGTGACGATGCGATCGATGGTCACGCGCCCAGCAGCACCCTCGCCGGGACGGCCCCCGAACACGCTCGACAGGCGCAGGATGAAATGCCGCGGCACCCTGCTTGCCTCGTGTTCGCCGGCAAGCTTCGATCGTCCATACTCGTTCAGCGGCGCCGCAAGGTCCTCCTCGGTATACCCGCCGGCCTTGCGGCCGTCGAACACAAAATCAGAGCTGTAGTGCACCAGCGTCGCGCCGCAGGTTGTCGCCACCTCGGCCAGACGCTGCACGCCGGCGACGTTGATGCGATGGGCGCCTGCGGGATCGAGTTCCGCGCCATCCACGTCGTTCCACGCCGCGCAATTGATAATGACATCGGGCCGCAGGGGTAACACCGACTCGGTCAGCGCGGGATCGGTGACATCCGCCTCACGACGCGTCAGCCCAACCAGCGCGGCGCCGGCGTCGGCAAACTCGCGCGTTATGGCGGCGCCGAGTTGACCGCCGGCGCCAAGCACCACCACTCTCATGGGGTGACCGCCAGATATGTGGACCGGAAGATGCGGAGCACAGCCGAGAACCGACGATGTGCGTACGTCATCGCTTGCCTCCGTGCGGTCAATGAATGAGCTCGTCGTGAATACTGTGTTACTACTGTCGATCGATCATCGCGCTGGAGCCATCGCCTCGGTCTGCTTGACGAACTCCCTCCATCCCGGCTTCGGGCGGTCGCGGTCATCACGCAGGCCGAGCGTACGGATGTACTCTCGGAATCGCTGATGGTTGCCGGCGTTATACGCACCGGCAATTCTCTCGACGACCCAATCCGGGAAGTCCGCTTGAAAAAGGTAAGTCGCTCCGAGCGCGCGCGCCGGGCCGAGTGACCTGACCGTCTCGTAGACAAGGCGCACGAACTGCGCCTGCGCTTCCAATGACGAACCGAGCAACGGTGAAGTCGGATAGCCAATTTCCTGGAAATACACCGGCCGGGGTGCCGCCGCGTCCGCCAGCGCCTGCAATTCGCCGGGCACGACCGACGGGGAACGCACAACGTAATCGGCACTGAGCGGGTAGTACATGAAGGACACACTGTCGAGCGTCGCAACAATGGGCGCGTACTGCGTTCGAAGCTGGGACGCCACTTCGGCCTGGAAGGAGGAGGTAAAAAGCGCGCGCGGGTGCAGTGCTCGAATACGCGGCTTGATCTGCTGCAGCATGCGAGCGTACGCGGCTATCTCCGCCGGCCGCGAACTGAAATAAGTATCAATCTCGTTGCCGACCGCATAGGACCATGGCCGCTGTCCGACAACCGGTGCAATGGCCTCGATCAGCCCGCTGATACGCTCGATCATCTGTGGCGAGTCCCAGGGCAGGCCCGCATATGCGCCCGGCATGTTGCGCGAACCGGCGGTGACGATGCGCAGCACGAACGCGACGGGGAGCGGCGCCGACTCGCGCATCTCGAAAGCCAAGTCGTCGGTCGTGTAAACGCCTTGCACGCGCTCGATATCCTCCCAAGCGGCTGCATAGTGGTAATGGTTGACGCGGGTCGTTGATCTCATTAGCCGGATGGCTTCGGCCTTCGAGTCGCGCATGTAGTCGGCGCCCGCCTTCGGATTCGGATCGACGCCGATACGAGCACGCCACACCGCCACTCGACCTGTCTCTTGCGCATCCACGCCGAGTGACATGAATCCCGGGCCGTGTGTCACTAACCAGCATAGAAGTGCCGTGAAAACGCCAAGCCGCAACATGACGCGATGGTCAGCAAGCATGCTGTTTTTCCAGTCTCACTGCGGGCGCGCGGTTGCCGCGACGCGCAAGGGTGCGCTTAGCGGGCAAAGCTTGACCGCATCCCAGGCGTCTAGCGCTGGCCTCGCCGGTGCATCCGATCGGCACAGACCAGTGTACGCCGAGCCTGTCGACTGGACGGAATGGCGTCATGCCCCGCCAAAGCGAGCGCGATGGTTGCTGGCGCTCACTGGACGAACACCGTTACGCCGTTGCTGGGGGTTCCCAGGACGTCGAGCTGCATCGTGGCAGCTCCGGGCGGCAGCGCTGGAACCACCATTTGCACATGATAGAGGGCGGTTGCACCGCTGGGCAGCCAGGAGGCGCGAACCTCCGCCAGCTGGCCGCCGATTGTCGCCCGCGGCACGTGGATGGTACTGGCGGATTTGGCGAAGGTCCCGCCGGCCGATGGCGACCCTGCGACCGCACCAAGGCCAACCGCAAGCACGACAATCACATCACCGGCCCGTGCCGGCGTGTGAGCAGTTACCGCCATCCCGTTTGCGTGCAGGGCGATGGCATCTTCACCGCCCGGCCACGTCAGAATCCAGGGACGGGCGGCCGTCGCAGGAACGAGACGCTCAGCGCCGGGAATCCCTCCGTGGGTAACATTTATGACCGCCTTCGTCCCGCCTATCTGCCAGGGTGCGATGAGATCGATCGTATTCGGCGACACCGACATGATGGCGGCATCGACGCCGTTCACCTGAACGGACGTCGACCCGAGCGTCGTCCCGAACGGTGGCCCCGGCTGCGTCAGCGTCTGGTCGGCGAGGTTTGAACCCTCGAGTCGAACGAAAGCCCCGGGCGCCACCGCAGGCGTGGCAGCCGAGATCATGAACTGCGGCCGGATTTCGGCGGCTCCCGGTATCGTTACCGAAATCAGCGGCGCCGACGGCCCACGGGTGCCGATGAAATCCACCGCCGTTACTTCAATGAAGTACGTCGCGCCAGGGCGGAGGTCGTCGAGTATGACAGCGGTCCACGATCCAGTGGCGGCGTGCCGTGTCAGATCGCTTGGACTCTCGCCGTACCGTACGTGAAAGCCGGACACCGGGCCAGTCGACGGCTGCCACCACACCACCGCACCGCTCGGCGTAGCAAGCGCTCCTGGGTTCGACGGCGCGGTCAGCGGGGAGGCCGCCCGCGTCGAGGCCAGCAGGATGATGCCGTCTGCCGGCATCAGCCAGATGCCCTGCGTGACGTCTGCGCCGTTGTTGATCAACGGCATCTGCGATCCGCTGATCCGGCGGATCCCGGTCCGCTGCAGCGGCCCGGCAATCCAGTTCTGTGGGACGTACTGCGGCTCGGGCGTCGGGTTGACGAGCACGATTCCGTGCTCGAAGTCGCGGCGCCAGACGCCGCCGGTGCCTTCGATGAGGCGTACATTGTCAATGGCTATCTCACCCGTATCCGGCAGCCCTCCGAAGACCTTCACGCCATCGTGCGTGACGCGGACCGAGGCGCGAAGCGTCCCCTGCTGTCCTGGCGCGCCGCTATCCGGGAAGTACAGGGACGCCGAGCGCGTCTGCGTCAATTCGCCACTGGGATCGGAGAAACCCATCCCGACCAGGCCGCGAAACGTCGTCGGTCTGTACTCGAGAAGCCGGTAGTCCATGAACAGTTGGTAGGTGCGGCCGCGGGTGAAAAGGTTGTCCGCGAAGAACAGCCACTTGCCCTCCGCGACCTCATCCTGTCGCACCACCATCGACGCGGTTCCGCCAATGACGTGCGCGGCATTCGAGCTGATCGTGCCGGGACCCACCAGCACGTTTTCCGGCGCCGGCCCACCCTCGAAGTCGAGGCGGAAAATCTCACGTCCGATTTAATCGAGCTCCACGCCCGGTCCGAGCGGCTGACCGAGATACCCCTTCCCGCGTGCATCGCCGGTCGCAACGCCGGACGCATCGACTGCGTATTCGTCGAACCACTGCGGCGGCGTGGTGTTGTCGACGAGGTCGTACTCGAAGAACCCATTTCCGAGCAGCGCCGTCGTCAGGCCGAGACGCATGCGCTGGTAATCGCGCCACTCGAGTGCGAGCCGGCGCGCCGGGTAGTGGTTCGGCGTGGTGCCTCCGGTTGGCTCACCAAGATCGCGGCCAGTGAATTGCAGCGAGACAATCTGGGGCGCGCGGGCGTATTCAGTGGCGAGTCGGTAATTGCCCAGCAGGCGGTACCAGCTCGAGGCCTCATCGGTCACCCAGTCGCCGCCGGCCGTAATGCGGTAAGGCGAGACGACCTCCATCTGCCACCCGTTCAGCATCGGCAGGATCGACGGGTTGCCGGGAATGTACCCGGCGTTGCCGTACAGAAGTTGGCCAAACCCGAAGCGCTTGTGCATCCCGGTGAAGAAATCGACAAACCCGCGGGCCCACTCGTGCTGGACGATGCCGACCGGCTCGGCCTGACCGTCGCGATCGAGATCGATCGCTGGAGGCGGCTCGCCGAGCAACGGATTGATGTACCACTCGGGCTGATCGAAGTGGATGCCCGCCCACAGCCCCGACGGCAGGACGCTTCGCGCGAGGTATTCGGTCGTGTACTGGTTGGCAGTGAGCCCGCCGACCGCGGGACTGAAGCGCGTGTGATCGAGCTGGACGTTGAGCGGGAAATCCGGTTCGGCCAGCGCCTCTCCCGAAGGCTTGCGCATGAACCATTCCGGTGCGAGGCCGCGGTTAAACGCAACGTTCAGCCCGATGTAGATGTCATGCCACGGCGGGTCCTGCTGCGCCATGAACGACTGCTTGTAGGGAAGAATCTGCAGGTTCGCGTTGCGCTGCTTTAGCCGCCGTACCCATCCCGCCGCACCCATCGTGGCATCGATGCTGGTACCAAACAACAGGTCATAACGAGAAGTGATCTCCTCGACCTGAGCCTCCGGCACTTGGTTGATCTGCGCGATCCCATCCGGCGTAATGAGCTGGTAGTTGCCGAGCCGGGGAAATGCGAAGGGCAACGTCGGCAGTTCGCCGGCATGAACCTCCACGCGCTGGCGCAGTACGCGGATCGAGTCGATTGAGACCGACGCGTCGCAGGAGTAGACATCGAAGAAGGCTCCGTCCTCAGTGACGCGAATGCTTCGCGTGTCGGTGCCGTCCAGGCTGTCTGGCCTGATCACGCCGCCCAGCGGCACTGTTGTCAGAGGGCTGCCGAGGTTCACGCTCACGGCGCACCTCTCCGGCATGGTGCCAGTGAGGATTCGATAGCGGTACTCGAGGATGTATGTGGTGCCTGCTTCTAGCTCGTTTCCTTCAGGATGCACGCGCACGCCCGCGTTCGGCTCGATCCGGAGCGATTGCGCGCCCTCGAGAACCTCGCCTGGTGCGGTCGTCAGGCCTGCCGCGCCCGTGATCGGCACGAGGCCCTCGAGGCCGCTCTCGAAATCGACCTCGTAGATGACAGTCGACCGGTCGCTATACCGGTTGACGGCCATCTGATTGCCGAGGACAGGAGCCTGCGCCGCGAGCTCGATTACCGGCGCCGCCGCCAACAGACACGTCGCGATGTAGAGTCGAACGGCCTCAGCGCGCGTCATTGCTGCTTCGGTTGTAGCGGGAGCTGGAACGTCGACCGCCAGCGCAGCGTGGCGGGACGGTCCCCGCCCTCGCCGTCGTAAATGCCGATGTCACGGAAGTACTTGTAGAACTCGACGAACAGCGGACTGATCCTCGGCGGATCCTCGAGCGACATCTGCCGCTGGCGCTCCCAGCCCTGATCGCCATCGCGCACCCGGAAGTTCACCACGAACTCGACCGGGCTCGGGCTGCTCTCGAGCTTCGCAAAGAGCAGCTTGAAGAACCGGTCCTGCGACTCGGCGCTTCCGGCGAAAGGCACTCCTAGCAAGTCGTACGAGTCGCCGGGCCATCCACCTTCGGTCACCGCGATGGGCTTGCCGGTCGCCTCGAGCAGCTCGAAGAGCTGGTCGTACATCGACGCGGGCATCGTGGATGCGTTGTACTTCCCGTAGTGGGGATAGAGCGACAGGCCGATGACGTCGGTGTACGGCAACATGTCGAAGAAGCCCTGGAGCTGCCGCTCCCGCTGCCCCGCTTCGAAGTCCTCGTGCTTGAACGGCACGCCGAACTCGTCAACCATGAACGTCGTCGACGAGAACGACACCATCAACTTGACGTGGTTGTAGCGCGGGATCTTCTTCAGCTCCGTGTAGACGAACTTCTGAAGCTCGAGGAACTCGGCGTGGCGCTGCGGGCTCCGGTTCATCGTCGCGCTGACCTCGATTCCCAGCACTAGATAGTCGGGCTGGAAGTACTCGAGCGTGCGCATTGCGTATTTCAGGAACGCTATCTTGACCGGGATATCGTCGAACCGGTACGTGTCCCAGGGAGCGGGCGGCATCCGGTTGTGCCCGTCGAAGAAAACCCCGTCCGGAATGCGCTGGAATGTCGGGCTGTAGGTGAATCCCTCGCCGAAGCCCCAGTAGTTGGCGAGCAGCTCGCGCGGGATGCCGAGCGGGTTGATCGAGACGAGCAGCTTGTGCTCCGGCGGCATCTGGTCCAGGTGGTGCTTCAGCAGCGACCACGTGCTGCGCAGGTGATCGCTGTACGGCAGGTCGCCACTCGAAAAGTTATCGTTCAGCGCCTCCACCCACGGAACGCCCTCGTCCAGGTGCAGGTTGACGATGTCCCCCTCGACGGCGATCTTGTTCCACATGTAGTCGTAGACCGCGACCTGTTCCTCCCAGTTCGGGGACAGATCGTGCGGCGTGTGCGTGAACCCCATGCGGAAAGAGCGCGACGCCCTCGGTATCTCGTGCCACCATCCGCGCTCGAACGCCAGATTTCGCAGCGTCCTGTACGCCGGCTTGGGCTTGCCTTCTCCCGCGTAGGAGCGGAGCCCGAGCGACTCCACGTAGCCGGTTGCGACCGGAATGACGGTCGGCGGCAAACGCCGCGTCAGCTGCGCCGCCTCGTTGGTGGCGCGGCTGCGCGCGTAATCGAACAGCCGGTGGAACGACGCAAACGGAATCAGCTCGGCGTAGCGATCCCACACGCCGAAGAACGCGTGAATGAACTGGCTCTGCTTCATCGGCGAGCTGCCGGTAATCGAAGCGGCCGGATAACCAACGTTCAGGAAGTGGAGCTTCTTCGGGTAGTAGAGCGCGATCACCTGCTGCACGTCCTGCTCAACTGTCTCTGGTTCGGCGACCCTGAAGCCGTCGCTGCGAGGCTGGTACAACACGCCCACCACGTCCGATGTCTGGTTGAGCGCCAGCATCAGCGACCGCGTCGGCTCCGTTAGGAGCCCACGGTGCGAGGCGGCGATCCCGATCGGAACACCTTCCCCCCAGAGTTGTCGTGCGTGTGCAGCCACGGCCCCATAGAACACCGCGAAGTCGGGCCAGAACTGCTGCTGCGTCACCTGGCTGAAGTACTGGTCGACCTCGTGGGCCAGCTGCAGCGACGTCAGCTGCACACTTGGAAGACGGCTGTGGATAAACGTCAGCAGATTCTTATAGCGCGCGATGAGGGCCGGATCGTTGAACCGGATCTGGCCGTTGAGCAGCGCCAGGCGCAGATCTTCCGGCAGGACAAGAAACTGGCCTTGAATCGGTGCAATCGTCAGGCTCAGCTTCAGGTTAAGTGCGGGGTACGCGTTGTTGATGCCGGCCAGGCCCGCAGCGTAGCCCGCGTCGTAATTGTTCGGCGACGTCTCGATGGCGTTCCAGGCGATCTGCAGCACGCCGGTGTCAGCGCCGAGTTCACGCGCCAGGTCGTACCGCCATTGGCCTCCGGCCGGGGCATCGGAGAAATCGATGCCAAAGTTGCGACTGCCCTTCTGCACTGTGGGCGTGGTCGAGTGTGGGTCCAGGTCGTCTGGATCGTTGCTCCAGTTCACCAAGCCCGTCGGCGTGACGCTCGTGCACACCGGTGCTCCGAGTGCCGAGCCGTACGAGTCCTGGTCGTAATCCAAGTAGTAGGTATGCGTCGTCGACAGGCGGTCGTCGAACGGCGCGCAGTCGGCTCCGTTGTCAATGCCGTCGCCGTCGTAGTCGCTCGTCGTCACGATCGTGCGCTGCAGGATCGCCGTCACGTCGGTAAGGTCGCATTTGCCGTCCTCGGTGATGTCACACGCCTCGACCAGCGGCCGCAGCGCGAGCCGAGCCGGGGCCTGGAGAATCTCGCTGACCATCAGCGCATCCCTGGTGGTCAACACGCCGTCCTCGTCGACGTCGCCCGAGTTCGGGACCCAGCCAGCGTGTACGGCGGTTCCGGCAAGCGCAACGAGCGACAGCACCAGGAGACGCTTCAGGATCGATGGGGGCAGTTTCATAATTGGGTCACGCTTACGGGCGCACGCGCACCGACAACGGCGTGGCGGCGTCCTGGACCTTGACGAAAAGACGGTTGCCGGTCAGGTACGTCCATCCTTGCGGGAGCCCGTCGAGAAGAGCCGGCGTCGAGACGAACGGGAGCGGCGCACCATTGAGCTCCACCGAGCTCGGGACCGCGAGCTGGTGGAATGTCAACATCCAGGGACGGGGGGCCGGCGTCCAAGTGCCTTCGGTGCGTTCAATCGTGAAACGCGTTTCCTCGCCAACCGTGGCATGGCCCAGCTGCGTGCGCAGGAACTCACCGGCTTCGTAATCGAAGCTCTCGCCGTCATCCTCGTAGAGCGAATAGGCGAAATCGGGCCCGGGATAGATGTCGACGTCCATCCGCGCCGGCACCGGCTGGCTGACCCACTGTCGCACCGGTCCACGCGGCAGGATGGCGCCTTCACGGGCGAACATCGGAACCCGGCCGAGCGGCGCGTCGATGGTGACGTGCTGGCCGCCCGTATAGCTGATCCCGGTGCGGACGTCGGTCCAGCGATCGGTCCCCGGCAGGTAGACCCAGCGCGTGGTCGCGCCCGCCTGCAGCACCGGCGCGACGAGCAGCATCGGGCCGAGCATGAATTCGGTGTCCTGTGTGTAGGTGAGCGGATCGGTCGGATAGTGAAACATCGTCGGCGCCACGACCGGCTGACCGATGCGCGACGACGCTTCGAACAACGAGTACATGTAGGGCAGCAGCCGGTAGCGCTCGTTGATGACGTTACGCGCCATGTCGAGATACGGCTGGCCGTAGACCCACGGCTCGCGCGGCTCGGACCAGTTCATGGCGTGATTGCGGAAGAAGGGCGTCATGCTGCCGAACTCGAGCCAGCGGATGAAAAGCTCCGGCGTCGGCGAGCCGAGGAAGCCGCCGACGTCGTGGCCGAACTGCGGCACGCCGCTGAGGCCCATGCTCACGGTCATCTGCACGCTGATGCGCAGCGACTCGAACGTCGACAGCCGATCGCCGCTCCACGTCGCAGCATAGCGCTGAATCCCGGAGTAGGCGGCTCGCGACAGCACCCAGGGGCGTGTGTTGGGCCGCAGCTCACGCTGCGCCGCGTAACTGAGCTCGGTTTCCTTCAGCGCGTACAAGTTGCGCGCCTGACGATCCGTGCGGCGCTCACCGTTGAAGTCGTAGATCGCCTCCGGCATGAAGTTCTGTGCCGGCTCGTTCAGGTCGTTCCACACCGCGCTGATGCCGGTCGTCAGAAACGACTTGAGCGTGGTCTTGTACCAGTCGGCCGCCGCCTGCTTGGTGAAATCGAACCAGCTCAAGACGCCGTAGAAGATGCTGTTGACAACCGGCATGCCGTCGGCTTTCTCGAGGAAGAAACGCGACCCGGCGAGAAACGGATAGAGCTGGTCATCGGTCTTTACCACCGGATCGATGATGTTCACCCGCTTGAATCCCCACAGGTCGAGCGTGGCGTTCATCAGTAGCGGGTTGGGGAAGTCCCAGGGATGCCACGTGAACATCTGCAGGTTGTCGAGGTAATAGAGGTCGAAATGCAGCGCGTCGGAGGGGATGGCGTAGTTGCGCAATCCTGCCGCGATGTCGAGGAACTCCTGCTGCGAACGGTAGCCGAACCGCGACTGGTGATAGCCGAGCGTCCAGAGCGGCGGAAGCGCCGGAAAGCCGGTCAGCGTCGCATACGAATGCGCGATGCGCCACATCTCCGGGCCGAGCATCACGTAGTAATCGAGCTCGCCTTCCATGGCTCCAAACGTCGTGAGGCCGGCGTTGGCGGAGTCCATGTCAAAGAACGGCATTGCCGGGCTGTCGACGAATACACCGTAGGCCCGCCCTTCGAGCATGCCGTAGTAAAAGGGGATGCTCGCGTAGAGCGGATCGTCGAGCTCGCCAACCGCAATGCGATCGACGTTCATCATCCAGAACTGCCGCCCGCGACGATCGATCGGTCCGCCACGCAGCCCAAGCCCGAAGTAGCGCTCGCCGGGGACGGCATAATGGCGCGCGGTGACAACACCGGTCTCACTGTCCCACCCGATTCCGGGTCCGGCACCTGGCAGCACGACGCTGCCGTCCGCCCGCAGGATGATGATCTGGAACGGCGACTTGACCACGATCACGGCGGCCTGGCTCGACAGCATGTAGGTTGCGCCCGCCGTGTCGTAAACCGCAGGCGAAACCGCCGCCGGCAGCGTCGCAATGGCGCCGCTAACACGTGTCGTCAGGGTGCCGGACGGATTGACCCGCACGCGGACGATGTCGGTGCCGAGGAGATCGATGCGGACGAGCCCGCCAGAGGCGAACCGGAATTCAGCGCCCGCGTCGAGCACGACGGTCGATTGCACCGTCTGCGCGAAGCCGAATGCCGCCCATACCGGCGCGGCGCCGAGCAGGGCAGCGACAGTAAAGGCCGCGACTATTGCGGACCGGCGTGCCACGGTCAGCATGCGGCCCCCAGGCGCGCATAGGCATCGAACGTCTGCCGCGCGCATTTCTCCCACGTGAACGCCTCGGCGCGCCGCAGGCCGCGAGCGACGAGCGTGTCGCGCAGCTCGCGCGACGACTCGAGGCGAATCATCGCCTCCGCAATGGACGGGATCGACTCGGGATCGACGAGCAGCGCTGCGCCGCCGGCGACTTCCGGCAGCGATGTCACGTTCGAGGTGACGACCGGGGTGCCGCAGGCCATTGCCTCGACGACTGGAATGCCGAAGCCCTCCCACAGCGATGGAAACACCATCATGCGAGCGGCGCTGTAGAGCACGGGCAGGTCGGTTGGCTTGAAGTAGCCGGCCTCGACTACGCGGTCGCGCAGGCCGAGCTCGCCGATGGTCTCGTCAATCCCTTCTGCAGTGGCCGTGCGGCGACCTGCCAGCAGCAGCCGGGCGTCGCTGTGCGTCTCGCGCCGGTAGACGTCGAACGCACGAATGAGACGGATGACATTCTTGCGCGCCTGCAGCTTGCCGACATAGAGCAGATAGGGATAGTCGATGCCGAAGCGCTCGGCGACCGTCCGCTGCGCTACATCGGGCGGCGTGCGGAAGAAATGCGACCCGACGCCGTTGTAGGACACGGCGAGGCGTTCGTGTGGAACGCCGAAAGTCTGGTGCACCGAATCGCGCACACTCTCGGACACGCAGAGCACCGACGCGGCGCGGCGAAGGCCGATGCGCATAAGACTGTTCAGTCGAAACGCGACGAGCCGCGGGTAGTACTCGGGGTGCGCGAAGTTACTGAAGCAGTGCATCGTGAACACGAGCGGCGTCCTGAAGAACGGCGGCGGCGTGAACGTCGAGTGAAAGAAGTCAATGCCGTCGCGAACCAGCTGCAGCGGCAGCCCGGCGGCGATCCCGAGCAGCCGTGGCCGCGGTCCAAGGACGTGATAGCGCACGTTGTGCTGCTGCACGCCAATCGCGGGAATCGCTGCAGGCGTCGTGCAATAGACGACGTACTCGTTGCGGCGGTCGATGGCGGCGAGCGCGCGGATCAGCTCCACCTCGTAGGTCTCGGGCCCGCCGGCTTGGCGGCCCGCCATCAGCACGAAAAGTCCAATCCTCATCGCGCCATCAGCTCGCGATAGGTCGTCTCGACGCGCCGGGTTGCCGCAGCGAGCGAATACTCGCCTTCGATAAAACGTTGTGCCGCTGTGCCGAGCCGGGCCGCGCGGTCAGGGTCGGCGACGAGCTCGAGGATCGCGTTTGCCAGGGCGAGCGGTTGCCGTGCCTCGACCAGGACGGCCGAGTGCCCGTCGCGCAGGACTTCCGGCAGGCCACCGACGCGCGTGGCCACGATCGGCAGTCCGGCAGCCATCCCTGCGCAGACCGCCAACGGCACCCCCTCCATGTCGCTCGGGTGGACCTGAATATCTACCGTCGCCAGAAGCGCAGCGAGATTCGGCTCGAAGCCGAGGAAGTGCACGTTCGGCGGCGCGAGGCCGAGCTCGTCCGCTTTGGCGCGGATTTTCGCTTCTTCGGGGCCTACGCCCGCGAGCCACAGCCGCAGCCGTGGGCATGCGTCCAGCGCCGCACGGAAACCCTCGAGCAGAACGTCGTGCGCCTTCTCAGGCCAGAAGCGCGATACGTTCACGAGCACGATGTCGTCGACGCCCGCACCCAAAGCGGCGCGGCGCAGTCGCCGTTCTTCGGCCGGCAGCACGATCGGCTTCTCGGCAAAGCCGCACGTCAACAGCTTGACCCGCTCTGCCGGGATGCCGCGCTCGATCGTTCCGCGCATCGCATCCTCGCAATGCGCGGTCACCTGGTCGAAATACCGGATGGCGTGCTGATCGATCCACTGGATGACCGATCGCTTCCAGTCGAACGGGTGCCAGACGTACACCGTCGTCACGGTGCGGACGCGAGCCAGCTTCGCCGTGACCAGACCCACGACGTCGGCATAGCAGTTGTGGCAGTGCAGAATGTCGAGCTCGAACCGGTGCGCAAGCGAGGCCATCGCCCTTGCCGCGCGCAACACGGGCTTGCGGCGACTCCATGGAATGCGATGCACGATCAAGCCAGCGCGGTCCGCAGCCGCGACGAAGGCGTTCTCGGTACCGCCCGGGTTGGCAAAGCAGAAAAGATGGACGTCGAACTGCTCGCGGTCCATCGTCAGCACCCAGTTGATGAGCGCAGTTTCAATACCTCCGTGCGCCATCGTGTGAATCAGGTGGCCGACCCGAATCTTCGTTTGGGCGCGCCCGTCCCGAATCTGACGAACATCCGCTGCACCTATCGCTGTCGTGAGCATGATCAGGGCGCCAGTCGAACGGCAGACGCGCTGGAGCCGGCGGCCCAGATCACGTCGCCTGAATTGGAGTACATCGAGTGCTCGACCACAATCTGCGCCGGAGAGCTCCCAAGGCTGTCGATAATGGCGCTGAAACGCTTGAACAGCGCACCCGGAAACGCCTCGGCGACCGGAATCGTGACGCGACTCCTCGCGGGGAGGGCGAACGTGCTCGTGAGCGTGGTTCCATCCTCGAGCAGCACCTGCACACGGGCGCTTCCCGCCGTCGCGGAGGTGTTCGCGATCAAGATGTAGGTCAGGCTCCAGTTCGTGACAGCCACCTCTCCGTCCGCCAGCGCCCAAGACGTGCCCGTTGCCAACACTGCATTGGTCGTATGCGCCTCGTAAGCTGTTCCGCTTCCCATCTCGGGCCACATGGTGGTTCGTTGAGCGAGCACCGACACGTCGTTGGTGGAAGTCACTACTGTTGCGAACTCGGCGTCGGCGAGCAGCGGATCCTCTGCGCTGGCGCGCACGACGAGCCGGCCCATTGGCGGGACTGTATGGTCCTTGGTGACGACCGTGCCGTCGGCGCGCAGATATTCGAGGCGGACCGCCGCAGCTGACGTATTCGGATTGACGAGCAGCAGATCGGTTTCGAACACTGAGCGCGTTGACGCTTCGGCGAGGTACCAGCGCGTGGCGGGCGCACCGATGCCGGCTGCGCCGACGCCCGATCCAGCCGGGCCGCCGCCGTCGACGAGCAACGATCCTTCGGCCACGATCGGCTGCGACGCCGAGAGCCGTGTCCAGACTGCGACCCCTGCGAGTCGGGAATCGTCCTCGCCGACCCTGATCGATCGCCGTGCGCCGGCGTTGACCGTATAGGTCTTCACAATGGGCGCGCCGGCCGTCAGCGTGTAGGTGGCGGTCACCGTCGACGTAGTGGGTCCCGGATTGAACAAATGGTACGTCAGCTCGGCACCGGCGCCCGGCGGAGCCGCGCCGCCGATCAGATACCAGGACGTGCCCGCCGTGCCGCTCGTCTCGGCATGGCTCGCGGAGGTCCCTGGGCCCCACGACATCCTGCGATCGATGACGATTGTCGTGTCCGACTCAACGATCGTCGCAAACTCGATGCTGCCAAGCGTTGGAACGTCGCGCGCGTTGATCGTCCCGCGGCTGCGTGGCTGCAGGCTGATGTACTGGGCTGCAGGCGCACCATCGGCCTTGGCAAACCGCAGCAGTACGCGTGCCGCAGCCGCGTCGACGTTGCCCAGCGCGAAGGCGGTCTCGAAGCCGTTGGCCGTGCTGCCATCGGCGAAGTAGCGTACGAAGAACCCGCGCGGGTGCGTGCTCGCGAGATACTCGTCGGCATTGGCAACGCCGTCCTGGTCGGGATCGCCCTGGGCGCCGTCGTTGCCGACCGCTGATGCCGGATTGAGTCCGAAATCGTTCTCCCACGAGTCGGGCAGACCATCGAGATCGCCATCGCCCATCATCTCGAACCGCGCCGTGCAGACACGGTTGACCGTCAGCGTGACGGCGCCGTCGGCGCAGTCGGGATCGCCGCTCCATCCAGCGAACAGGAAGCCGGCCAACGGCTGCGCGGTCAGCACGACGGGCAGGCCGTCCGTGAAGACTTCCATACAATCGTCGCCGCAATAAACCCCTGGCCAATCGCTCTGCACTATCCCGAAGCCGTGACCGGTCTTCTGGACGGTCAGCCGCTTGCTTCGCGCGGTTCCTGTCTGCACCACCACGAACGGCCGGCCGGCAATCGTGACGAGTCCGCTTCTCGAATCGAGCGGCAGGTTGGCGGCAATCATGACGTCGACATGGCCAGCGCCCGTGCCGCTGCCCGACGTTAGCGTCAGCCAATCAGCGTGCACGAGCGACGACCACCGGCACTGCGCGGGCGCCGTGACGTTGACACGCACGGTTCCGCCCTCGGCGGCGATGTCAGCAAACCCAGGTGAGATCGCATAGGTGCACGTGGCCGGCGGCGGCGTCGGCACCCCAATCGCGAACGCGCCGCCACCCTCGGTCCCGGCGTATAGACGGTGCCGGTCCACCAGGTCGAGCTCGAGTGCCGTGACAATCTTGTTGAACAGTCCGTTGTTCAGCGGCTTCCAGCTGGCACCGGCGTCAAAGCTGACGAAGACGCCGCCGCCTGACGTGCCCGCGTAGATCGTCGACGGCTCGACCGGATCGATGACCAGCGACAGCACCGACAAATGCTCGAGGCCGTTATTGACCGCGGCCCACTCGACGCCACTGTTGATGCTCTTCAGGACGCCGCCGCCCGAGGTTCCCGCGTAGATCGTCGTTGGCGTGATCGGATTCACCACGACGGCGAGCACGAAGCTGTCCACGAGATCCGCATGGGTCGAGCCGACCCACGTCGCGCCGCCGTCGGTCGATCGCGCGACGCCGCCGCCCACCGTCGCCGCGTACAACACGCCCGTGCCCACGCCGACGCTGCGAACATCCAGGTTCGTCATGCCGGTGTTCGACGCAGTCCAGGAGGCGCCACCGTTAATACTCTTGAACACGCCCTGCGCGTTGGTCGCCGCAAACAGCGCGCCCGGAGCGACGGTGACCGAGTAGACGTTGACGTCGGCGAGACCGCTCGCACTCCAAATCACGCCGCCGTCGGTCGAGACGAAGACGCCGTCGGGCGTGGCCGCGAACAACCGTCCCGCGACCGATGGGTCGGGCGTCACCGCGTGAACCAGGCTCGTGGAGAGACCGTATCCCGCCCACTCCCACAACGCGCCGCCGTTGGACGACTTGAAGATCGTGGCGTTGAACGTCGACGCCCACAGCTGGGACGGGTTGGCGGGGTTCACCACGATGTGCGACAGCTGCGGCGTCGCCAGCCCGTTGCTCGAGGCGACCCACGCGGCGCCGGCGACCGACTTGAACACGCCCCCGCCCGTCGTGGCCGCGTAGAGCACGTTGCCGGCGGTCGCCAGCGACGCGACCATCTGCGCCTCCATCGCGCCGTCCGGAATCTTCGACCAGGTAGCGCCGCCATTGCTGCTCGAGAAGACACCCGATCGTTCCGGGCTCACCCAGACGATGCCGCCCGCTCCGACTGCCAGCGCGTGCACGGCAAACGGCGGCAGTCCGGCGTTGACGCGCGACCAGGTTTGGCCGCCGTCGATGGTCTTCAGCACATTGGACCCCGAAGCGCCCGCGTAGGCAACGAGTGGATTCGCCGGGTCGACCGCAAGCACGTGAACGAACGGCGCCTTCTGCCCGAGGGTCGTCCAGGTCGCACCGCCGTCGCGCGTCACGCCGACGCCTTCGGATGTAGCCGCATAGATGTTCTGCGGCTGCAGTGGATCGATCGCCAGCTTGAGAATGTTGCCTTCGTGCAGGCCGGTGTTGACCCACGAGCTCCCGGTGTCGGTGCTCTTGAACACGCCGCCGCCGAGCGATCCCGCGTACATCGTCGTCGGTGTGCGCGGGTCGATCGCAAGACCCCGCACGAAGAGACTCATGCCGACGCTGCTCGCGGACCAGTTGTCGCCGCGATTGCTACTGGCGTAGATGCCGCGCAGCGACGTGCCTGCGTAAAGACGGCCGGGGGTTCCGACACTCGAGGCAACGACGTAGGCCGCCGCAGAGGCGGGCAGTCCCTGATCCACGAGCGTCCACGCCGCGCCGCGATCCATCGACCGATACACGCCGGCGCCGGCAACCGAGGCGTAGACGATGTCCGGATTCGCCACCTCGAGCACGAGCGAGGTCACCGCGCCGGGAGGCAGCATTCCGGCTGCCGTCCATGTGGTCGCGCCGTTGAGCGTGCGATACACGCCGTTGGGAGTGCCGGCGTATACGACCCGCGGATCGCGCGGATCGATGGCCAGCGAGAAGACAAACGGCGACCCGAGTCCTTCGTTACGCTGCGCCCACTCGATGCCAGCCGACTCGGTCTTCCAGATGCCGCCGCCGTGTGTGCCGCCATAAAGAATCCACGGCGTGTGCGGATCCACCTTGACCGCTCGAATCGGATCGGGCACCGCAATCGCCGTTGGTTGCCACGAGGTACCCTCGTCCCAGCTCGAATAGAGCGAACCAGTCTCGGTGACGGCGTACACGGTGCTCCAGGCGGCAATCTCGAGGCCGACGATGTTCTCGGCCGGCAGCCCGTTGGACGCGGCAAAGAAGGTTCGTCCGGCGTCGCCGGTGCGGTAGACCTGTCCTGCCGATCCGCCCACGTATGCGATCGGATCTCGAAACGGATCGGCCGCCGCCGCGAGCGCGATCGACAGTGTGCCCGTATTGGTCAAGGCCCACGTGGCGCCGGTGTCGCGGCTGACGTACACGCCAGACGAGGTTCCGCCTAACAGCGTCGTGCCATCGGCCGTCTCGGTAATCGCATGGACCTGGCGTGGCACAATGCCGGTGCCCGAGGCCTTCCACGTCTGACCGGCGTCGGTGCTCTTCCACACGCCCCCGGTCTCGGTGCCCATGAACATCGTCATCGGCTGTGTGGGGTGCCTCTCGATGTCGAACACGGTCTGATTCGGCTCGAGCACCTGTACCCAGCCAGTGGGCGCCGTGTGGTGGATGCCGAAGTCAGTGCCGGCGAAGAGCACCGACTCGGTGCCGATCGGGATCCCGGCAAACGCGCCGACGAAGAGGTTCTGGATGCCGCGATCGACACGCGACCACGTTCGCGCGAAATCGGTCGTGGCCCAGAGGCCGCCGTGCAGCTTGGCGGCGTGAAAGATCGTTGCCGTCGGATCGGCCGAGAGAACGCCGGTCGGAAGGTCCGACCAGAGCAACCACTCTCCGGCCTCGTCGTTGACGATGACGAACACGCCCCAGTTGCTCGCCGCGAGCGTGAGCCCGGGGTACAGCGGATGCGGCAGGATGTCGTTAATCGTCGGCACCTGCAGGTTGTGCGTGATGTTCCGCCAGAGGCTGGCGCCGAGCGTCAGCTTGTAGATGCCGTCGTTGGTCGCGGCGTAGAGCTGCGAACCCGTCGGACGGTCGATGCGCAGCGACAGCACGTTGGCGGCATCGAGCCCGCTGCTGAATGTCTCCCAAGTGGCACCGGAGTCGGTGCTGCGGAACACACCACGTCCGACGGTTCCGACATACGCGGTGCCGGGCCGTGTCGGGTCGAACACGATCGACTGGCCGCGCAGGTCGCGTGAGCCGTCGTCGGTGCGCGTCCACGTCGCCCCATAGTCGGTACTGCGGTAGATGCCGCCGTCGCTGGCGCCGGCGAGGACCAGTCGCGAGTCTGACGGCGACACGGCAATCGTCTGAATGCTGTCAACCGGCAATCCGTTGCTCTTGCGAACCCAGCTGAGGCCGCCGTCGACCGACTTATAGAGGCCGCCCTGGAATGTCCCGATGTAGATCGTGCCGATTACCGTCGGGTCGTAGGCGATTGCAAACACCGATCGCGTCGAAAACTCGGTCGTGACGTGCTGCCATGAGTTCCCGAAATCGTTGCTGCGGTAGAGCCCTCCGAAGTAAGTGCCGGCGAGCATCGTCGACGGCTGGGACGGATCGCTCTGGAGCGACAACACGGTGCTCGCGGCCGGACCGATCGCCGACCAGGCCGGCTCGGGCGCCTGTGCTGCCGCGGACGTCGCGCCGAGGAGCGCGAAGCCCGTGGCAAGAGTCAGGACGCATCGAGTCAGCCTGATCATCATCGTCGCTCTGAAAGGGCCCTGGCTTCGCGTTCGAACACGCGCCACGCCTGCTTCGGCCGCCCGCGCTGGTCGAACAACCCCAGCGTCTCGAGATAGGCCTTGAAGTTCTCGCTGTTCGGTGCCTTGTAGTACGAGGCGAGCGTATCGACCACCGACTGCGGCAGATCCGACATGAAGAGGATGCGCGCGTGGACGATCTTGTCGGCGTGCGTGCGCAGCGCCGCGAAGACATGCTCGAGGAACTCTGCCTGCTTCGCTTGCGAGCTGTTCAGGCGTTCGGCAGACGCGTAGCCGATCTCCTGGAAAAGCACATCGCGTGAGCCCGCCGCTTCGACCATGCGGCCGATGTCCTCGCGCGCTACTGACGGCGCCTTCATCGAGAAGTCCGCATTCAGCGGGTAGTAGCTGAAGGACACGATGTCGATGCGGTCGACAATGGACCTGTAACGATCCATCTGCGATGCTGCGCCCGACGTAAAGTTCACCGACAGGGATGCGCCCGGAAACACGTCGCGGACGGTCGGCGTCACGCGCTCGATCAAACGCGCATAGCGCGCGATGTCGTCACGATGCGCGTTGAAGTACGAGTCGACTTCGTTGCCGAGCGTGATCCAGCGGACGCGGCCCTTGAAGCGCGGCGCCGCCGCGCGGAGCAGCGCGTTCAGCTTTTCGACCATACGGTTGTCGTCGAGGTTCCAGCCCTGGTATTCCTTGGGCATCGCGCGCTGGCCGGCATCGAGGACGCGGATGTTCAGCGCGATCGGCACCTTAGCCTGCTCCGCCATCGACACGTGCAGATCGACGTCGGCGAAATCAAAGCGTCCGGCCGATCGCTCGATCGAGTTCCAGTTCGGCAGGATGTAGTGGAAGTTCATGCCGGCGTCGAGCGCAGAGCGGAAGCTCCGACGCTTGGCGGCGTCGTCAATCGTTGCATTGGCCGGCGGATTGGGATCGACCCCGATCAACACGCTCCGTGAAGTCCGCGACGGCGGAGGTGTCCGCGGCGGCGCAGCGGGCGCAGGCGCGCTGCGCGCTGCGCCTTCGCCCCTGCTCATCGACGAGAGCAGAAACGCGTCGCGCCCTTGACCGAATCGGACGAGCCCGACGCCCGGCGCAAACGTCCAGTACATCGACATGCCCTGCTGGTCGCGGGTCTCGATCTCGATCGTGTCGTTGTACTGCCCAGCCGGCGTCGACACTCGCTGCCCGCGCTCGGTGACGCGCTGCGTCCCAACCTGGCTCGTCCAGCGCTCGCCCTGCCGCCGCTCGAAATCCCAGTAAACCGTGTCGTCGGGAATCTGGCTCAGGCCCTGCCCCATGTCGAGGCCCGTCATGCGGATTCGCCCGCCGTCGTCCTCGAAGCGGAATGTGGCCTTTGTCCACGGGTTGTCCCAGCGGACGACGTACGCATTGCCCTCGCGCTCGAGCACCTCGAGGACCATCGGGGTCTTGGAGCTGCTCGAGCGCAGTTCCCACCGGTTGCCAATCGCCAGCGGCAGGTAGTCGCCGTCGTCGCGTGCCGCCGCCTGTCGAGGCGCCGCGCTGCGACCCGTCGACTCACGGTCTCCTGCGGCGCGCGAGGACGCGAGCAGGAAGGCGTCGCGCCCCTGACCGAATCGGACGAGGCCGACGCCCGGAGCGAAGGTCCAGTACATCGGCATACCCTGTTGGTCGCGCGTCTCGATCTCGATGGTGTTGGTGTAGCGACCGGACGGGGTCGAGACGTCGTTGCCTCGCTGTGTGATGCGCTGTGTACCGACGGCGCTCGTCCAGCGCTCACCTTCACGGCGGCTGAAATCCCAGTAGACTGTTTCGCGCGGAATCGAGTCGAGCCCCTGCCCCATGTCGAGGCCGGTCAACCGAATCCGCGTACCGTCGTCCTCGAAGCGGAAGCGCGCCTTTACCCATGGGTTGTCCCAGCGCACGATGTAGCCGCTGTCGTCGCGGTCGACGACCTCGAGCACCATCGGATTCGGGGAGGTGCTGGATCGGAGCTCCCAGCGGTTGCCGACCGCCAGCGGAAGATAATCTCCGCCCGCTGCGGCAACCTGTCGCGACTGCGCCGCGGCAGGCTCGACCGTAGCGGTAATGACATCACCAGCAACGGCGATGACGAGAAGAGCGCCTGCGATCACCTCGGCGATTCGAAGGCGGCGAACTGAAGTGAGTTTATGCAGCATGCGACTTTCTCATGCACATAACAATCCAGGGATTGACCGGCGAGCCCCGCAATCCCCGAAGCACTTCAGTAGAAACGGCGTTGAAAATTGTCTCGATTGGAAACGCCAGCAGGCGCCCCTTTACACGCTGCTTCATCCGGATGAAGCCCCAATAGCCTTTCACCGGCAGTAGTTGCGCCTCGAAGCACCCGGCCTGAGCGAACAAACGGCGGTAATCGTCCGCGGACAATAAGAAGCGGCTCCAGGGCGCGTTCAGGCGCGGATACGGTCGATCCGGCGTGCGGCCATGAAAGATGTCGACCGGAAACAGCCGGTTCGGGCTGCTCACCATCGCCCGGCCGCCAGGCTTCAGGACGCGCCCGATTTCCATCGCTATGGACAGCCGTTCGGTCCAGTAATCCGGACGGACGCGATTGCTATCGCCCTCGACGCCGACATGCGGAAACACGCAGCCGCAATAGACGGCATCGAATTCGCCGGTCTCGAATGGCAGGTGCTTGCCGTTGGCGAGATACAACCGCTCAGGATGATGGCGATGCGGCCACACTGCCGTGCGGTTCCCGTTGTCGATGCCGACGACGTCGAAGCCGGCCTCCGACAGCAGATCGATGTCGATGCCCGTTCCGCACCCAAGCGAGAGGACGCGCGGGCGGCGCGTTCCCGCCAGGAGCTTCCGTAAGGTCGGAATCAGGTACTGGCTCGACAGCCATTCGTTGCTACGCTCCTCGTACTCGTTCTGTACCTCGTCGAGAACGTCGTCGAAACGGCCGCCCACGATCAGATCCGCGAAGCCGTTCTGGTACGAGAACGCTTCGCTGCAGCCGTGACAGAGGATCCGACTGGGAGCGAACTCGAGGCGCCCCCGGCACAGAGGGCAGACGAGCGGCACTGGAGGCTGCATGGTCTGGACCTGTCCGAGATGCGCGCTCATACGGCGACGCCCCCTTCGGGCCGCCCCGCCCTCACTTGTGACGTAACCTTCTGCTCGGGCTTGAGCGCATCCAGCGCGACGAGTGTCCACGCTCGCGCGTAAAGCATGACCGCCGCGACGAGCCGGATCGGGCTCCCCGCGGAGATGCCATGGTGCAGGCAGAACCAACGCAGCGCCGCGGAATGAAATGCCAGGATGTGCCGCCGACGGACCCGCCGCGTACGGATGCCGCTGCCGACGCCCTCGTGGTGGACGATTCGCGAGCGGGGATGCAGGTAAACCTTGTGACTCGCATCCTTTACTCGCGCGCAGAAGACTTGCTCGTGGAAGTAGTAAAAGTCTTCGGCGAGGCCGCCCACCTGCTCGAACACGTCACGACGCACCATCATCGCGGCGGCTGACAGCCAGTCGACCTCGTACGGCTCGGTGCCGGTGACGTGATCCGATAGAAGATACGAACGCGCCCACGGCGCGTTGGGGAACATTTTTGTAAGCACTGACTTCCGGCCGAACAGCGTCGCCGCAGGCGTCGTGAAGCGTCGGCCCGAAAACTGCTCGCTGCCGTCGGTGTTCAGCAGCCGGCTGCCGACCATCGCGATGCCGGTGGCGTCGGCAAACTCCACGATTGTTGCGATCGCGTCGTCGAGGATCAGCGTGTCGTCGTTAAGGAACAGCAAGTGCCGGCCGCGTGCAATCGCGGCGCCCTGATTCCCCGCCTTGCAGAAGCCGAGATTGCTCGGATTGACGATGACGCGTACGTCGGGATGCTCGACCGCGAGCATCGCCGGTGTCCCATCGCTCGAAGCATTGTCAACGACGATCAGCTCCCACGTTACGTTCCGCCACACCGCGGCGCGCAACGACGCGATGCAGTCGCGGAGAAACCCACGGGAATTAAGGCTGATCGCGATTAACGAAACGTCCACTGTTTGCATCGGATTCCCATCGATCATTACGCTGCTGCCGGCGCCCGCCGGGCCGCGTACCACGCCTGGCGCTCGCTGAGCGCGACGGCGATCCCCATCGCGAGCCACCATCCTTTGAGCGGAAAATGCAATACGTCGACCTGCGTGGCGTAGAACAGCATCGATAGCAGCGCCACACGCGCCGCGGTCATCATCAGCGCCGATGCTTCGTCCCCGTCCTGCCGCAAACCGCGTTCTCCCTGGCGACATCGCCGGTATAGCGTCACGATGAAGGCGACGAGGAACGGGTAGCCGACCAGTCCGGTTTCGAGCAGGCTCTGTAGGTATTCGTTGTGGACCGTCGAGTTCGGCGGCATGGGCATGCGCTTGCTTAGCCGCCGCGGCAGCTCGCTCTGGTTGCCGAGGCCGATGCCGAACAGCCAGTTCTCGCGCAGTATTACCAGGCCCTCTTCCCAGTAGATGAGCCGCGCGCGCAGCGTTTCCGAGCGCGCAACCGTGTAGTTGCTCACGTCGAAGATGCGGTCGTACAGCGCGCCCGGAAGCAGGGGCAGCGCGAGCAGCGAGACGACCGCTCCGGCCGCAACGACGCGCCATGACAGGCGGATCAACCCCGTCGTAACGATCAGCAGCAGGCACACGACGAGCGTGATCACCGCCGCGCGCGTGTTCGCCAGCATCACGTTGTAACAGGTGGCGATGGCGGCGACGACGATCGCCGCCTGCCACCAGCGGCCGCGGACCGTTCGAAACAAGTAGGCGAAGAACGGGACCGCAAGGATCAGGTTGATGCCATACACAGCCGGATGCGACGTCGATCCCAGCGCGCGTGGCGTGCGGTCCAGAGATGCGTACTCGGAGGCGTCTGACAGTACCGTCGAGAACCGCTCTTCCTGCGTGCGCTCGCCCGTCGCGTTGAACACGTCCTCGTTGATGATCGCCGCCGGGTTGTGCCACTGATAGACGGTGAACACCGCAATCACGGTGGTCGTCATCAGCCAGCAGACGATAGCGGCGCGGCCGCGTGACGGCGTGGTGATCACGTTGACGGCGAGAAAGAAGAACAGCAAGTTGCCGAGCACTGCTGACGCGGCTCGGACGCCTGACGAAAAGTCTGTGGTGTGGGCGAGCGTCAGCAGCCCGATCGCGGCGAATGCTGCGTAGAGCAGCACCGGCGTCGTCACCAATATCTTCCGGCGCTGCAGAAACACGTGCAGCAGCAGCGCGCCGAGCGTCGCCATGCCCACGACACGCATCAACGAGAAGTTGTACGTACTCGCGTCATCGGTCAGGCGGCCGATACGTTCAAGCGGCACCACCGATGCAGTGAGCAGAAATCCCGCGTAGGGAAAGGCCACCACGGCCGCACCCGCGATCGCCGCCACGATGGCCGCCGCGGCGACAAGCGGCGTAGCTTGCGCGGCGACGATCACGAGCAGCGAGCCGCCGGTCACGCCCACAACTGTCGGAACGATGAACCGTGCGCTGGGTACTGACATCGTCCTACGCGGTCTCTCTGATGCGGTCGTCGCCGGCGGACCCGAACGATCCGAGACACACCAACGACGTCGCGGCTGCGATCTGCTCGGCGTCGTGAAGCGTGTCGCTCGTCCACTCCAATACGACGGCGGAAACCACGCCCAGCACGAGACCGACCAGGAGTGAAAGCGCCATGATCAGCAGCTTGCGCGGATAGACCGGTTGAACCGCTGCCACAGGTGGCATGGCGATGCTCACGTTAGAGATCCGGCTCAAGTCGAGCTGGTTCTCGATGGTCGCGTCAGCGCGCCGCTTGTTGGCCTCGAGATAGTTCTGCTCCGCAACGATGCGATCTCGCTCGAGGGTTGCCAGCACCGCATCTGCCTCTTCAATCGCAAGCAGCGCCGTTTGCAGCCGCCGTAGCTCCCTGGCCTGGAACGCCGCACTCGCCGACAACCCCTCAAGCTCGACGGAATCCTCGTTCAGATACTGCTGCAGCTGCTGACGCAGCGGGTTGATCTGCGAGGTTACCGACCCAACCTGCGTTTGCTCCTGCGCGGTGATCAGCTGCCGCAGCGTGGCGATCTCCTCCTCCTTCGATGTCATCGGCGGCGCGCCGGCCTTATAGGTCGTCAGCATTTGCGCGTGCTCGCCTTCGAGCTTCGCCAGCCGCTCCTTCCACAGCTGCAGCGACGGGTTGGGTGTCTCGATCTGCATTGCCCGAACCGTCTCGGATGACGTTGCGATGAGATTGGACGCTGCCGTCATCTCGCGCGAGACCGATTGCGCCTTCGTCAAGGCGCGGCCGCGCTCCGCGGACAATTCCGTGATCTGCTTGAGCAGCAGTGCTTTCTGCTCGGCAGGAAGCGACAGGTCGCGTTGTCGCTTCCACTCGTTGCGTGCCTGTTCCGCCTTATCAAGGGCCGCCTTGAGGTTTTCGGTTTCGCGGTCGAAGAACTCCTTGACGCCTGGGCTTTGACGCACCTCGACTCGGCGCGCCATGTATTTGCGGATCAGGGTCTCTTGCACCCGCACGGCAAGATTCGGGTCAGCCAGCTTCAACCGCAGCGACACGACATCCGAGTCCTTCGCCGGCTCGGCGACGAGGTCGTCGGTGATAATCGCAATCGCTTGCTCGCGATCGCTCAGCCGCTTTTTCAGATCGAGCGCGATCAACCCTTCGCCGATCTGATCCCTGACTGCGCGGATCGCGGCCTTCGTGTAGTACTTAATCGCTGGAAGGAAGCCCTGCGGCGGAACGCGCTGGACGCGGAATGCTTCGACGCCGAGCTCATCGACTACCTGCGCGGCCAAGTCGGCCGACTTGAGGATCTGCACCTCGGACCCCAGCTCCTGCGGACGGACACCGGTGCTCAGGACTGTGTTACGGGCGGTTGCCGGCGCGTCGAGGTTCTCGCGGCCCAGCTTGACGAGCAGCGCCGAGCGCACTTCGTAGAGCTCGGTCATCAACGACAGCGCCCCATACGCGCTCAGCACTGTCAGCACGAACACCCCGGTGATCACCCACTTGTAACGCGGCAGAAAGGTCTTTACGTGCGCCAGCGTGATGCGGATCCCCGGACCGTCCGGGTCCAGCCCACTGGGCTTGCTGAAGAAATCGGCGGCCATCACTGCCCCCCGACCAATGCGGCGTTGAAGAGGTACGTGAACCCGCCGGTCAGCGTGAACGGAAGCAGCTTGCGCACGTACTGATCGATCGCCCGTCCGGTGCGGGCGATGCCCGATTCCGCCACGAGAACGACGTCGAGGGGCTGCAGCCTGAACGACGCTGCCTCAGGACCCTCTGTGTCGGATGGCATCTTCATCGACAGGCGGATCAGGCGCGGTTTGTCTTCGTCGCCCTTGCGGATGACGACCAACTCTCCGCGCGCCGCCGACTCCTTGAAGCCGCCGGCTTCCATGACGGCGCCGAGTGCTGTCTGCGTCCCAATCAGCGGCTGCATGCCCGGGCTGTTTACTTCGCCGCCGACAAAGACGCGCCGATCGGCGAACTCCTTCACCTGGATGATCACTGTCGGCGTTCGCAGAATGTCCTGATAAGCGGCGGCCAATCGCGTGGAAAGCTCGGCGATGGTCGACCGCCCCACCAGCATCTCTCCAACCATCGGCATCGAGATCCGCCCGTCGGGCCGGATGCGCACCGTTTCGTTCAGCTCAGGGTTGAGCATGAATTTGAGCTCGATCAGATCGCCTGCGCTCAGCCGGTACGCTCCATCGTCGGCGTCAGTGATTGGAACCACCACGGGCTCCCGCACTTGCACCGGCGTTTGCGCCGCGGCGACAGTCGCCAGCGTCAGTAGGGCCGCTGCCAACAGCGTCATTCTCGACCTTCGCAATGTGTCCTCCTACCTACCACGCGCCCTGCGGCGCGCTCGAACCGGTTGCAGCACGGGTGCCCGGACCCGCGTCGGTCTGCGCGCTGCCGCACCGGTCGGCCTGCCGCGCCCCGTGCGCGGCGATCGCCTGTACCACAATGGCCTTCGTGATCTTGTAAATGCACGTCGCCCACGCCACGCCGAGTGCGCCGCCCTGCCGGGCCATCACCGCGTAACCAATCACCAGCAGCGGCAACGTCAGGCAGTCGATCACAATCAGCGTGCGCGGCGAAGTGAGCAGCACGAAGTTGAATGTCAGAGGAAACAAGAACAGCCCGGTCAGCGTCCCCGGCAGCAGCACTTGCACGACGTTGATCGACGCCGCGTACTCGGGCGGCAGAACCATTGCCATCAGAGGAGCGACCAGCAGCAAACCACCGAGCAACAGCACGACGTAGGCGACCCCAAGAACCAGTTGGCATCGCCACATCAGGTGGCTCATCTTCCGCTGCTCCAGATAGAGGCCAATTCGCGGCGTCAGCACAGGAGCCAGATAGAAGCCGAGGAACTCGGGGATCAGCGCCACGATCAACGCTGCGCCGTAGATGCCCATTTCGGCGGGAGCGCTCAGGAAACCTAGGAAGAAAAGATCCAAGCGGGCGATGATCGCGCCAAGACCTAGACTGAGCAGCGCGGTCCCCGCGAAGCTCGCCAGCGAGCGCACCTCTCGATCGTCGAACCAGGGCTGCGCGCCGCGCTGCCGCCAGAACCATCGCGCAAATGCGGCACTCACGAGCGCCGGTGCCAGGGCATACGCGGCAAGCATCGTGAGCGGCGACACCATACCGGTCATCACCGCCGCCGCCACGAGCGCGAGCCTGGCGAGCGTGTGCGCGAGCTCGACCCCGCCGTAATTGCGGAATCTCTGCGTTACTTGAAAGTGCACCTGTATCGAGTGCAACACGAGCAACCCGCCGCCGCCGAGGGCGGCAAGCGTGAAGAGCCAGCGTCCTCCGTGGCGCTCGAACGCAATCCAGCCGACGTATTCGCCGAACAGAAGGGCGGCACAGATGCAGACCGCCGCCACAAGCGCCTTCATCGCAATCGCCGAGCGCTCGACAGGAGTGAACCCGCGCGTGCCTTGCCGCTGCGAGGCATCGCGGCGCATCACGCCGAGATCCAAGGCGGAGCAAACCAGCCCGTCGAACAAGAGCAGGCAGGCCGAGCAGAATGCAAACACTCCATAGGCGCCTGGCTCGAGATGCTGCACGGCCCACAGGTTCACGACGACGGCGCTCACCCCGTTGAGGGTGCGCGGCAGCGTCACGAACAGCGCATCGGCGCTCAGGCGGCGAAGTCTCGGCATCACCACTCTTTCACTGCTTCGCGGCGCAGACCACAAGCTTGGCTCCCGACCCCAACAGGCGATCGAGCGCCACCAGCGCGCGAATCGGCAGCTGCCGCAGCCCTGTCCTCGCCCCCTTGCCGTGACGGGTGGTATACGACTCCTTCGCGCCCATGTCGACGATCGTGAGGCCGACATTTTCCAGCGCCCGACGCATGCTCTTCGGCGAGAAGTACGAGAGATGGAAAGGGTTGTAGAGCCTGTCGAGCGGCCCGCGCACGCGGCCGCCGCTGAGACGGTAGATTGCGCGTGCCACGTTGCGGAAGATCGTCGCCTCGCTCGGCACCTCGATGATCACCTTGCCGCCCGGCGCGAGAATGCGCGCGATTTCCGAGATCATCTCCGCAGGATCCTGCAGGTGCTCGATCACGTCGCCTGCGGAAACCCAGTCGAAGAAGCCGTCGGCGTAATGCGCCTCTTCGAGCGTGCCGGCGTACAGATTGAGGCCGTGCTCTTTACGTCCGATCTCAACAGCGCCGCGCGAGATCTCGACGCCGTAGCAGTCGAACCCCTTGTCGCGGAGCTCCTTCAGCAGATCACCGCGCGCGCAGCCGATGTCGAGGAACCGACCGCGCTTCGCTCCCGTATACTTGGCGACGATGTCGGCCTTGTCCGCGATCGCCGAGTGCTCGTCGTAACGGTAGAAGTCGTAGATGTCGCCCATCTGATCGTAGAAGGCGATAAGGTCTTGCGGCCGCATGCGCTCGTCCATATAGACCAGGCCGCAGTCGCCGCACCGCAGCACACGCTGCAGCAGCTGGGGGCCGAGCGCAATCACCGTCTTGGGATCGCCGCCAGCATCCTCGAGCACCCGTTCGAGCGGCAGGTGGCCGTATTCGAATAGCACCGAGGCGTGGCGGTCCGTCCGGCAGACGGTGCACATCTTGTAGCTTGACGTCGATGCCACGGCATCGGCCGGCAACCTGGCTTCGCGTCGTTCAGCGATCAAGGATGACATCTTCTCGACTCCTGTTGAGCGGGCTATTCACTAGCGATTTCAGACTTCTCACCACCGAATACCGACTTCCGAGTTGTCGCCAAGCATGAACCGGTAGGCGCGCGGCTTGGCGGGGGCGCGGTGGATGCGGACGTTCTTGCCGATCAGGCTGTCTTCGATGCGTGTGCCGAGGTCCTGAATCCTGCTGCCCTCGAGCACGATGCTGTGCTCGATCTCGGCGTCCCGAACCTCGACGTCGTTCATGATCGATGTGAACGGTCCGATGTAGCAGTTGAGCAGGCGCGCATTGGCACCAACGATCACCGGACCGCGAATCACCGAGCTGCGAATCACCGCACCGGGTTCGACAATCACCTTCCCCTCGATGCGCGACATACCGTCGATATCACCGCGGACATTGCGGGAAATGGTGTCGAGGATCAGACGATTGGCCTCGAGCATGTCCTCGAGGCGGCCGGTATCCTTCCACCACCCGTCAACGATTTGCGGCCGCACGGTGAGGCCGCGATTGATCAGGTCCTGAATCGCGTCGGTGATTTCCAGCTCGTTGCGAAAGCTCGGCTTGATGCGCGCCACCGACGTGAATACTTCTTGGCTGAATAGATACACGCCGACCAGCGCGAGATCACTGCGCGGTTCGGCGGGCTTCTCGACCAGCCGAACGACCTTGCCGTCGTGGAGCTCGGCCACGCCGAACTGCTGCGGATCCGGCACCTTGGCGAGGAGGATCTGCGCCGCCGGTTTGTCGCTCCAGAATTGATCGACGAACGGCCGCAGTCCCTTGTTGAGCAGGTTATCGCCGAGATACATCACGAATGGCGTTTCGCCGAGGAACGGCTGGCTGATCGCCACCGCATGCGCCAGCCCGCGCGGCTCGTCTTGAGGGATGTAGGTGACATCGACGTTCCAGCGCGAGCCGTCGCCGACGGCATTCCGGATCTCCTGGTGCGTATCGCCGACCACGATACCGATCTCCTTCATGCCCGCCTCCGCCATCGCCTCGATGCCGTAAAACAGCACTGGCTTGTTGGCGACCGGCACGAGCTGCTTGGCGCTCGTGTAGGTCAGCGGCCGCAGCCGCGTGCCTTTGCCGCCGCTCAGAATGAGGCCTTTCATCATCGACAAACCTCGATCACACAGGGTTGCGGGCGTCGCGCGGACGACCGCCGGCCGTGCGCGTCCGCAGAAGTTCGTCGGAACGCGACATGTAATTGCGCGCGTAGTATTCGCGGTACGCGCCGGACTTGACGCGATCGACCCATTCACCGTGCTCCTGGTACCACGTCACCGTCTCGACCAGGCCGTCGTCGAACTCCATTTTCGGCGTCCACGCCGTTTCCCGCGTCAACTTGTCGCTGGTGAGCGCATAGCGCCGATCGTGTCCGGGCCGATCCTGCACCCGCGTGACCAGGGATTCGGGACGGCCGGTGATGGCGAGAATGCGATGCACCACTTCGAGGTTCGGCAGCGCACGGTTGCCGCCGATGTTGTAGATCTCGCCGATGCGCCCGCGCTCAATCAACGCCATTAAGGCGCGGCAGTGGTCGTCCACGAACAGCCAGTCGCGGACCTGGCCACCGTCCCCATAGATGGGCAACGGCTGGTTGTCGAGGGCATTGCAAATCATCAAAGGAATCAACTTTTCCGGAAACTGATACGGCCCGTAATTATTCGAGGCGCGGGTCACGATCACCGGCAGGCCGTAGGTCTTGTGATAGGACAGCGCCAGCAGATCGGACCCCGCCTTCGACGCCGAATACACGCTGCTCGGCGCGAGTGGAAATAGTTCGTCGGCTTCGAGTGGCGGTTCGAGACTGCCGTAGACTTCGTCGGTCGAAACGTGCACGAAGCGCTGCACGGCGGTGCTTCGCGCGGCTTCGAGCAGCATGAAGGTTCCGCGCACGTTGGTTTCCAGCGACGGTGCCGGGGAGAGGATACTGCGATCGACATGACTCTCGGCCGCAAAGTGCACGACCACGTCGGGCTCGACATCATTGAAGATGACGCGCATGGCCGGACCGTCACAAATGTCGGCGTGCACGAACCGATAGCGCGGGTCGAGTGCCACCGACGCAAGATTCTCGAGATTGCCGGCGTAGGTCAGCTTGTCGACGTTCACAACCCGGGTCGGGCTCATGTGTTCGAGCGCAAATTTCACGAACGTTGAGCCGATGAATCCGGCTCCGCCGGTGATAAGAATTCTCATTTGTGCTGCACCGTCCAGTCGTAGTTAATCCGAGCGTCGTCATACGCGATGCGGCCTTCATCGGCGGCGTCGTAGAAGCGGCTGGTGGCGTAGATCAGCATCGAGGGCTCGGTGCCGAGAGCTTTGTAGCCGTGGGCCACTCCGGGGGGTATGCTCACGCGCCAGGGTCGCATCACGCCGACATATAGCGTGTTGCGGCGGCCGAACGTCGGCGACTCCGGTCGCAGGTCGGCCAACGCCACCTGCAACGCGCCCATTGAGGGAATCCAGCAGTCGGTCTGCTGGCGGTGGTAATGAAATGCCTTGATCGAACCCGGATAACTCAACGTCGCGGAGACCTGCGTCGACTCGAGCGGAAAGTCGGCAATCGGGCCGCAGCCGGCGCGTATCGCTTCGAAAAAATAGCCACGATCGTCGGACCAGATCGTGAATGGCGTCACCACTACGCCATGAATCAAGTCCGGTGACGCAGGCGAGGAAATCACGTGGCCGATGCCGCGCGGGCAACGCCCGACGATGAATTCTGTATCGGGGAGAAGATCGGGCACACCGCTGACCGTCGCCGCGGCACGTGATCGCTGGACGCTGAGGTCGCTCATCGTTCGGCCTTTCGCTGCGTGCCGCGGGGATCGACAACGAAGCCAAGCAGCTTCGCGTGTGCCCGGCGCAACTCCGCGGTCACTTCTTGCATCTCCGATTTGGTCGTCTGGCCAGCCAACACCGACAACACGACGGCGTCGGCGAGACCGGCCATCATCAGGGTCGGCACCGACCCCAGCGCGGAGTCGCCAATGCAGAGCACATACGGATAGCGCGCGCGAACGTCGTCGACGGTCGAAACAAACTCCGCCGACGAGGCGTACTGCAATTTGCTGAGCTGCCCCGCCATGGGTCGCAACACCGCGGCGACATTGCTGGCGGCCGCGCCTCCCCAGACCACCTGCAGTTCGTCGTCGGCGGTGAGAGCGTTGATCCACCCGCCGGTCGCGGCAGAGTCCGCGTTATCGCGCAAATCCATCATCAGCACAGGCCCGTCGCGCAGTTCGAGTAAGCCGCGCGCCGCATCGCCCGCAGCGTGTGAGGCATCGGCGAGGCGCGAGGCCGGTACGAACAGCACGACCCGCCCGCCCGCTCTCGCGGCGACGTCACGCAGTTGCAGCGCCAGGCGGATGGCTTCTGCCGATGCCGACGACGGCTTGACGGAGACTGGCAAGCGACGCTCGTCGCGGCGAAGAGTGGCCATCACTTCAAGCACGGTCATGGTGCACCCCCTTCGACGGGTGCTTCGCGAAAATTTCGCAGCCATCGCAGATGGTTTCCTGCGCGCGCGGCGCCGTTCGCGGCGAGAACAGGGCTCGTGCCGATTGATAGTGATCGTTATTCCAGAGCGACATCACGTCGGCCGGAAGCTGGCCGAAATCACTCGAGTGCTTGTAGACGACGCAGCACGGCGCAACCCCGCCGTCGGGATGGACAACCATCGTGCGATACAGATAGAAACAGGGACTTGGCTTGTTGGCTTGACCGAATTGCTGTTCGACGTCCGGGCTGTACTCGCGGCCGTCGAGCGTGACCGGGTACCACTCCTCTTTGACCGCCTGGCGATCAACCGTGTCATAAGGCATGCCGACCGGAATGAAGCGCATCAAGTCAACGCCGATCTTTTTGGCCATCTCCTCGGCAATGCCAACTTCGCGCTCATTCTGCTTCATGACGATAAACTGCCACTCGACCCGCGGGGTCTTGAGACGGCGCGCGTTCCGTCGCCGAATCAACTCGTGCATGTTGTCCACCACCGAATCGAACTTCCCGCGCACGCGGTATTTCGAGTACGACTGCTCGTTCGTGCCGTCGAGCGAGACGATGAGGTATTCGAGTCCGCTGTCGAGCAGCTGGTCGATGTCGTGCGACGAGGTGTCGGAGAAGTTCGAGCTCAGATTAGTGCCGACATTGCGCGACTGGGCGTACTCGATCATGCTGAACACCTGCTTGTTCAAGAGCGATTCGCCCCAGTTGTGCAGGTAGGTCTCGAAGAGGTACGGTGCCAGCGGATCGAAGTACTGTTTGAAATGTTCAAGCGACAGCATCGACTGCTTGCGTCCGAGGGTGCCGAGACCCGTCGGGCAGAGCGGGCACCGCAAATTGCAGTAGTTGCACGGATCGATGATGAGCAGGTAGGGATGGCCGTGCAGACGGATGCTGCGCCGCTTCCGCTCCAATTCGACTCGCGCCAGATTCACCAGCTTACGGGGCGTGCCGTGCCTGGCCACCGACCACAAGTGCCGCGCGTTTCGCGTGTATTGCGGGACCTTTTTCAAATACTTCTGTGCCAGCGTCACATTGAATCTCCCACCAGCGGGCTGCAGGTTTCGACGCCGTCAGATGCGGCAGCGCCGAGTCCGACGTGGGCCGCGCTGAAGCCGGCGGGCTGGCGCGCGTCTTCCGCCCGGCGTCCGCCGCGAAACGAGCTGCGCCGCTCGCCTTCGCGGCGCTCCAGCATCCGATAAACCACGCCGGGAGCGGTCGACAGCAGATAGGCGTCGCCGCCGGTTCGCCGCGGCATCGGCGCCGCAATGGCCATTGTTGTCGTCCGCGCCGAACCATGAATCGTGCGCTCTAACCCCTCGGCCAGCGACACGCGCGGCTGCCAGCCGAGCAGCCGGTAGGCGTCGGCGTTATCGGAACTGCTTCGCCAGATCTCCGTCATCCGTGGCGGCTCGGCGCCGCAGACGACGGGAACCGAGCTGCCGAATGCGGCGAGGGCGGTTTCACACAGCGCGCGCACCGTCAGTTCCTGGCCGCCGCCGATCGGGATCGCGTGGCCCCATGCGGCCGGCGCGCACGCCGCAGCGACGAAGGCGTCCACCGCATCGTCGACATACAGCGGGTCGCGAGTCTGATCGCCCCCCATGAGTCGAACCGGCCGGCCGGCGCTGACGCACTCATGAACGTGGGCGATCACATTGCGTCCCTGGCCAGGGCCGTAAATGAAAGTCGGACGGAGCGCCACGGTTTTGAGGGCCGTGAAGGCCGACACGAGCTGGCACAGTTGCCACCCGGCGGATTTTAGAATCGCGTAAGAACACACCGGTGCTGCGGTCTGCGACGCGCGGTATGGCACCTGCGCGTTGCCGTAGTCCTTTGCCGAGGCCCCGTAGACGAACAATTCACATTCGGCGGCGGCGGCGGCCTGCAGCGTGTTGATCAACCCGAGGCCATTCACGCGCATGCCCTCGGCGATGTGACCGAACGATTCTCCGGCATCGGGATGCGACGCCAGAAAATACACGATGGCGGGCCGGAAGCGCCGGATCATGCGGATCATTCCATCTGCATCGCAGATATCGGCCAGCGCGATCGTGCAATCGTGCCGGACCGCGGCCAGCGACGACACGCGCGCTTCGCTGCGCGCGACCGCCAGCACCTCGGCGCCTTCAGCGACGAGACGCTCGGTGAGATGTGAGCCGATGAAGCCGGTGCCGCCGATCACAGCGACCCGGCGTCCGGATACCGTGCGCATCTAGAACGCCCCCCTTCGCAGCACGCTGCACATAAAAGTGCGGGCCAGCACCTCGATATCGAGGCGAAGGCTGCGGGTGCGCACATACTCGACATCGAGCTCGACGGTGTCTCTGAAACTGAGGTCGCCGCGGCCGCGCACCTGCGCGAGGCCGGTGACGCCGGGACGCACCGAAAACTTGGCGAGCGTCCGGCTGTCGTAATACGGCAGCATTTCCGGAATCTCGGGCCGCGGCCCGACCAGCGCCACGTCACCCACCAGCACGTTCCAGAGGTTGGGCAACTCGTCGAGCGTCGATGTCCGCAGCCAGCGCCCGACGCGTGTGACGCGTGGATCATTTCTCAGTTTGAAATGCAGCGCGGCGACCTCGTCGGCGGTGTAACGGTAGGCGTACAGGTGCGGCCATCGTTCACGCGCGTCGACGTAGAGCGTCCGGAACTTCGCGAACCGGAACAGCCGGCCGTTGCGGCCGATTCTCACCTGCCGAAACACCACCGGTCCGGGCGAATCGAGTCGGATGATCAGCGCCACGAGCAGCATCAACGGCAGCGTCAACACGAGGAGGATTCCGGCAACGACGATCTCGATCGCGCGCGTGGTCATGGCAATCGGCTCGGCGTTGACGCCGCGGCGATTTAACTCGTCGAGGACGGGCTGCCATGAAGGCTCGCCTGCCGGAATGGCGGCCGGCTGCGTGGCAGGGTTCGTCTGGCTCCGGCGGTTCCAGCCGCGGTCCTTCAGCGCCGGAGCAGGCTTCGCTGCCGGAAACCCAGCCGCTTGTGCTCGATTGCCGATGTGCGGTCGTGGTGCAGTCGATTCCATTCAATCACCCGTGTGATGGAGACGTAGCGACGGCTGCAGCGGCGCGAGCCGCAGTCGACGCCTCTTTCGACAGTGAAGGGGTGTAGCTGTCGCGCACAGCTCTAAGACCTGCCGAGAAGTCGTATCGCGGCGAATAGCCAAGGATGGCTCTCGCACGCGACGTATTCATGACGAAATCGCCGGACTCTACTGCTTCGTACTCTGCGGGCCAGGGGCGGAACTCGATCGGACCATCACCGAGGACGTGCCGGATTTCGTGCGCCGCGTGACCGATCGTGACGCTGGCGCCGTAGCCCAGATTGAGCATGGCGTTCCGCGCCGCGGGGCACTCGGCGCACAGCCGCAGCATCGCCGTCACATCGTCGATAAAGATGTAGTCGCGAAGTTGCCGGCCGCCACCAAACAACGTGATGACGTCGCCGTTGAGCGCCCGGTGAATCAGTGCATTGACGAAGCCGTAACCCTTGCCGGGAGCGCCGTCATCCAGGCCGAACGGATTCGAGATCCGGCAAATCGTGTAGCTGATGCGCCCCCGCTGCGACGCAATCTGGTGGTAATGCTCGACACACAGCTTATGCGCGGCGTAAATGCTGCGTGGACCCACCGGCGACTGTTCATCAACGGCCACCGAGCCCGCAGGACTGTAGACGAGCCGCGAGCTGGCAAATACCACATGCAACGGGTTGGCTGCGCGCGCGCACGCGGCGAGGAAGTCGAGCTGCAAACGGCAATTCGATTCGAGGCTCTCGATCGGATCGCGATTGCTTGACACCGCTCCGGAAGAACCTGCGAGGTTGAACACAACCGAGACGCCATCGACCGCACGGTCAAATGCCTGCGAGCGATCGCGGGCCAATTCGATCCACTCGATTTCGGTGCCCCACGACGGCGGCGGTCCTTCAAGCGCGCGCGTCAGCGCGCGCACACGCCACCCGGTCGCGCGCAGATGCGCTACGAGTGCGCGGCCAATAAACCCACGCGCGCCCCACACGAGGGCATGCTTCGATTGATACGCAGCAACGGTAACCACTGGGAGTTGAGACGTGCTCCGGGAGCAAGACCGGTGCCGGAGGGTCAACGGCGGGCCGAACTAGCGCAGTTTGTGCGCGCTCAACCAGTTGCGCCGATGATGAGATTGGCTCGATACAGAATCTGGCAACGGAGTCTTGGCGGGACCAGACTAAATGTCTGGTCCCAGTCAGACTGATTCGACTTCGGTGCTTGACTCCGTCGCGCCGCGAAATTCGCGATAGTCGGGCGCGCATTCATGAGCGGCCAGAAAGTTGAGAAAGCGCTTGTAGTCGAATGCCGGCACGCCAAATAGCGGCAACAGCGCGCGGTAGTTGCCGCGTGTGCTTGCGAGACCGCGTCGAACAAGCTCGCGCACGTCGCTTCGCGTCAAGTCGCGGCGGATGAATTGTGGGTATACCGTCTCCCAGAATGTCATCTGCCCCGAGGACAAACCCTCAAAAATCGCGTCGACCGATCCCCGCGACGGCACCGTCGACGGTGTTCGGCCAGCCAGCGCCTGCAACGCGGGCGGCAGTTGCTCGAGGCCGAGTTCGTCGCTGTCGCTCAACCAGATGGCGAGTTCGAGCACGTTCCGCAGCTCACGGACGTTGCCGGGCCAGTCGTGAGCCTGGAGCGCGCGCATGGCCTCGTCGGTGAACCGCATCTTGCGGCCAAGGCGCGCCGTCAAGTGTTCCACCAGCGGCCGGATGTCTTCGCGCCGTTCGCGCAGCGGCACAACGTGAATGTGCACGACCTTGAGCCGGTACAACAGATCCTCGCGAAACTGACCCGATGCGACGAGGGCGGGCAGATCCCGGTTCGTCGCGGCGATCACGCGTGTGTCGATCGTTATCGACGCCGTGTCGTCACCAACGGGGTGGATTTCGCCGCTTTCGAGGAACCGAAGCAGCATAGCCTGCATCCGCAGGCTCATTTCTCCGAGCTCATCGAGCAGCACAGAACCGCGATCAGCCAGCTGGAGGCGACCGACCTTGTCGCGATATGCGCCGGTGAAGCTTCCTCGCACGTGCCCAAACAGCTCGGACTCGAGAAGTGTTTCAGAGAGTCCTGCGCAATTGACGGGCACAAACGCGCGTGACGCGCGTGGAGAGTGCTCGTGAATATAGCGGGCAACGATCTCTTTGCCGACACCGGTTTCACCGGTGATCAATGTTTTGGCGTCGGTACGGGCCACACGTCCGGCGAATTCTCGCACGCCACCGATGGCTGCGCTGACGCCGACAATCTCAGTTGGGCCAGCACGAAAACCCGTCAATGATGATGTATTGCCCCTAGGGGACGGGGTGCCCATAGGGGAGCGACTGCCGATAGGGGCGGGGGTGCCCATAGGGGCGGGAGGTTACCATGGTTCAGCTCCAATGGAATCCCCTACTTGCATTATTTTGCCAAGTAGTAACACCGACATTCGCACTTACATTTTTTGTACTACCAATCGTGTTTGGTCGGGTCATGTAGTCACGCGTGCTTGTGATCTGTGCATGCGATCAATCTAACGAAGCCATACGCCGCGGCCGACCGAGCGAAGCGGCGGCAAAGCAGCACTTCCCGGGAGGCGTCCGCCGACCCTACGGTCGGGCAGGTGCCCACTCGCTCCCCCCGCGCGGGCGCGTGCGAGCGTTATCGGGAGTTGATCGAGCGGGCGCTTGAGCGTGGCCGCAACACGATGGCGATCTGGCAGGACCTAGTCGACGACCTCGGCTTCACGGCGCTATGCGAGCGTACGGCGTCGCGCTCGCTGCGAGTAATACGGCGCGCCGGACAGGTCGGGCGCATGCGTGCCACCCTCCCGGGAGCGCGAGACGTGAAAGTGGTTGCGGGGGGGGGATTTGAACCCCCGACCTTTGGGTTATGAGCCCAACGAGCTACCGGACTGCTCCACCCCGCGACACCGTGAGAAGAGGTAATCGTAGCATAGATTTGTCCTGGTCTCTTTCGTCGCGACCGGCACGATCTCTGCCTCTTGAGTTAACAAGACTCCACGGATCTAAAGGTTTTCGCGAAAACCGCTTGGATTCGATCGACGGCATAACGGTATTTCGTGACTGCCACCGGCGGCGGTCATTTCGCGTCCCACTTGAAGTTGAAGTGCGAGGCGGCAACGACGATTGATGGAAGGTGCGAGTAATGCCCAGACCCCGACACGGAGTCGCTCGTGGAGCAGCCATCCTGGCCTGCTCGCTGCTCGCCGCCGCATCGACCGCGCTCGCACAGCCGGTGCCGCGGCAAACACCGCTCGATCCACTTCAGCAGCTGAATGAATCGATCGACGCGCTGACCCGCAAGGTGTGGCCGAGCGTGGTGCAGATCCTGGTGAGCAGCTTCGGTCCTCAGGAAGGTCCGCCGGGAACCGCGGCGGTCCTCGGGCGGCAGCAGTCGATTGGCTCGGGCTTCGTGATCGACGCCGAGGGGTTCATCATCACGAACGCGCACGTGATCAACGGCGCGCGCCGCATCCAGATCGTGCTGCCTGCCGATCGTGCCGACGGCACGCTGGCCACGGCGTTGTCCGGCAAGACGCGGCTCGTCACCGCACAAGTCGTCGGCGTGACGACCGAGATCGATCTGGCGCTTCTGAAAGTCGAGGGACTGAAGTTGCCAGCGCTGCCGATCGCCACGTACTCGACGGTCCGCCAGGGCGAGATGGTCTTTGCCTTTGGCAGCCCCAACGGACTCCGCAACAGCCTGACGCACGGGCTCGTCTCGGCGGTGGCGCGACAGGTCTCGCCGGACTCGCCGCAGATCTACGTGCAGACCGATGCGCCGATCAATCCCGGCAACTCCGGCGGACCGCTCGTCAACATTCGCGGCGAAGTGGTCGGCGTCAACACGTTCATCATGTCGCCGTCGGGCGGCAGCGACGGCCTCGGCTTCGCGATTCCGAGCGCGACCGTGCGCACCGTCTTTCGCCAGCTGCGGCAGTACGGCCACCTGCGCAAGCAGGAGGTCGGCATGAGCATCCAGACCATCACGCCGACGATGGCGGCGTCGCTCGGATTATCGAGAGACAGCGGCGTGATCGTCTCGGACGTGTGGCCCGACGGTCCCGCCGCGGCGGCCGGCCTGGCGGTCGGCGACATTCTGGCGTCGGTGGACGGGCAAGTGGCCGAGAACCTGCCGACGGTCAGCTACAACTTCCGGCTGAGGGACACGACGAACAACGTGCAACTCGTGGTGATCCGCGGTGAAGCGCAGCTCAGTATCAGCGTCAAGCCGATCGAGCAACGCAGTGAATTCGATTCGGTGTCGTCGATCTCGGATCCGACGAAGAACCTGGTGGCGGAGCTCGGCATCATCGGCGTCGAGATCGACGCGACGCTGGCCGCGTCGGCGACGGGCCTGCGCGATCCCTACGGCATCATCGTGGTCGCGCGCGCCGCCAGCGCCGCCAGCGACGTGCCGGTCATGCCCAAGGACATCATTCGCAGCGTCAACAACCGCCGCATCACGACGCTCGATGGACTGCGCGACAGCGTGAAATCGCTCGCGCCCGGGACACCCGTGACCATGCAGATCCAGCGCGACGGCCGGCTGATGTTCGTGTCGTTCATTTTTGAATAGCGCTAGTGACGCAGGTCGGTGTCCTTCGTCTCTTTCGTCGCGAGCAAGCCGATCAGCGACAACGCCGCCACGGCGGAGATGTAATAACCGACGTATTGCAGTCCGTAGTTTTGAGCCAGGTAAGTTGCCGCATACGGTGCCAGTGACGCGCCGAAAATTCCCGCGAAGTTGAAGGCGATCGAACTGCCGGTGTAGCGAACCGCAGTCGGAAAGAGTTCCGACAATACCGTGCCGAGCGGCCCGTAGACGAGGCCGGTGAGCCCGAACCCGAGGCACAACATCGTCACCGCGCCGATGGTGCCCGCTGCGAACAGCCAGGGCATGACGAAGCCATACGCGAACGCGGCGACCGTCATCCAGATCATCGCGCGGCGGCGGCCGGTCTCGGCGAGGATGCCGGCGATCGGAATCGTGGCGGCGAAAAACAGGATCGCGAACAACTGCATCACCAGGAATTCGTTGCGCGAGTAGCCAAGCTTGCTGGTCCCCCACGACAGGCTGAACACCGAGTGCATATAGAACAAGGTGTAGGCAATGACCGAGATCATCGTGCCAAGGATCAACGTTCCGAAGTGGTCGCGGAACACGACGAAGAACGGGACCTTGTCGCGCACCTGATCCTTCTTGACCGCTTCGGCGAAGATCGGCGTCTCGGTGATCGTCAGCCGCACGTAGAGACCGACCGCCACCAGCGACGCGCTGGCCAGGAATGGAATGCGCCAGCCGAACGAGAAAAACTGTTCGTCGGTGAGAAACCGCGACAGCAGCAGGAACACGCTGCCTGAAAACACAAAGCCGATTGGCGCGCCGAGCTGCGGGAACATCCCGTACCAGGCGCGCTTGCCGGGAGGCGCATTCTCCGTCGCGAGCAGCACCGCGCCGCCCCACTCACCGCCAAGACCGAGACCCTGGCCGAAGCGGCACAACGCGAGCAACAACGGCGCCGCGAAGCCGATCGTCTGATACGTCGGCAACACGCCGATTAACACCGTCGACACGCCCATCGTCAACAGCGCCGCAACGAGTGTGGTCTTACGGCCGACGCGATCGCCGAAGTGGCCGAACAGCACCGATCCGATCGGTCGCGCCACGAACGCGATCGCAAACGTCGCGAGCGACGCGAGCGTGGCGGTGGCGGGATCGGACGCGGGAAAGAACAGCCGCGGAAACACGAGGACCGCCGCCGTCGCATAAATGTAGAAGTCGAAGAACTCGATCGTGGTGCCGATCAGGCTGGCAAACAGCACCTGGCTCGGAGTATTCAGGGGTTTTATCGTCGAAGTCACGCCGGGATGGTACCCGATATCGCTGGCACGCCGTTGGCAAGTGAGTCATAATCACGAGGACGTTTCGGCTTTCCTGAGCCCATCGCCCTTTCCGGGCAGTGCCCTCACCAAAGCACATCTCGCGAGGGCACGTGGCACCATCTAAGAGCTTCATCGATCTCACGCCCGGCAACTCAGGGCAGAAACTCGACGCGCCTCCGGCGTGTCCTAAATGCCGATCGACGGAGACCAGCTCGGCGGCGAAGCGGCCGACGTCACAAAGTTATTGGCGCTGTCTGGATTGCGGAGAAGTCTGGAACCCCAGCCTGCTTTCGAGCTCGACGCAGCGCTGGTGGCAGAAGTGATGATCACGCCGGCCAACGTCACCGACCTGCGCGCGACGATGCGAACGCTGGTCGAGTTGATCGAGGCCATCGACAAGCGGCTGCCGCAGGTCGAGCGATCGGGTGAAAGCGCCATTGCGAATGCCGCACTGGCCCTGCGCGTCGAAGCGCTCACCCGGATCGGCGAGATCGAGGTGGAAGTCGCGGGCCGGGAATCCGATGGATCCCCGGCCGCGGTCGTCTAGGTAATTACCAGCGCGGCTCGGATCGCCGGCGGCTGTCGCCGCCGCCGAATCCACCACCGCCGCCGGACGTTTTGGGACGCGCTTCGTTCACGGTCAGCGAGCGTCCGCCCAGTTCAACACCGTTGACCTGGTTGATCGCCGCCTGCGCTTCCTCATCGCTGCCCATCTCGACGAACGCAAAGCCACGGGCGCGGCCCGTCGCCATGTCCCGCACCACCGATACCGTTTCAACCGTGCCCGCCGCAGCGAACAACGTCGTCAACGCGGCTTCATCGGTCTGGTACGGCAAATTTCCAACGTAGAGTTTTCGACCCATCACTTACTCCTGTGCCGCCAACGCGGCACCTTCGCCGGGAGGCCCGGCGCAATACACGACCAGCGGTTCGGAAATGAATCCGCTGAAGGACTTCGTCTCGTGGCTAGTTGATCGTCAGAAGGAGCGAGTCAGGAAGGCTCGATACAATACAGGCGGCACAGCACGCGGGGCAAGATCCGAGCCCCAAGTATAGCACGGTAACACCGGCGACACTCAGGGCTCGTTAATGGGCGCGATTACTGCGATCGCGTCGTCGTCGCCGACTCGGCGAGCAGTCGCTCGACGGTCGCGGTGATCTCTTCCTTGGCGTTCTCGTGGAACACGCCGCTGACCGCGCCGGCGAAACCGGCGTGCACCGCGCGCACCAGACCATCGCGGCCGATGAAGATCGTCGTCGGGAATGAATTCAGGTTGTGGATCTGCGGCACTTTCTCCGCGAGGTCGCCCTGATCGCCCGCGAGCAGCACGGTGTAATTGACGCCGTAGCGCTTATTGAACGCGAGCAGGCGCGCATAGCCCTTCGCCTTCTGCGCCTCTTCTTCAAACGACAGCTCGACGATCTCGAGTCCCTTGCCGCGATACTTCGTGTAGAGCTCGGAGAGGAACGGCGCCTCGTCGTGGCAATTCGGGCACCAGCTGCCGCCAATGCCGACGATCACCACCTTGCCGCGGAAACGCTCGTCCGTGCTCGAGACGATCTTGCCGTTGATATCCGGGAACGCAAACTTGAACGGCTCCGTCGGATTCTTCACGCTCGAATGGCGCGACGGATCGGTCGGCTCGGCCACGCCCTTCAATTTGGCCTCGGTGTCCTTGACCGCGATCATCTTTTCCGTGCGATTGCGAACGATCTCGAGCGTGCCGTCTTTCTGCGGGGTCAACTCGAGCACCAGCGGCCGCGCGCCGGAAAAGTGGCTGACGATGAACCGGCCCTGACGGAACGTGCCGGCGAGCGCGCCGGTGTCGCCGTCGACGCGAAGGATCGCCGCGGTCACTTCCGCGCCGGACTGCCGCACGATGAAGCGCCACGCCGCCTCGCCCTTGTTGCTGTTGACGTTGCCGATCGTCCACAGCCCGTCAATCTGCGGCACTTCATTCGGGAACACGTTCGACGGCGTGAACTTCCTCGCGTAGAACGGATAGAAGCCGGCGGCGCGGTTGTAGACGCCGGCCAGCCGGCCGTTCACGAGGCCCGCTTCGATCTGCGTCGCGTAGTGATCGAAGTTCAGCGTCAACGATCCGTTCTCGTACTTCCCGCCGGTCGACGTCACCTTCTCGTCGCCGTTGAAGAACGATCCGCTGATCGCGGCGCCGTCGCCGGCGATTTCGAAGCGGAACGGAATCTCGAGGCCGTTGACGACGACGGCCGCATCCCAGAGTCCCGATAGCGACTGTGTCGGCGCCTGTGCCAGCAACGCCGGCACTGCCAGGGTCAAGGCGAATAACAGAATCAATAGACGCTTCATATCAATCTCCCTCAGGCGGGTCTGAAGACCCGCCTCTACGTTCAAAAGCCGCGGACAAAGCAAAAGGCCCGGAGGTTTGCACCTCCGGGCCCTGAATCTCTGAGAACTTGTGGCCGATCCGAACGGCCTTCCATGGACAGAGCGAATCAGGCGTCGGAGGAATCCCCGACGCAACAACACGCGCACGTCCACACAGTCTTCATTTCACGCACGTTATACCTCAGATGCCGCCCGCTTCGCAAAGTAACGCCAGACCCGGAAGGCGAGCAGGATCGCGACCAATATCGCGTAATTGCGCGGATTTACCGGCACCAGCTTGACGCTGACCTTCCAGTAATAGTGCAGCACCGCCGCCATCGCGGTGATG
>Ga0111538_10000349_pt1 | contig 59602 bp, 54 predicted proteins | sample SoiMethybrSBSTD1_FD_79669 | JGI IMG/M metagenome (GOLD analysis project Ga0111538, IMG submission 79669) | Bulk soil microbial communities from a Populus tree surrounding site in Tennessee, USA - Soil MetaG P. TD hybrid SBSTD1 (version 2)... | ecosystem: Environmental > Terrestrial > Soil >... | reverse complement strand
TGACTTGTTTGTGGCAGACGGCTTCGACGTGAATGTGGCGCAGCTTCCAGCGGGACAGGACCCCGACGTGTTCATCCGGGCCCAGGGAAATGCGGCGTACGGTCAACGATTGAAGCAGTCCAAGCCGTATCTGGAATATCTGCTCGATCGCACGGCCGTTGGCTACAACCTGAACAGCGACGAAGGGAGGGTGAAGTTCCTGGCCGCCATGCTCCCGACAGCCGCCCGCATCCCCGACGCGGCCATGCGGGACCGCTTCGCTGACCGGCTGGCGTTCAAGGCGAACGTCACCGACGATGTGGTGCGGGCCAAGATTCGGGAGGCGGCCGTGCAGAAACAGACCACCATCTCGGTGAGTAGGATTCCGAGCTTCGGGCACGTCACCAAGGCGGAAAAAGCGCTGATTTGGAGTCTCATCCACGAGCCGGACTCCGCCCTCCAGGCGCTGGCCGAGCTCGACCCGTCTGACTTCGAGGGGTTGGCAAGCCGATCGGTGCTGGATCTGGCGCGGCGACTGAACGACAATAAGGGTTTCTCTCCTTCTGTGCTGCTCGAGCGTCTAAACATGGTAGAAGCCCAGCTCGTCACCGCAATCGCGAACGAGCCGGAGTCCCCTGCCTTGTCGCTCGGTTCCTGCGTACGTGAGGTTCGGCGCGTTCGTTATGAAAGAGAGAGGGCAGCCGTGCAGCGAGAGATCGCTCAGCTGCAGACCAGGGGAGCAGCCAGCGGTGGCGAGCTCGATGCATTGCTCGTACGCAAAGGTAATCTGGGCCGGCTCATACAGGCACTCGTGATATCGGAGGACTGATCTTGTCGATAGAAGAGAAATACGACGAAGCACGCCAGCTGATCACGGTCGGCAAGGAGAAAGGATACCTGCTCTACGATGAGGTAAACGAGCTCTTGCCTTCGGAGATCACCTCGTCGGAAGAGCTCGACGACCTGTTCAATGCCTTCGGCAGCGCGGGCATTGAAGTCGTCGATTCGGACAAAGCGTACCGCGGCGACAAGGACTTCGATCGTGAAGGCTCCGGCGACGAGCCGGAGCTCGATCTCACGCCCGGCGCGCTCGACAAGACCAACGACCCAGTCCGCATGTACCTGCGGGAAATGGGCACCGTCCCGCTGCTCACGCGCGAAGGCGAAGTCGCAATCGCCAAGCGCATCGAGCGCGGCAAGCTGGCGGTGATCAAGTCGATCTCACGCACGCCCACCATAGCCAAGCGCATCCTGATCATGGGCGATCAGTTGCGAGCGGGCGAGCGCACGATCCGCGAGCTGGTGATCTTCAGCGATGAAGAGATCACCGACGAAGTGATCCAAGAGCGCGCCGTCGAGGTCCTCGGCCAGATCGAGGCCGTCCGGAAGGCACGCACCAACTACTCGAAGATGGGCGAGAAGCTCGTCGACGTGCCGAAGAAGGACAAGAAGAAGTATCGGCGCGCACGCCTGAAGACACTGCGCGCGTGGGTGGACGTCTCACGCCGCATCCGCGACATCGAGTTCACTGAAACAGTCAAGCGCCGCCTCGTGGACGAGGTCAAAGACGCTGTTGACGCCGTCGTAAAGGTTCAGCGCGAGGCGGACCATATCGACCGGATGCTCAATCCCAAAGCGAAGATCAAGGGACCCAAGCTCAAGGAAGAAGAGAAGAAGAACCTCCTCAAGAAGAGCAAGGACCTGCGCCTCCAGGTCAAGCAGATGGTGGACGACCTGGAGGAGACTCCGGAGCGTCTGCGCCGTACGATCGAGGTCATTCAGCGCGGCGAAGCGCAGGCAGAGCAGGCCAAGAAGGAACTGGTCGAAGCCAACCTCAGACTCGTCGTCTCCATCGCGAAGAAGTACACCAATCGCGGTCTTCAGTTCCTCGACCTGATTCAGGAAGGCAACATCGGCCTGATGAAGGCGGTCGACAAGTTCGAATACCGACGCGGCTACAAGTTCTCGACATACGCGACGTGGTGGATCCGTCAGGCGATCACCCGCGCGATCGCCGATCAGGCGCGCACCATCCGCATCCCGGTGCACATGATCGAGACGATCAACAAGCTCATTCGCACCTCGCGCGCCCTCGTGCAGGAGCTTGGCCGCGAACCAACGTCGGAGGAGATCGCCAAGCGGATGGATATCCCGGTCGCGAAGGTCCGCAAGGTGCTCAAGATCGCGCAGGAGCCGATCTCGCTCGAGACGCCGATCGGCGAGGAAGAGGATTCACACCTTGGCGACTTCATCGAGGACCGGAACATCGTGTCGCCGGCCGAAGCCGTCATCAATCTGAACCTGAAGGAACAGACCGAGGCGGTCCTCAAGACGCTGACACCGCGCGAGGAAAAGGTCATCAAGATGCGCTTCGGCGTCGGCGATGGCAGCGAGCACACGCTCGAAGAGGTCGGCCAGAATTTCGCCGTCACGCGCGAACGCATCCGCCAGATAGAAGCCAAGGCGCTGCGCAAGCTGCGTCACCCGTCACGATCGCGTAAGCTCAAGGCTTTTCTGGAAGGTCGCACGTAACGGGTATGCTTCTCGTCAACTCCCAACTCCCAAGAACCAACTCCCAAAACGGCGTTGGGAATTGGGAGTTGGCACAAGAGACAGATTGGGAGTTGAATTGAGGGCCCGTAGCTCAGCGGTTAGAGCGGCCGGCTCATAATCGGTTGGTCCCAGGTTCGAATCCTGGCGGGCCCACCAACCTTCGCTTACGCTCGCCAATGTGCGCGTAAGCTATGGTTGGCAAGCCACCCTGCGAAAATGACTAGATGCTTCCCGATCTCGAACGCCTGATCCAGCTCCAGCGCCTGGAGACAACTATTGCTGACGCCAAGGTGGCGATCGCGCAGCATCCGCAGAAACTCGCGGCGCTCGACACGCGTCTGGCTGAAGCGAAGGCGGCGGTCGAGTCCGTCAAAGAACAACAGAAGACCAATCACGATCGCCGGCGCGAGCTCGAAAAAGACGTCGCCCTGTATCAGGGCCGCCTGACGAAGTTCAAAGATCAGCTGATGGCGGTCAAGACGAACCGCGAGTACCAGGCGATGCAGCACGAGATCGCCACCGCCCAGGGCGACCTCGGATCGGTCGAAGAGAAGGTCCTGGAGCGCATGCTCGAAGCCGACGACCTCACCGCCGCATCGAAGCGCGCCGAGGCAACGCTGGCGGCTCAATCCAGAGAGATCGAACTCGAGAAAAAGGCACTCAACCAGGAACTCACGTCAACCGAAACCGCGCTGAAAGAGTCCACGGAAGCGCGGGCCACGCTCGTCAAGGCGCTCGAACCCCGTCTCGTCGCTCTGTTTGAACAGGTCGCCAAGGTTCGTAAAGGGGTCGCTGTCTGCAGCGCCACGCGTGATGGTCTCTGCTCCGTGTGTCACGTCCGCGTGCGACCATCGGTCTTCCAGCAGATCCGGCACAACGACTCGATCGTGCAGTGTGACAGTTGTCAGCGCGTGCTCTACTGGATTCCGCCTCCTCCGCCGGTCGAACCGCCCGTCGTCCACGCTCCGTGACGGTTCGGCTCGGTAAGTTCGCTGTGCTCAAGGTCACCCTGAGCGGAGTCGAAGGGTGACACCTAAACAAGTCACCATCTACAGCGATGGTGCCTGCACTGGAAACCCTGGACCCGGCGGGTACTGCGCCATCCTCGAATACGGCCAGCATCGTCGTGAGTTGTCCGGCGGGTTCAGACGGACGACAAACAATCGCATGGAGATGACGGCTGTCATCAAGGCGCTCGAAGCGCTCAAGGAGCCGTGCCAGGTGATGGTCGTCAGTGATTCCGAGTATGTCGTGAACGGGATCACCAAAGGGTGGGCCCGCGGCTGGCGTGCAAAAGGCTGGCGGCGTTCCGGAAAAGTCGTCCCGAACTGGGAACTGTGGAGTCGGCTGCTCGAACTCTGCGAGTATCATCGCGTCAGGTTCGAGTGGGTTCGCGGTCACGCCGGCCACGTGGAGAACGAACGCTGTGACGCTCTCGCGGTAGCAGCAGCCGGTGGCTCGGACTTGCCGACTGATCTCGGATACGAACAGCCACCGGCCCCAGGAGATCAATCATGAAGGCGGTCGTGATCGGCGAATCCTCCGGCGCCACGATGGAACAGGTCATGGCGGTGTATCCACGGCACAAGGCCGTCGTGGATGCGTTCATCGCAAAAGGCGACGTCGTCGGAATCGGCCCGTTCGCCGACCGTGGCAACATGGCAATCTTCAGAACCCGCGAGGCCGCCGAAGCCTTCGTCAAGCAAGACCCGTTTATTCTGGAAGGGCTCGTGAAGTCGTTCGTCATTCGCGACTGGAACGACGCGATGCTCGCCTGAGACTATGTCAATCGAATCTCACTTGGACTGGAAGGGGCTGAAAGAGTCGGCGCGTGTCGCGCGGCTCACCCTCGACACCTTGACGAAACAGGTACGCCCCGGCGTGACCACGGGCGAACTGGATGATAACGCGGCACGACTGTTCGCAGTGCACGGTGCGCGCTCAGCGCCTGCCTTCACATACGGGTTTCCACGAACGGTCCTCATCAGTATCAACGATGAAATCGTTCATGGCATTCCCGGCACTCGCCGTATCGCCAGCGGCGACATCGTCAAACTCGATGTAACCGTGGAGAAAGACGGCTACGTCACAGACGCGGCACGCAGCGTCGTCGTCAGCCCCGCCGGCGCGACTGCGCACGCGCTGGCCACCTGCGCCGAGGCGGCGTTTGGCGCAGCGCTCGCGGTCGCACGCAGTGGCATGCGCGTGAATGAGATTGGCCGTGCCGTCGAGCGCGAGGTGCGTCGCCGCGGATTCTCGGTGATCAAGGGGCTGGCGGGACACGGAGTCGGCCGCACCATTCACGAGGAGCCGTCCGTGCCGAATTACTTCAACCCGTTTCAGCAGGACGTGCTGACCGACGGGATGGTCATAACGATCGAACCGATGATCAGCGCCGGATCGACGAGCGTGATCCAGGACTCGGACGGTTGGACGCTTCGTACCCAGGACGGCAGTCTATCGGCTCACCATGAGCAGACGCTGGTCATCACGCGTGGAGCGCCGGTCGTCCTGACAGCCACAGCGTAGACCGGGTCCTGTTTTCGTGGACCCGGCACTCGCTATTGGATACCGAGTTCTTTCGTCAGCCGGCTCACGCGATACACACTCACCAACGCCGTTCGCATGAACTCGGGATGCACGCCAATGGTTCGATTCGTTAGCGGATCGAACCAGAAGCTCCCGGCGATCGAATGGATGTTGCCGTCGAACGCCAGGCCGACGATGCGCCCGGCCGCGTTGACGATTGGGCTGCCTGAGTTGCCACCAACGATGTCGTTGGTCGTCGTGAAATTGACCCGCGTGCTCGTGTTCAATTGCGGCTTCGAATCGAGCCACGGCTTGGGCAACTCGAACGGCGGCGCGCCTGTCGCTCGTGCGTACATGCGATCGAGCCGCGTGAACGGGTCGACCGGCATGCCGGCCTCGTTCCATCCGGCCACGGCTGCGTATGAGAGTCGCAGCGTGAACGTCGCATCGGGATACAACTGCTTGCCATAGATCTTGAAGCGCGCGTCGGCGATCTTCTGCTGCGCCACTGCTTCGATGCCTTGGACCTCTTCGTAGGTCTTCCTCAGGCGGCGCGACTCGGCATCGACGTCACGCGCGAGAGCAATCATCGGATCGGTGGAGGCGTGCAGCGCCGCCGCGCCGCCCTCGAACAGTTTCATCCGCGCCTTCGGATCGGCGAGCGACGATCCGCTCACGAGTTCATGGGCCCGTTCGTCCGGCGACTTCGCGCCGAGCACGGCCTTGACCATCGCATGATCGGGACCAAGATACTCACGCATGCGCTCGAGCGAAAACGACAGCCGCAATTCTTCGAAGGCCGGATAGACAGGTGTCGGAGCCTCGAGAGCCGGCTTCAGGCGCGCGAGTGCCGTATCGGTGTATTCGCGCAGCCGTTCCGTGTTCGGCTTGGCGCGTTCGTCGGCCGCGCGCAGGAGTTGGCGGGCATAGTTGAACAGCTCACTGTTGAACCCGGCGCCTCCCTCGAGCCATGTGTATGGAATCAGGATTTCACGGTAGCGCTGCTCGGCACCGGCGATGTCGTCCCAGGCACTCCCTGCTGCTGTCTTCGCGGTCGCATCGGCGGTCACCGCGTCGCGAAGTTTGCGCTCCGCGGCGGCATGCTGCTCCATCATGCGGTCGTCGAGGAGCGATGCGAGCTGCATGCGACGGACTTTGATCGCGTTCTCGACGCTGCTGAGAAAATCCTTCGACGTGCGGTCAGCTTCTGCGGAAGTCTTCGAGTACTGAATCATTCGACCGCGCAGTTCCGAAAACCGCAGCAGCCAGAAGGGCAGATACACGTCGCGCTGTGTCTTGAGCTGCGCCACCGTGAGGAGGCGCTGCGTCGTGCCGGGGTGGCCGGCCACGAACACCGGCTCGCCTTCCTTGGCGCCGCCCCACTCGAAAGACAGATGGTCGGGCGTCGATGCCGGCTTGCCGTTCTCGTACACGCGCAACAGCGACATGTCGAGACACCAGCGCGGAAACTGGAAATTGTCCGGGTCGCCGCCGAAAGCGCCAATCGCCTGCTCCGGCGCAAACGCGAGACGCAAATCGTCGTAGCGTTTGTACTTGTAGAGCCAGTACTCGCCTCCCTGATACAACGTGACTGATTCACAGGCGAGTGCGGTGCCGGCCTGCTTGGACGCCTGCTCACAGTCGGCTTCGAGCGTCGTCAGCACCTTGTTGCGCGCGGCAGTGGCCTGCGCTGGTTCGACATCGCCGATGGCTCTCGTGACGCGTTCGGTGATGTTCTCGGTGCTCATCAAGACCGACGCTCGCGCGCCCTGACACTTCAGTTCGTCCTCGAGCGCCGCCGCGATGTAGCCGTTGGCGATGAGGTCGCGCTGCGCATTCGAGTTGTCGGCCAGGCATTCGGCCGCGCAGTGGTGATTCGTCAGCACCAACCCCTGAGACGAAACAAAAGAGGCCGTGCAACCCGACTCGAGACGAACGATGGCCTTCTGTACCTGGGCGAGCCATTGATCTGTCAGTTGAACGCCGTAGCGCTTCGCAATCTCTGCCTTCGGGATGTTGTCGAACGTCCACATCCCCTCATCCGCGGTGACACCCACAGCGAGCGCAAGTACCAAGACTGCCAGGATGAATTTCTTCATGACTGCTTCGCTCCGGAAGGTTCTTCCCGAGGTCCGAGCCCCGAGCCCCGACTGAGAATATCCTACGATCGTGAGGAAAGGCGCGCGAGCACGGGTGAAAACGCGGGTGTCGAAACGGCTGCAATGGGCCGGAATCGACGATTATCTGGCGTCGTTACCCGCAGCCCAGCGTCAGGCACTGGAGAAACTGCGCGCGGCAATCAGCCGTGCGGCACCGGCCGCCGATGAGGGGTTCAGTTACGGTCTTCCGGCGTTCAGGCTCAACGGTCGCCCTCTCGTCTGCTTCGGTGCCGCGTCCACGCATTGCAGCCTGTATCCGATGAGCCCGGCTGTGATCCGCAAGCATGCTGAGGACCTGACGCGCTACAAAACCTCGAAGGGTACGATCCAGTTCGTTGCGCCACTGCCGTCCGGCCTCGTACGAAAGATCGTGAAAGCGAGGATAGCGGAACTGCAGGCCTAGCTACTTGGCCTTCTTGAGGCTCTCGAGAAACTCGGCAGGTGTTTCGACGCGCAAGTCATAGCGCAACGCGGAAACGAAGTGTCGGCGATTATCGGTGACGACGACCCGCGCACCGGACGCGCGTGCCACGTCGGCAATGTGAGAGTCGTAGATGCGGCCACCTGCGATCGCATCACGCGCGGCGCCGCGAAGCATCGCGAGCCGATCGCCTGCCGGCAGATCGTGAACCGCCATGCGCGCGAAGACTTCCTCCTCGAGCAGCGTGACCACATCGGCAGGTGCGACCCTGAATTCAGGGGGCAATCTCGTGGCCACTGAAAAGAACTCGAGGCAGCAGTGCCACGCCGTGGCCGGCGAAGGCACGCGCTTCTCGGCGACGGCGTGCATCAGTTGCTGAGCGGGAGCGCTTTGCGGGCCGAAGTCCACGAGTCCGGCGAGGATGACGCTCGTATCGAGGAAGACACTCACGGCCAGCGGTTGCGTTCGTCTTCGACGAGCGCTGCGATGTCGATGGGCGGACGGTCATCGCGCGATACTGTGGGCCGCGCCACGAGCCTCCTGCCCACGCGAACCAAACGCGGTCCGGCAGCAACTCGCTCGATGCGAATACCGAGATCATCGACCGTGATTTCGATCTCCGATCCGGCGGCGAGGCCGACGCGATCGCGGATTCCGGCAGGAATAACCACGCGACCTGCCTTATCAATGGTAGTCCGCATGCCATTATCCTACCATCGAGATGACGCGTCGCATACGTCTTCTACCACCACGACACACCGAGTCACAGCGGCACCGAGTCTTATTACGCGGGGGCGCGAATCGCTCCCGCAATCCGTCCAGCTTTTTCTTTCTCCTTCCGATAGGAGGTCAGCACGTCCAGATGCATCGCGGTACAGAGCTCGGACGAGTGGATCTGGTCTTCCGGCACACCGGCGAGAACCAGCTGATCGATGTTGGCGCGGGGAACGTCGAGCGTCAGCGGCGCGCGCGTCATCGAGCCCCGGGCTGGCGGCGGCGACAGGAACCAGCGGTCAATGAGATATCGCTCGTGTCCGGCTGCTGCAAAGGCGTCGACGAGATCTGTTTTGACCTCGTAACAACAGGCGCCGATGCTCGGACCGATCGCAACGACAAGGTCGGTGGGACGCGTGCCGAATTCACGCGCCAGCGCATCGACGGCGGCGACGGCGACGCGCGCGGCGGTCCCGCGCCAGCCGGCGTGCACGGCAGCCACGACACCGCGAGCCCGATCAGCCATCAGGAGCGGAACACAATCCGCCGCGCGGACCGCGATCGCCACGTCAGGCGCATCTGAGATCAACGCGTCAGCCAGGGGCCGATGGTCAGGTATCGGCGATCCTTTTCGAACCACGACAAGCTCGCGCCCGTGTACCTGGTGGACCATCGCCACCGCGTGAGCTCCGATTGATTCGGCGAGCGCGCGCACATTCGGCGGCGAAGACAACTCCAGTTGTCGGGTCGTGAACAGGTGCGGCGCATGGACGGCGAGCGGAACGCAGCGTAGAGCGGCGCCCCAGGACTCGGTCGTCCATTCGAACCCGTCGGACGCCCGGGGCAGGCTCGTGTACGATGGGCTGGACACGATGACCATTATAGGAACCGGGCTCGACGCAACCGAGATCGATCGCATTGGCGAGGCAATCGCTCGATACGGCGAGCGCTTCGTCCAGCGGGTCTTCACCGAGGGCGAGATCGCGTACTGTCGCAGCAAGCGCGACTTTGCGTCGTCGTTTGCCGCGCGTTTTGCGGCCAAAGAAGCCGCCATGAAGGCGCTCGGCACCGGCCACTCGCAGGGCGTGTTCTGGACGGGCATTGAAGTCGTCCGTCGTCATGGTCCGCCACGCCTGCAGTTTCATGGAGGAGCCGCGAAGCGATTCGCCGCGCTCGGCGCTACTGGGTCTCTCCTGACGCTGACGCACTCGAAGCAGCTGGCCATCGCTCACGTCCTGCTGCTGCAGGACTGATCATGGAACGCCGAGGATAGAGGCTCATCCCGAGCGGCGCTGACGTGTCGCAACCGCGGTAGGCACATTCCGCGAGTGGCCTGGAGCCGCGTTGCCGCGCACTGCCTCTAACCTGCCTCCGCTCAGCGGATTAACACGACATTCCAGCCGGCCGCCGCGCGGCCCGTCGTTTGCCCCGTCGCTCTCTGCCAGCGCATTGCTTTCGCACGAATCGCGCGAAGGCCACTACTGACGGAGGAACGCCGTGGTCGTACGAATCACACCGAATGACAAGAACAACCCGCCCGGCAAGCTCGCTGATGCGGAGGTCCACTTCACAGAGGGCGCGCTCGAAGGCATGAAGCTGATCGGCTTCGCCGTCTGGGAACGCCGAACTGGTGGCGGCCGCAATGTGACGTTCCCTGCGCGCCAGTACTCGGTCAATGGCGAGCGAAGGACATTCGCGCTGCTCAGGCCCGCTAACGGGGACGCGACCAAGCAGGATCGCATTCGCGAGATGGTCCTCCAGGCATACGTCGATTTCGAACAGGGGACAAACCCTTAGCCGAGGTCGTTCAACACCGCGAGCAGCCGGGCGTTCTCCTTCTGGCGCTTTGCCGGAAGGGTCCACTCGGCTCGCAAGGCTTTCTCGGCTTCGGAGCGGAAGAAGGTGTCCTTCATGCCGCCGTCGATGATGTCCCAGGGAAGAACGCGGTCACGAGACCGGTCGCGGAACACGTAGAAGTCGGCGTCGATGCCGGCCTCCTTCACGGCGGCTCGCCAGTTGCCGCCGTTTCGCTCGGCCGCCTCGATCGCAGGAGCCACGCGGCGATCTCCGAGAGAGAGCAGCGCCTGGTAGAAGGAATGTCGTTCGGACTTGATATTGAAGTAGACGTTGTCGATGTCAGCGGTCAGGCTTCTCATCCGCTTGATCTTCCGCTCGATCGAGGCATCGTCTTCCATGGGCAACCACTGATACGCCGTTGCCGGTTTGGGCACGAGTGGATTGACGCTGGCGACGATGCGCCCGACCTGGCCGCGCGGGCGGGCATGCGTCAGCATGATCTCCCGAAGCTGCTGCGTCAGATCGCGGATCGCGACCAGATCGTCATCCGTCTCGGTCGGGATCCCAAGCATGAAATACAGCTTGAGGTTCTCGAATCCCGTCGAAAAGATACTGTCCGCGGCTGCCAGGATCTCGTCATTCGTCATCGTCTTGTTGATGACGCGACGAAGCCGGTCGGAGCCGGTCTCGGGAGCGATGGTAATCGTGCGCTCCCCGCTTTGGCGCAGCAGGCGCAGGATGGTCGGCGTCAGATCGTCGAGCCGCAGCGAAGCCGGGCTGATGCTGTAGCCCATCTCGACCAGCTCGGTGAGGATCTCCTCGATCTGCGGGTGATCGCACAACGCGATGGAGACGAGGCCCACGCGATTGGAATGCGGTCGCGCCTGCTTCGCGAGCTCGAGGATGCGATCCTTCGGGAACGCGCGCACGGGCAGGTAATTGTACCCCGCCCAGCAGAATCGGCAGAGATTCGCGCAGCCGCGAACGACTTCAACCAGGAAGCGCGAGCCGAACTCGGTCTCCGGCGTGAAGATCCTGGTTGCAGGCGGGTCGACGGCGTCGGTGGCGCGAAGAGCCGCCTTTCGCACTACTGGCGGCGCGGCCGTTCCGTCCCGGGTTACGAACTGTTCGATCGTCCCGTCAGCCGCGTAGGTGACGTCGTAGAAGGCTGGCACGTAAAAGCCACGCTCGTTCACGAGACGTCGCAACATGTCGCTGCGATCGGTGGCCTCTCGAAACGTGTGCACGAGCGGCGGGATGAGCGCCTCGCCTTCGCCGGCAGCGATGATGTCGGCAAACGGTGCGAGCGGTTCGGGATTCACGAACGTAACGGCCCCGCCAATCATCACGATCGGGTCGTGCCGGGTGCGGTCCGCGGCACGCAGTGGAATTCCCGCCAGGCGCAGCAATGTGAGGACGTTGGTGTAGTCCCATTCGAACGAGACCGACAACGCGAAGATGTCGAACTCACGCACCGGTGTCTGCGACTCGAGCGTAACCAGCCCGGCTCCCGACGCGCGCAGCGCCTCCACTTCGCTCTTTGGCGGCAGGAACGTCCGCTCGCACACGATCCCGTCCTCGGCATTGAACAGCGAGTACACCGTCTGGAAGCCGAGATTGGACATCCCGACGAAGTAGGTGTTCGGGAACGCGAGTGCGACACGAAGCCGCCCCCCGTGCGGCTTGCGCACGTAGCCAACCTCCTTTGCCAGGAGCTCGCGGGCCCGCTCGCGCTGCGATTGGGGCCGCCTCCGCGCGTCTGCTGCGCCAGGCGCCCGCCGCGTGTTTGGTACGCGGTGGGGTGGTGAGGATTGCGGCATGGAATGTCGGGACACTGAGCCGGAACACGAGCGATCACTTGCGCGAGAGCTGCGCCTCGTGCGCCGACGCTCCCGCCTTCCGTGGGTCTACTCAGTGTACCACCGACCGCCGCCAGCCCAGGGCCGCCCTTACGACTGTCGCCGCAGGAAGGCCGGTACGTCGAGTGGCGTGCTTGCCTCGAACACGTTCTCTCCTGCTGAGGCTCCGCGCTCCGAGTTCGCGAGACCCGAGAGCGACAGCTCGACAACCGGCCGCCGGCTGACGCCGACTGTCGGGGGAGCACTCGATTGAATGGGAAGCGCCGCCGCGTGAGTCATCACCGGCGCCTCCGGCACACTCACCACGGCACGCGGCCTGATGGGCGATCCGTTGACCACCTGCTGCGGCATCTCCGCCGCACGATTGAGATGCGCGGAATAGATGTTCAGGTCCGTGGGCGTCTCGGATGCCGCGGCCGGTGCCGGCCGGACGGCAAGCTTGCGATCGAAGCCGGTGGCAATCACGGTGATCTTCACCTTCCCGTGCAGCTGCGGATCGACCACGGCCCCGAAGATGATGTTGGCGTCCTCGTGCGCGGCCTCCTGGATCACGCACGACGCTTCGTTGACCTCGACGAGCGACAGGTCGGGCCCGCCGGTCACGTTGATGATCACGCCGCGTGCGCCATGAACCGAGCTGTCTTCGAGCAGCGGACTCGAGATCGCCTTCTGCGCCGCCTGCATCGCGCGCCCGTCGCCCTCCGAGGTACCCGTTCCCATCATGGCCACGCCCATCCCCGACATGATCGTCTTCACGTCCGCGAAGTCGAGGTTGATCAGGCCGGGCACCAGGATCAGATCCGAGATCCCCTGAATCGCCTGTCGCAGGACATCGTCGGCCAGCGTGAACGCGTCAGTCAGTGGCGTCTTGCGGTCGATGATCGAGAGCAGCCGTTCGTTGGGAATCGTGATGACCGTGTCCACGCACTCGCGCAGCGCCTCGAGGCCGGCCTCGGCCTGCATCGCGCGCTTCTTTCCCTCGAAGCGGAACGGCTTCGTCACGACAGCAATCGTGAGCGCGCCCAGTTCGGTGCCCAGGCTGGCGATGACGGGCGCCGCGCCCGTACCAGTCCCGCCGCCGAGTCCCGTCGTCACGAAGATCATGTCCGCGCCGGACAGCTGCTGAATGATCGTGTCGGTATCCTCGAGAGCGGCCTGGCGGCCGATGTTCGGATCGGCGCCGGCCCCAAGCCCCTTCGTCAGCTTGCGGCCGATCTGAATCTTGACGCCAGCCTTGTTGTGGTCGAGCGCCTGGACATCGGTGTTGGCCACGATGAACTCGACACCGCTCAAGCCAACCTCCACCATGCGGTCGACGGCATTGCTGCCTCCACCCCCCACGCCAACCACCTTGATTCGGGCGCCATTTCGATGTTCTGGCGCCAGCGTCAAGCGGAGCGTTTCCTCGCGACCCTCGCGACCCCTGCGCCCGTCGAGTTCTTTCATGTCAGACCTCCTGCCCCGTTGAAGTTCCCCGTCCATTAGAAGAATTCCTTGAATATCGACCGCAGCTGCGACACCACCCTGCTGAACGCGCCGCCAGCGCCGCGCGCTTCCGGCACTCGATTCCGATGCGCGTAAAGCGCGATACCCACGGGCGTCGCAAAGACCGGACTGCTGATGTGATCGGCCAACCCACCGACCCCGATCGGGGTCCCTCGCCTGACCGGCAAGTCGAAGATCTGTTCGGCGATTTCCGGCATGCCCTCGAGAATGGCGCCGCCGCCGGTGAGCACGATGCCCGAGTTGAGCGATTTCTCGTAGCCGGCGCGGCGAATCTCGTCCCATACGAGATGGAAGATCTCTTCCGCCCGCGGCTGCAGGATCTCTGAGAGGATCCGGCGCGCCATGAGCCGCGGCTTGCGGCCACCGACGCTCGCCACCTCGATCGTGTCGTCCTCGTCCACCATCGATGACAGCGCGCATCCGTACTTGCGTTTGACCTTTTCCGCGTCAGGGATCGGCGTGCGCAAGCCGACGGCGATGTCGCTGGTGAAGTGATCGCCGCCAACCGCGACGACTGCCGTGTGCCAGAGATGACCACGCTCGTAGATCGCGAGGTCGACCGTGCCGCCGCCGATATCGACCAGCGCGACGCCGAGCTCCTTCTCATCGGGCGTCAGCGCCGCCTCGGCGCCAGCGAGCTGCTCGATGACCGTGTCGACCACTTGCACACCGGCGCGGTTGACGCACGCGACGATGTTCTGCGTCGACGACATCGCGCCCGTCACGACGTGCACGTTGACCTCGAGTCGCGCGCCGGTCATGCCTTCTGGCGCGCCGACGCCATCCTGCTCGTCGACGACGAAGTCCTGCGGCAACACATGCAGGATCTCGCGGCCCGTCGGGAGCGCGACAGCCTTCGCCGCATCGATCGCCCGCCGCACGTCGTCGCGCGTCACCTCGCGGTTCTTGCCCGCAACTGCCACCACGCCGCGGCTGTTGAAGCCCTTGATGTGCGGACCCGAGAGCGCAAGGTGCACGACGTCTATTTCGATGCCGCCCATCAACTCGGCCTCTTCGACCGCCTTCTTGATTGATTCCACCGCCGCTTCGAGATTGACCACCACACCGCGCTTGATGCCGCGAGATTCCGAGACGCCGATGCCGACGACGTTGAGGCTGCCGTCTTCGAGGCTTTCGCCGATGACGCAGATGACCGTCGAGGTACCGACGTCGAGCCCGACTACGTATTGCTCTCTTCGAGCCACGTGAACTCCTTCCAACCCTGCAAGCCTTCTAGCCGCCGCTCCGTCCCGGCGCGGGCCGCTTCCCGCGGCTCGCGCCTTGTCCCGCAGCTGCGCCCGGGGAACGAAACCCCGTCGCAACCCCGGAGCCGCGGAGACGGCCCTGAGGCCTGACGTAGACACGTGGGTCGAAGCGCAGATCCACGTAGTCGATGTCGGGCATCTGCTCGCGTACGGCCGACCTCAAATCGAGATAGGACTGCAAACGATCCGCGAAGCGCTCGTCCCCGACTCGCAACAGCGCGGTGTCGTCCTTGAGAATGACCACGGCGTTACGAACGTCGCTCACGTCAATCTGCGAAACCATTCCAGCCAACGTCGGCCGCCGCCCCAGCTCGCTCATCAGACGACCCGCCAGCGCCGCCCGCATTTCGTCGATCGATTCGCTATCCCCTTCTCGCGCATTCAGCCCGTCGACGATGGGCAGATCCAAATCGGAATAGTTCGGACCGAACTCGTCGATGACCGCGCCCGTTGCGTCGATCAGGAACAGCCGCCCCTTGATCCGGCCGATCCCGATCGGTTCGCGTTCTTCGATCGCGATCGCGAGCGTGCCGGGAAACATCCGGCGAATGGAGGCATCAGCCACCCACGGAGATGTCAGCAGCTTCTGCCTCCAGCTTTCGAGATCGGTCATGACGATGCTCGTACCCGAGAGCCCCTCGAGCAGCCCCAGCACCTCCCCGCGAGACATGCGCTGGTTCCCCTGTACCGTGATGCGCGTCACGGTGAGCGCATCCGAGGCCAGAACAAAACCGATGGTCTCGTAGAGCGCGAACCCGACGACGACGGTCGCGGCGCCAATGCGCGCCACCATCCACAACGACGGCCGCCATCGCCGGCTTCGCGCCGGGCTGACCTTCGATCGACGGAACCGTTTGTCCGCGGGAGCGGCGACGGGCGTCATGAGGCGGCTCCTCGCTGTTCGAGCGACCGCAACAACCGTTTCGGCAGCGTGCCGATCGAGCCAGCGCCAAGCGTGACCACGGCGTCCCCGGGCCGCACGATGCGCAGCAAGGCCGCGACGACGTCATCGAGCGTGCGCGCCAGATGGACCGGGCGACCTGATCCCGAACGAATCGATTCGGCGAGCCGTTCTACGGTGACGCCCGCGATCGGTTCCTCGCTGGCGGAATAGATGTCGGACAGCACGATCTCGTCGGCATCGCGAAGAGCCGGACCAAAGGCGTCCATCAGTTGTGCCGTTCGCGAGTAGCGATGCGGCTGAAATGCGATCACGAGACGGCGCTGCAAGGTTGCTCGCGCGGCAGCCAGCACGGCTGCGATCTCGGTCGGGTGATGGCCGTAGTCGTCGACGACCACTACCCCATTCACCTCGCCATGGCGCTCGAAACGCCGTTCGGCGCCGTGGAAACTCGCAAGCGCTCCAGCGACGCGCTCGAAGTCGAGGCCGACGCGCTCTCCCACGGCCACGGCGGCAAGCGCGTTCTGCAGGTTGTGCCGGCCTGGCACCGCGAGCTCGAGCCGGCCGAGCGTCTCGATTCCATCGGCGCCGCGGCGATGGACGACGCAACGTCCTCCAAACGCGCCGAGCTCCACGTCGGTCGCCAGAACGTGAGCCTCGGAGTGGTCGAGTCCATATGTCACCAGTCGACGAGTGACGCGGGGAAACACGGCGCGCAGGTTGGCGTCATCGGCGCACGCGACGGTCGCGCCGTAGAACGGAACCTTGTTGACGAACTCCACGAACGCGTCCTGCAACGACGCCAGGCTTCCGTACCTGTCCATGTGCTCGTAATCGATGTTGGTCACGACCGCAATCGACGGCCACAGCATCAGGAACGACCGATCACTTTCATCGGCCTCGGCCACCAGGTAGTCGCCTTGTCCGAGCCGCGCGTTGCTGCCGAAGGCACTGAGCCGGCCGCCAATCACTGCCGTCGGATCCAGTCCGGCGCGTTCCAGCACCAGCGCGATCATCGAGGTCGTGGTCGTCTTCCCATGCGATCCGGCGACAGCAATCGAGAAACGCAGGCGCATCAGCTCGGCCAGCATCTCGGCGCGCGGGATCACCGGGATACCGCGCTGGCGAGCCTCGACGATCTCCGGGTTGCCCGGCCGGACGGCGGAGGAATAGACGACAACATCGGCGTCGCCGAGCTGCCCCGTGCGGTGCCCTTCGAATACCATGACTCCGAATGACTGCTCCAATCGCATCGTCACATCTGAACGGCGCGCGTCCGATCCGCTGACCACATAGCCAAGGTTCGCCAGCAACTCCGCGATGCCGCTCATCCCGATACCGCCAATCCCTACGAAATGAATTCGACGGGTCTGGCCGAGCATTACTGCCACGCTGATCTCACCGCGCGAGTTCCAAAATCTTGTTGACGATCACCTTTGCCGCGTCGGGGCGCGCCAGTCGCGAGGCAGCCTCACCCATCCGACGGCGCTCGACTTCGTTTCCCGCGAGCGACAGAATCTCGCTCGCCAGTCGATCGCCCGTCAGCTCGCGCTGGTCGATCATCGTCGCCGCCCCGTTCCTGGCTAACGCCTCAGCGTTCTTGCGCTGGTGATCGTCAGTCGCACCTGGAAACGGAATCAGGATCGAGGGGCGCGCCGATGCCGTCAGCTCCGCCAGCGTCGTCGCTCCCGATCGACAGACCACGAGGTCTGCAGCTTTCATCTCCCGATCCATCGCGAACAGAAACGGTTCGACCCTGGCTTGCAGCCCTGCCCGCCGGTAGCCATCCCTGACCATCTCCAGATCGCGTTCTCCCGACTGATGCGTGATGGCCACTGCAGGTGCGGCGGCAGCCAGCCGCGGCGCTGACTCCACCATGGCCACGTTGATCGCGTGCGCGCCCTGAGAGCCGCCAAAGACTAGAACCCGAGCCGCCCCAGGCGGCGAAGCGACCGCACCTTCGACGTTTGACCTTTGACCTCCGTATTTCTCATGCGCCTCCCCGCGAAAGAACTCCGGTCGGACCGGATTACCCGCCATGAAGGCCTTCTCGCCAAAGATCGCCAGGCTCGGCTCGTAGGTCACTGCGGCGGCACTCACCATCGACGCAAGCAATCGATTGGTGAGCCCGGGCACAGCGTTCTGCTCCATCAGGAGCGTCGGAATCCGTCGCAGCCACGCCAGCGCCACGACCGGTCCCGAGCTGTATCCACCCACGCCAATCACCACCGACGGACGACGTTGCGACAGCACGCGCCAGGCATCGATCGCGCTTGCCGGCAGCAACCCGAGGCCACGCGCGAGTGACGGCAGCGACTTTCCCTTCAGTCCCGCGCTGCGAATCACGTCGAGCGTGAAACCTTCGCGCGGTATCACGCGCGACTCGATGCCTGTGGCTGTGCCGACAAACGTCACCTGTGCGTCCGGCACGCGCGCGAAAATCGCCCGCGCGACGGCAATGCCGGGATACAGATGCCCTCCCGTCCCGCCGCCCGCGATCAACACAGACAACGCCACTCATTCCTCATGCTGCGAGATGTTGAGCAGCACTCCGATACCCACGAGACTGATCAGAAGTGACGACCCGCCGGAACTCACCAATGGGAGGGGAATGCCCTTGGTGGGTAACAGCCCAAGAACGACGCTGATGTTCAAGAGCGCCTGGACGGCGATCATCGCGGTCACGCCCAGGGCGATGAACGATCCGAATGCGTCCTGCGTCCGCATCGCGATGCGGACGCCCCGCCACGCGATGACGCAGAAACAGAGAAGCACGGTGGTCGACCCGAGCAAGCCGAGCTCCTCGCCGATCACCGCGTAGATGAAGTCGGTATGCGGCTCCGGGAGGAAGAACAGTTTCTGGACGCCGCCCATCAGGCCGCGGCCGAACACTCCGCCCGTGCCAACGGCAATGAGCGACTGCATCACCTGGAAACCGTCGCCCAGCGGATCGGCTTCGGGGTTCATGAAGGCGAGCAGCCTGCGTAATCGATATGGAGAACTCGCGATGAGCAGATACAACACCGGCGTCGCCGCGATCGCCGTGCCGACCAGATACCGGTAGTTCAATCCGGCAGCGAAGACCATCGTGCCCACCACCATGAGCAGGGAGGCCGCGGTGCCGAGATCCGGTTCGAGCAGAATCAGGCCGCTCATCGCCCCGACTACGATGGCGATCGGCAGGAGGGAATACGAGAGCTCGTCGATGCGGTGCATGCGGCGCTCGAGCGTCAGCGCGGTGAAAAGGACCGCGGCGATCTTGGCGATCTCCGACGGCTGAATGCCAAGCCCACCGAGATTGAACCAGCGCCGCGCTCCGTTCACCGGCGCGCTGAAGAGAACCAGGACAAGAAGGACGCACACAATTCCGGTGAGCGACCAGATGAACGGCTCGTTCCGGTAGGTGCGGTAGTCGATGCGCATCGCCGCGGCGAGCCCCGCCAACCCAAGCAGGGTCCACATGGCCTGGCGCGTCAGGAACATGTAGCCCTGCCCGTACCGATCGAGGGCGAGCGCGGCCGACGCGCTGTAGACCATCACCACGCTGACGAAGACGAGCAACACCGTCGCGGTGAAGAGAATCCGGTCCGATTTGAGCTTTCTTGCCATCAGTTACAGAAACCCGGCCAAACGACCGAAAATCAGCTAAGATCTCGTCCCTCATTCGAGGGTGGCGCCTGTCCGCCGAAGCGGCGTGGGCGCGAAGGCGGAAGCAGTCAGCAGTCATCAGTCGGCGCGTGGGGTGGGACACCAACCTCGCAGACCGGGGTAGCCTGCGTTCCCAGCGGTAAGCTCCCACCCGCGCCGGCCGACTGACGACTGCTCACTGCTTCACACCTCTCAATTCGACGTGCCCCCCGACCGACCACGACACACTGAGACTCCGCGGCACCGCGATCCATTTGGTTTCTCCGTGACTCAGCGCCTCGGTGTGGCGTCATCAAAATCGAGACGCAATCGCTCGACCTCCTCTTTGAAGACCCGTCCCCGCTCCGCGTAATCGCGAAACCAGTCGAAGCTCGCGCATGCCGGCGCCAGCAACACGACGCCGTCCGGACGCGCAGCCTCGTAGCCGCGTTCAACCGCTTCCCGCATGGATGACGCATCGATCACGGGGAGCAGATCGGCGAGCGCCTCGCGCACGAGCGGCGCGGCCTCTCCCATCGCGATTACCGCTCGGCCTCGCGCAGCAACGGTGTCTCGCAGATCCCTGAAATCGCCCCCCTTGAAATGCCCGCCCACGAGCGCAACGACTCGTCCCGGAAAGCTCTCGATCGATCGGCGTGCGGCCTCGATGTTGGTGGCCTTCGAGTCATTGACGAACGCGACGTCGCCGATGCGGCCCGCCGGCTCCATCACATGCTCGAGTCCACGGAATCCCTTGAGCGCCGCCGTCATCGCGCTCGTGCTGATCCCGGCAACCGATGCGGTGGCGACAGCCGCGACGACGTTTCCGAGCATGTGCCTTCCGGTCAACTCCACCGCAGACACAGGCACGAGCCGCTCGGTCACCGTCGGCGTGCGCCGGACAATCCACTCCCCATCGACCGAGAAGCCATCGTCCGTCGATCCGAATGGCGAGAACCCGACGCGCGCGCTCGCAATCCGCTCGCTGTGCTCCATCACGATCGGGTCATCGAGATTCACGACTGCCCAATCGCCGGCATGCTGGTTGGCGAAGATGCGCGCCTTGGCCGCGGCGTAGGACGCCACGTCGGGATGGCGGTCCAAATGGTCGGCAGCCAGGTTGAGCCACAGCGCGATCCACGGACGGAACGTTGTCGTGGTCTCGAGCTGAAAGCTGCTGACCTCGACCGCATGGATCGTCTCCGGAGTCGAGTCGTCCACTTGCGACGATAGCGGCACACCGATGTTGCCTCCCACGAGGACTGGCTTCCCGTCCGAAGCCACCATCCGTCCGATCAGCGTGGTCGTCGTCGACTTCCCCTTCGTTCCAGTCACGGCGATCACGCGACCGCGAAGCCAGCGCGAGGCCAGTTCCACTTCGCCGATGACTTCAACTCCACGTGTCCTCGCTGCCACGAGGGTTGGTTCATCGGGCGGCACACCCGGGCTGGTCACGACCAGATCGGCCGCGTCGAACGTCGCCTGCGTGTGACCACCGAGTTCCACGTCGATCCCCGCGTTCCGCAGCGCGTCAGCCTGCGCGAAGTCGTCGCGCCGCTCCGTCAGCATCACCCGCGCACCTCGTCGCTGCAGCAGCTCTGCTGCGGCGATTCCACTTCGTGCCGCTCCCATCACCACCACGCGCCGCCCTCGCACCGAAAATTCTTCCTGCGCCACGCCATCACCGCTGTCTGCATCCCTGCACCATCACCGCAGCTTCAAGGTCGTGAGACTGAAGAGCGCGAAGATCACGGCGACGATCAGAAACCTGGTGATCACCTTTGGCTCGCTCCACCCGAGCAACTCGAAGTGATGGTGGAGCGGCGCCATCTTGAAGACGCGTTTTCCCGTCAACTTGAACGAGGCAACCTGGATGATGACGGACAGGCCTTCGAGCACGAACACGCCGCCGACGATCGGCAGCAGCAGTTCCTGCTTGATGAGAATCGCAACGGTGCCAATGGCGCCTCCGAGCGCCAATGACCCGACGTCGCCCATGAAGATTTCTGCGGGATACGAGTTGTACCAGAGGAACCCGAGACTCGCTCCGACCAAGGCACCACAGAAGATCGTCAACTCTCCTGCCGGAGGGAATCGCACGAGCAACAGGTATTCGGCGAGAACGGCATGACCCGTGACGTACGCCAACGCCGTGTATGCCGCAGCCGCCACTCCAAACGTGCTGATGGCGAGCCCGTCGAGGCCGTCCGTCAGGTTGACGCCGTTGCTCGCGCACACCAGCACGAACACCGCGAACAGGACGTAGAGGTATCCAAGGTCTGGAATCAGGTTCTTGAAGAACGGAAAGATGAGCCGCGTGCTGTAGAGCGGCGGGTTTCGCTCGGAGAGATAGAGCACCGCGAGGCCGACCGCCACGCCAACGATGATCTGCCCGAGCATCTTGTAACGGGGAATGAGCCCGTGGTGGGAGCGGCGCGTGATCTTCAGGTAGTCGTCGGTAAACCCGACGGCGCCGAAGCCGACGGTCGCCATCGTGGCGATCCAGACGTACGGGTTCGATAAGTCCGCCCAGAGCAGCGTGGGCACGACCGCGGCCGTCACGATGAGCAGACCGCCCATCGTCGGTGTGCCGGCCTTGGCGCGATGCGACTGCGGACCCTCCTGGCGGATGATCTGGCCAATCTGAAAATCGCGCAGCGTTCGGATCAACCAGGGACCAAACAGGATGCTGATGGCGAGCGCCGTCAGGCTCGCCGCGGCGGTGCGAAACGTGATGTAGCGGGTGACGTTCAGTGCGCCCAGGAGTGGCGAAAGATTCTCGAGCGGCGGTAGGAGATAGTAGAGCATCAGCCAAGTTCCGCTAGGAGCCGGTCGACGACGACGTCGGTCCGTGTTCCGCGCGAGCCTTTCACGAGCACGAGATCACCCGCAGTCACTGCGGCAACGACCGCCGGTGCGGCCTGATCGCTCGTGTCGAAGCAGGCAACCGATGCGGCCGGCATCCCGGCAGCGATGGCAGCATCAGCCAATGCGCGGGCCGGCGCACCACCCACGGCGAACAACCGACTCAGGCCGGCTGCCGCCGCAGCCCGGCCGCATGACTCGTGAAGGGCGAGCGAGTGCTCACCGAGTTCGAGCATCTCTCCGAGAACGCCGATCGAACGGGTGTCGCCCGCCTCATGCGCAACAACTTCGAGCATGCGGCGCAGCGCGGACGGGCTCGAGTTATAGGAGTCGTCGATGAGGGTGATGCCATCGCGCAGTTGTCGCACCGCTCCCCGGCGATCGGCCGGCTTCAGGCGGGCGATCTCGACCGCGATCTGATCGAGCCCAATGCCGCCGTCGATTGCCACCGCGGTCGCGGCCAGCACGTTCAGCAGGTTGCCTCGTCCAAGTAGCGCGGTCTCGATCGTGCGATCGCCAGCCGGCGTTTCGATATCGGCGCTCATCCCGCGAATGCCACGGTCGCGAACGCTGCGGGCGCGAATGGTTGCGCCATCGCTCTCGCCGAACGTCAACACTGTGCCGGGAAAGCTACGCACTCGCGTCATCACTCGTCGATCGTCGGCGTTGCAGACCAGGACGGTGTCCGCGTTCGCGCCCTCGAGGATCTCGGCCTTCGCATCGGCGATGGCATCCGCCGATGCAAAGAAACCGAGATGCGCGTCGCCGACATTGGTCCAGACACGCACATCCGGCGTCGCAATCTCGACCAGCCGGCTGATCTCGCCCGCGTGATTCATTCCCAGTTCCATCACGGCCACATCGGGGGCCGTGCGCAACTGCATCAGTGACAGCGGAAGCCCGATGTGGTTGTTCAAGTTCCCTTTGTTCTTCACCACGCGAAATCGCGTAGCCAGCAGCGCCGCAATCGCTTCTTTCGTCGTCGTCTTCCCCGCGCTTCCGGTGATCGCGATGACCCGTGTCGAAACTGCCGATCGCACCCGGTGTGCGAGCCGTTGCAGAGCCTCGAGCGTGTCGGACACCTCAATCAGCCGGGGAGGCCCTAAATCAGGACCCGTCCCACGGCGGTCGTAGGCCGGGTCTTGTTCCGTAGACCCGGCTGACCCCCGCTCTTCAAACCCGGCAAACCCCTGCTCGACGATCGCGCCAACCGCGCCGCGCGCCAACACGTCGCCGACAAACGCGTGCCCGTCGAACCGCGGCCCGCGCAGCGCCACGAAAAGATCGCCGGGCTGAATCGTCCGGCTGTCGGTCACGACGTCACCGACGGGCACGTCAGCGCTGCCCTGTGTGCGCGTCGCACCGACGGCGTCGGCGACCCAATCGAGCGTCAACGTGAGGTCCGTCACCCCGCCCGCGATTTCAGCCGTCGCGATGCCAATGCCTCCCTCGCCACCTCGACATCGTCAAAGGTGAACGTCCGGTCGCCGATCACCTGGTACTTCTCGTGTCCCTTGCCCGCCACCAGGACGACGTCTCCGCGGTCAGCCATTTCGACGGCGTGCACAATGGCGTCCCGCCGATCCGGGCGAATGAGTATCTCGGCGCCGCTCTGACGCATCTCCGCGTCCGCGCCGCGCTTCACCTCGTCGATGATTCGATTTGGATCCTCGCTGCGAGGGTTGTCCGAGGTGATCACGACGATGTCGCTGAGACGCGCGGCGACCATGCCCATCAGCGGCCGCTTCGTCCGATCGCGATCCCCACCCGCGCCGAACACCGTGATCAGCCGTCGCGTCGCCACGGGCCGCGCCGTCTCCAACAGGTTTCGCAGCGCATCGTCGGTGTGCGCGTAGTCCACGACCACCGTGACGTCGTCGGCGGAACCCGAAGCGATTTCAAAACGGCCGGGCACGCCAGGGAGTTGCTCCAGTCCGTGTTCGATAGCAGACGTCGGCACCTCGAGCGCGCTCGTCACGGCAACTGCCGCCAGGATGTTGTAGACGTTCGGTCTGCCAACCAGCTTCGATCGGACGCGGATAGAACCTCGTGGTGAGCGGATGTCGAACTGCAGTCCCTCGAGTGAGTACGACAGCGAGCCGGGTGAGACCTGGGCCGCCCTGCTCAAGCCGTACGTGATCGGGCGCCGCACCACATCGACGAGCGAAGCGCCGCGCGGATCGTCGAGGTTGATGACGGCCGGGGCGTCGTCAGGCAACATCTCGAATAGCCGGCGCTTCGCCGCGAAGTAGTCCTCCATGTCCGTATGGAAGTCGAGGTGGTCGCGTGTCAGGTTGGTGAAGATGCCGGCGGCGAATTGGATCCCGTCGACCCGGCGCAAGGCGAGCGCGTGGGACGACACCTCCATCACGCACGCGCCACATCCGGAGGCGACCATCTCGCGCATGTACGACTGCACCTCGGGCGCTTCCGGTGTCGTGCGTGTCGCCTCGAAATCGCGACCACCGAGCCGATACAGCACGGTGCCCATCAGCCCGCACTTGATTCCGGCGGCCTCGACAATCGCGCTCGTCAGATAACCTGTCGTCGTCTTCCCGTTGGTCCCGGTGATGCCAACGACACGCATCTGCCGGCTCGGGTGCCCGTTGAACTCCGCCGCCAGATGCGCCAGCGCGAGGCGCGCATCGGCGACCGTGATCCACGGCACATCCATCTGATGTTCGGCGGGCCCCTCCGACACGATGGCGGCGGCCCCGGCTGCAATTGCCTGCGGCGCGAACGCGGCTCCGTCCATCTTCAAACCGCGGAGTGCAACGAACACTGTTCCTGGAGTCACGTGCCGGGAGTCGTGCGTCACCCCCGTACAGGTTTGCTGTAGTGCGCCTTCTGCTCCCGAAAGCGCACGACCGTCGAACCCGACGACAGGACTCACCGCGCGGAGCAATTGCTCGATCGTCATGGCGCCTCGACGCTTGCGACACGATCGACAGGTCTACGTCCCAGGGTGAGCACCACGCTCATCCCGGAATCGAGCGGGGTTCCCGGGGCGGGGAATTGGTCCACCACGAGACCGCCACCACGAAGTTCCACGGTGCACCCGAGTCTGGCCAGCATGCGAATCGCTTCACGAGCGCTCAAGCCGGTCAGATCCGGGACCTGAGACGCCGACGCCGCAACACCACCCGTGAGCTGCACCAGGGACGAGGCCGGAGTGACGGTTCCAGAGGTCGCGAGCGGATCGGACTCTTCCGAGCGGCTGGCCAACACCGGCTCCGGTGCGTTGATCGACGCGGGTACGCCGTACTGCCGCAGCGCTGCCGTGGCGATCTTCTGGAAGATCGGCGCGGCGACAACGCCACCGTACGGCGATACCTTGTGCGGTGAGTCGACGACGACGACGATCGTGAAGACCGGGTTTCGTGACGGCACGAAGCCAACAAACGAGACGTTGTAGTCGGAATGACCGCGGTAACTGCCGTTCAGCAGTTTCTTGGCCGTCCCCGTTTTTCCTGCGACGGTATACCCCTCGACCTTGGCGAGCTTGCCGGTCCCGTCGATGACGACCCGCTCCATGATCTCGGTCAGGGTGGCCATGGTGTTGGCGCTGACCACCCGGTCGAGGAGCTTGTGCGGCACCTGCAAACGTCTGCCGTCGCGAATCACGGCGCGCACGGCGCGCGGCTGAACGAGCTGCCCCCCGTTGGCTACAGCGCTCACGGCAGCCGCCATCTGCAGCGGCGTGACGCCAACCTGATAACCCATGGCCACGGACGCCAGGGCGCTGTCGTTCAGCGAGTCAGGATCCCAGACCATGCCAGGACTCTCACCGCGGAAGTCAGGTGAGCTCGGTCGGCCGAAACCGAAGCGCTTGACGTAGTCGCCGATCTTCTGCGGACCGAGCTTCAGCGCGACCTTGATCGCGCCGACATTGCTCGACTTCACGATGACGTCGGCAAAGGAAAGCACGCCGTAGTTGTGATCGTCGTTGATAATCCGTGAGCCGAACCTGATGTTGCCCGCGCTGGCATCGATGATGGTGTTGGGCGTGACGGCGTGTTCTTCGAAGGCAGCGCTCGCCGTCACGATCTTGAAGGTCGATCCGGGCTCGTAGTAATCCTGCACCGCTCGATTGCGCCTCGTTTCCTGGCGCACATCGCGGTAGTTGTTCGGGTTGAACGAAGGGAAATTGGCCAGCGCCAGAATCTCGCCGGTGAAGGGATCCATGACGACAGCCGATCCCGCCGAGGCGCCGCTCGATTCGACGCCGGCGCGCAACTCGCGTTCAGCGATGTACTGCAGGTACTGATCGATTGTGAGCTCGAGCGAGGCCCCGGTCGTCGGCGGCCGCTCGACGCGGCTGAACGCATGGCGGCGCGCGTCAGTCTGGACGAGGATCGTGCCGGCCTTGCCACGAATGAGCGAATCGTAGGTGCCTTCGATCCCTCCCAGGCCGACGTTATCGACTCCGACGTAGCCGAGGAGGTGAGAGGCAAGCTCACGATTGGGGTATCGCCGCTGATTTTCGCGGACGAACCCGATCCCTTCCATCTGCAAATCGGCGACGCGTCGTGCCTGATCGGGTGACACCTGGCGACGGACGTACGCGAAATGCCTGCCTTTCCGGATGCGCTCGGCGATCGCGCGCCGGTCGTCAGCTTCGCAATCCCGCAGAGCGCGACACAGCGTGGCCGCCGCCTGGTCTGGATCGCCAAGCTCGGTTGGGACGGCGTAGATCGTGTCCGCATCGACACTACGCGCGAGGATGCGACCGTTGCGGTCGAGAATCTCTCCCCGCTTTGCTGGCGACGGAATCGTTCGCGACTGTTGCCGGTCCGCTCGAGCCGAGAGATCGGCGTTCCGAAATACCTGTAGATGGACGAGCCGCCCTTCGATGATTGCCGCCCACGCGAGCAGCAAACAGAAGGCAACAGTGAGCCTCTGCTTGAGCGTCGCGCGCCAGGCGTTGGCGGTTTTCTCGGCCACCGGGATCTCCGTTTCGACCTAGCGACGCGCCACAACCGATGGAGGAGGGGCCGGCGTCGGCGCCACTCGTTCGATCACGGTCGAGTCAGCTGGCGTCGGCGCCACCATCTTCAGACGTCCCATTGCGACCCGCTCAATCCGTGCGGGCGCCTTCAGCGTCTCGACCTCGAGGCGCAGATGTCGATTCACCAGCTCTTCCTCGGCACGCTGCTGCAGCATCTGTTCGTACTTGTACCCGTGCTGCTGCAGCTCGAAGTGTTGCCACGCTGAAAAGAGAAGCACGGCGACAAGGAAGAGGCCGATCCCCATCGATCGCCACATCTCGCGATGCCGCTCGCGATCAACCTCACGGACGATCGGGTTGTTGCGGATGTCCTTCTTGATCGAGTACTCGAATGCTTCGCCGCTCATTTCCGCCTCGTCCCCATCAGGCCGCCCGCTCGACGGCCCTGAGCTTCGCGCTTCTGGCCCGCGGGTTCCGATCGATCTCTGCCTCCGACGGCACCACGGGGCGCTTCGTCCGGATGCTGACGATGCCCGCCGCCTGCAACGATCGAAACGTGTGCTTCACCACGCGATCCTCGAGCGAGTGAAACGTCAGGAGCACCAGCCGGCCCTGTGGCGCCAGCCGTTGCGCCGCTCGCGTGAGAAATCCATCCAGACCCTCGAGTTCCTCGTTGACCCAGATTCGAATCGCCTGGAACGTTCGCGTCGCTGGATCAATACGCGTGAACCCTTTGCGCGGAATCGCCCGCCTCACGATGTCCGCCAACTGCCCGGTCGACTCGATGCGCCGCGCCTTTCGCGCTTCCACAATCGCTCGCGCCACACGGCGCGCGTAACGCTCCTCGCCCAGCTCGTAGATCACGTCTGCCAGCGTCTTCTCGTCGACCGATGCGAGCATGTCAGCCGCCGTCATCCCGCTCGATGTATCCATCCGCATGTCGAGCGCTTCATCGCGTCTGAAACTGAAGCCGCGCCCTGGCGCATCGAGCTGCAACGACGAGACTCCGAGATCTGCCAGCACTCCGTCGATCCGCTCGATGCCGCGCGCGTCGAGGACGTCGTCGAACTCGCGATAGTCGGCGTGGACCAGTTCCGCGACTGCCCCGGCATCGCGCAACGTCGCACGGGCGTGCTCGAGCGCGTCTCGATCGCGGTCGAGCCCAATGACGCGCGAGGCTCCGGCCTCGATGAGTGCGCGCGCATGTCCGCCCAACCCCACGGTGCAATCCACGAAGACTCCGCCCCGCGATGGCGCGAGGTGCTCGAGCACCTCGGCGACCATGACGGGATCATGCGTTACCATTTCCCCTGCGCGGGCGGAGGCCCACGCTTTACGACATTCGCAGCGCGGTGGCGTCAACCACCGCAGCCAGGGTCAAATGCCGTGCTCCGACAAACGCAATCCGTCCTCGTCGGTCCACGCTTCGCGCTGCAGCTTCTGGAGGAACCGTTGATCGTTCCAGACCTCCAGGTACTCGATGCGGCCGAACACGCGAACGTCGCCGACGATCGACGCGCTCTCTCGGAGATGCGGCGGAATGACGATGCGGCCCTGCGTATCGAGCTCGCTCGTCTGACCGTAGTAGTTGACCCGGTCGAGGAACTTCAGGCGCGTCGGATGGTTTCTGGGCATTTCCATCAACCTGCGCTCAACCTCGAGCCATACGGCCATTGGATAAATGCGGACCGACTCACCCGTGAGGCTCGTAACGAAAACATCCGGGCCCTGCTTGTCCTGGATGTCCCCCTTGAAGATCCCCGGTATCTTGAGTCGGCCTTTTTCATCGATCCTGGCCGCGGCGCTCCCCCGCATCCCGTTCTGGTCCACTTGACTCCAAAAATTTCCACTGTGGATAGTAAGTGGCAAGGCTGAGGATGTCAACGGCCAAACTCCTGATCCGCGGTAAGTTACGCCAAACTTTCGCCAGAATTTCGGGGGGGTGCCATGCTAGGCTGATCGGTTCATGCTTCGCGCGGCTCTCATAGGTTTCCCTTCCAGCGGCAAGACGACCCTGTTCCAATTGATGACCAGCGCCCGTGACGCCCCCAAAGGCAAGGGGGACGTCAACATCGGTATTTCCAAGGTCCCGGACAGCCGTCTCGATGCGCTGACGGCGATGTACAACCCTCGCAAGCGCGTCCCCGCGACAGTCGAATTCACCGACATCATCGCCCCCGCTCGCAGCGGTGCCCAGGCGCTCGTGGACGTCGCCGGCTACAAGAACGCCGACGCGCTCGTGCACGTCGTCCATGCGTTTCGCGATCAGAGCGTCCCGCATCCAGCCGGCTCGATCGATCCCGCGCGAGATGCGCAAGCGATGGAGGACGAGTTGATCCTCGCGGATCTGGGCGTTGCCGAACGACGGATCGAGCGTCTCGACAAGGATTTGAAGAAGGGACGTTCAGCGGAACTCGAGAAAGAGCGGGACCTCGTGCACCGTTGTCAGCGTGCGCTCGAAGAGGGCAAGCCGCTGCGTGCGCTCGAACTGACCGGAGAGGATCTGAAACGCCTTCGGGGCTTTCAGTTCCTGTCGGCCAAGCCGCTCCTGCTCGTCATCAATCTCGATGAAGCCGATTTGAGCGACGTGGGCTCGACGGTCGAAAAGGCCGCCGACAAGAGCGGATTGACAGGATTTCTGGCCCACGCCTCCACGCGGGCGGTGGCACTGTGCGCAAAGATCGAGCTCGAGATCGCGCAACTCGAAGGCGACGATGCGAAGGCGTTCCTGTCCGATCTGGGCCTCAGCGAATCCGGCCTGGATCGCGTGATCAGGACCAGCTACGATCTTCTGGGCCACATGTCGTTCTTCACGGTCGGCGAGGACGAATGCCGCGCGTGGTCGATTGCCCGCGGCACTACGGCCCAGGTGGCAGCCGGGGAGATCCACACCGACATCCAGCGAGGATTCATCCGCGCTGAAGTCGTCGCCTACGACGCGCTGATGAAGCGCGGATCGATGGCGGCGTGCCGCGATCATGGCGAGGTACGCCTCGAGGGCAAGGAGTACATCGTCCAGGACGGCGACATCATCAACTTCCGGTTTGCGACGTAAGAATGGCGGGTCTGAAGAAGCAAGACCGCCTTACGTGTAGTCTGAAGACCAGACCCGCCCTACGCAGAAAGTGCTATGGCAGAGGCCGGATAGGCTGACTCGTCCTTGTCAGTGAAACCTTGCCCATGCTACGGTTTGGAGCCAGTCATGCCGGATCGCTCCGAGTCGCGCGCCCCCGGTCTCACGATGTTTTTCCCCGCGTACAACGACGCGGGCACCATCGGCAGCCTGGTGATCCAGGCGCAGGAAGCGATCCGCCAGCTCACCCCCGACTTCGAGATCATCGTCGTCAATGACGGCAGTCGCGATCAGACCGGGCAAATCGCTGAAGAACTGGCGCGCACGTACCCTCACGTCCGCGTGATCCACCACATCGGCAATCGGGGGTACGGTGGCGCGCTGCGGTCGGGCTTTGCCGCGGCGACCAAGGAACTGATCGCGTACACCGACGGCGACGCGCAATACGACCCGTCAGAGATCGCGGCGCTCTGGGCGCGGCTACGAGACGATTCCGATATGGTGACCGGCTACAAGATCAGCCGGTCCGATCCGCTGCACCGGATCATCATCGGCCGCGTGTATCACTACACTGTGAAGATGCTCTTCGCGCTCCGCGTGCGCGACGTCGACTGCGATTTCCGGCTGATGCGGCGCGAAGTCTTCGATCGGGTGAAGCTCGAGCGCGATAGTGGTGTGATCTGCCTGGAGTTGATGCGTAAGGTCCAGGACGCCGGCTTCCGGGTCGTGGAAGTGCCGGTGCATCACTACCATCGCACGCACGGCCGATCACAGTTCTTCAACTTCCGGCGCATCTTCCGCACCGGCATCGACGTGCTGAAACTCTGGATCGAGCTCGTGGTTCTCGGCCGAGGACGGCAAAGCACGCCCGTCCTGTTCCGCGACCCGATGGCGCGGCGCCCCGGCGGGTCCGAGTCCACGCGCGGGGTTCAATCGTGACGGGATCCGAGTCCGAGTACCAGGCGTTTTACCGCGGACGATCGGTGATGATTACGGGCGGGTTGGGCTTCATTGGAAGCAACCTCGCCCGGCAACTCGTCGATCTCGGCGCCCGCGTCCTCCTCATCGATTCCCTCATCAGCGACTACGGCGGAAATCTGTTCAACATCAATGGGATCGAGGACCGCCTCAAGGTCAACATCGCGGATATCCGTCAGCAGAGCACCATGAACTACCTGGTGCGCGATCACGATGTCATCTTCAACCTGGCCGGGCAGGTGAGCCATATCGACAGCATGCGGGAGCCGTACACGGATCTCGAGATCAACTGCCGCGCGCAGTTGTCGCTGCTCGAGGCGTGCCGCCACAACAACCCGTCGGTGAAGGTCGTCTTCGCCGGCACACGACAGATCTACGGCCGCGCGGATTTTCTTCCGGTCACCGAGTCGCACCTGGTGCGACCGACAGATGTCAACGGGATCAACAAGGCCGCTGGCGAGTACTACCACATGGTGTACAACAACGTCTTCGGAGTGCGCGCCTGCTCACTTCGGCTGACGAACGTGTACGGGCCGCGCCAGCTGCTCAAACACAATCGCCAGGGTTTCATCGCCTGGTTCATTCGACAAGCCATCGAGGACCGCGAGATCCAGATTTACGGCGACGGCGAGCAGTTGCGCGACTTCGTGTTCGTCAACGATGCCGCGGACGCCTTCCTGCGGGCGGGCGCCAGCGATCGCGGCAACGGCGAGGTGTTCAACGTCGGCGGGTCTGAGGCGATCTCCCTGCGGCAGCTGGTCGAACTGCTGATCTCCGTGGCCGGCACGGGCCGCTATCGCCTGATTGAGTGGCCGCAGGACAAAAAAGCGATCGACATCGGCGACTTCCACGCGGACTCATCTCTCATCAAGCGAACGCTCGGGTGGCAACCGACGACGGCTCTCCGCGATGGCCTGCGGCGCACGGTGGAGTTCTACCGCGCGCACATGTCGCATTACGTGCCCAGCGGGTCTCCGGTCGCCGCGTTGTGAACGAGTCGCCGGGGCTCCCTTTCACTGATCTTCGTCCTGGTGAAGACGCCGCGGAGGTCGCGGCGGCGATCGCGCGTGTCGTCGACGCCGGCTGGTTCGTGCTGGGTCCCGAGGTCGAAGCCTTCGAGCGCGAATTCGCCTCCGCATGCGGAGCGCGATTCGCCGTCGGCGTCGGCAACGGCACCGACGCCATTACGCTGGCACTGCGGGCGCTCGACATCGGGCCGGGTGACGAAGTGATCGTGCCGGCCATCACGGCGGCTTTCACTGGCCTGGCCGTCATCGCCTGCGGGGCCATTCCACGAATCATCGATGTCGAAGACGCAACGTTGACGCTCGATCCGGCGGCGTGCGCGGCCGCCGTGACCTCGCGGACGAAGGCAATCATCCCGGTTCATCTCTACGGGCAGCCAGCGGATATGGCCGCTATTCGCCGAGTCGCCGAGCGACACGCGCTCGCGATCGTGGAGGACTGCTGCCAGGCTCACCTGGCCACCGAGAACAACGTTCCGGTCGGCACGCGCGCGGACGCTGCCGCATTCAGCTTCTACCCTACCAAGAACCTGGGAGCCCTCGGTGATGGCGGCGCCGCGATCACGCGCGACGAAGCCGTGGCCACGAGGATCCGGCGCTTGCGAAATGGCGGTCAGCGCGAGCGCTATCGTCACGTCGACGCCGGTGTGAACAGCCGGCTCGACGAACTGCAGGCCGCGGTACTGCGCGCGCGTCTGCCACTGCTGCCGGCGTGGACCGCACGTCGACGCGAGCTCGCCGTCCAATATCGCCGCCAGTTGCCCGCTGGCGTCTCGCCGATCGTCGAACGCGACCCCGGACACGTGTACCATCTGTTCCCGGTGCGGCTGCGAGACCGAGATAGGTTGAGCGCTCATCTCGCGCGCGAGGGAATCGGAACGCTCATTCATTACCCGGTGCCGTTGTCAGCGCAGCCGGCGTTTGCCGCGTACGAGCCCGCCGAGTGCCCGATCGCCTCTGCCGCATCCGCGGAGCTGCTGTCGTTGCCGCTGCACCCTCGCCTCACTGACGCCGACGTGGCTCACGTCGCGCGACAGGTGAGCGCATTCGTGAAAGGACCATTACCCGCGTGAAGGCCTTGATCACTGGAGGGGCCGGGTTCATCGGATCACACCTCTCTGAACGCCTGTTACAGTGTGGACACGAAGTCGGGATCATCGACAACCTGTCGACGGGATCCATCGACAACGTCTTGCATCTCAAGAGCAAGCCGGGCTTCTCGTATGTGATCGACACGATCGACAACGAGTCGCTGCTCGCCGAGTGGATCGATCGCTGTGACGTCGTATTCCATCTAGCCGCCGCTGTCGGCGTGAAATTGATCGTCGAACGGCCGGTCCACACGATCGAGACGAACGTACACGGCACCGAGGTCGTGCTGAAGCACGCGAACAAGAAGAAGAAGCTGGTCGTGCTCGCCTCCACGTCGGAGGTGTACGGCAAGAGCACCGATGTCCCGTTTCGGGAAGGCGCCGACCTGGTACTCGGAGCGACAGTGAAGCACCGTTGGGCGTACGCGTGCAGCAAGCTGCTCGACGAGTTCCTTGCGCTGGCCTATTGGAAGGAACGAAAGCTGCCGGTCGTGATCGCGCGCCTGTTCAACACAGTAGGGCCACGCCAGACCGGGCAGTACGGAATGGTGTTGCCCACCTTCGTCAGGCAAGCGCTCAGTGGACAACCGATCACCGTGTTCGGCGATGGCCGGCAGTCGCGCAGCTTCACCTACGTGGGCGACGTCGTCGATGCGTTGATCGGCTTGACGCAGGAGCCGAAAGCGGTCGGTGAGGTGTTCAACATCGGGAACACGACCGAGGTCACCATCGGCGAGCTGGCTGAACGGGTCAAGACGCTGACGGGAAGCGATTCCGTCATTCATTACGTCCCGTACGACCAGGCTTATGAGGCCGGCTTCGAGGACATGCCCCGGCGCGTCCCGGATATCTCCAAAATCAGCGCGCTGATAGGCTTCCAGCCGAAACTCGAGCTGGACGATATCATCCGCAGTGTCATCGAATTCGCTCGGAGCAACTAGGTTGCTGGGTAGCTGGGTTGCTGGGTTGCTGGGTTGCTGGGTTAGCAAGTAACTGGGCACTTCACCGAGCTACCGAGCTACCCAGCCACCTAGCTACCCAGCCACCTGGCCACCTGGCGACCTAGCCACCCAGCTACCCTGGCGCTACAATGTGCCCATGCCGAGCAGAACCATCGTTGCGGCTCTCAGTGTTTTTCTGTGCAGCGCGGCAGGCGCTTCGGCGCAGACGCTGTCACTTCAATTTCACGACGGGCAGGTGAAGCTGGTCGCCGAGAACGTGCCTGTCAGCCAGATCCTCGCCGAGTGGACGCGGGTCGGAGGCACCAAGATCGTCAACGGCGACCGAGTGCCTGGAGCACCGGTCACCCTGCAACTCGAAGCTCCTGAGCGGCAGGCTCTCGAGACTGTACTGCGAGGCGCGGCTGGTTACATGGTATTGGCGCGCGCCGCGACCACCCCAGGCGCCTCGGCATTCGACAAGATCCTGGTACTCCCCACGACAACCCGTGCGCCGGCGGCCGCCGCGGCGTCGCCGCAACCAGCGGCACAACCGGCGCAGTTTCCACGTCCCGAGCCGGAGCCGATCGAGGTCGAGGAAGCCAACGAGAATCCTGTGGGTCCACCACCTCCGAATTTTCCGCGCGGGCGAATACCGAACGTGAATCTGCCGCCCAACGGGCCGATCCCGCTCCAGGTACCACGCGAGAACGAAGGTCCGCCGCAACAGGCTGAACCGGCGCAACCGGCACCTGGCAATCCGTTCGGCATCGTTCCGGGACCGAATCGACCGGGCACGATCAACCCGGCGCCGCCGCGAGATCCGAACGCCGAGCAACCACCGCCGCAACGACCGCCACCGCGGTAGCAGGCTGGTCCTTCACATGTAGAGGCGGGTTTTGAGACCCGCCTTGATCCATTCGCTGGTTTCACGGCGAGTCTGAAGACTCGCCGCTACAGGCTTCTCGTACAATGGCAGACGTAGGTCTCCTGCGTCTGATGTCTGATATCGACCGTTTTCGTCCCGACGATCGCCGCGGTGTCGACACGCTGTATCGGCGCACGTACGGCGCCGACGCCGCCGAAGCGATTCGTCTCCGTTGGGACTGGCAGCATCGGCGCAACCCATCTAATCCGACGGGACAACCGGGCATCTGGGTCGCACGCGAAGGACCGACCGTTGTCGGACAGTACCCCACGCTTCCGGTCCGGCTGTCGCTCAAGGGTCTCGAAATCGATGGCGCATGGGGCGCTGGCGCGATGATCGCCCCCGAGCGCGATCGACAAGGCCTCGATGAGGCACTGATTCGTGCCTGGGATCGCAACAGCGGCGCCGTCCTGGCGTTCGGTCCATCGGAACAACCCCGAGGCGTGATCGACCGGCTGCACTGGCCGCCGTCGCACGTTGTACCGAGCTTCGTCAAGCCGCTCACGCGTCGCGCGGTGCGGGTGCCGAGCCTGCCGACGCCGTTCAACAGGCTGATCTCAGCGATGATCTATCCCGTCGTGCAGGTCGTGTCGCGGTCGCGACCGCTGCGCGCCGAATGCGAGCCGATTCGGCGATTCGATAGCGCGTTCACGGCACTCTGGGAGCGGCTCGCTCCGAAGTTCGACCTCGCCGTCCGTCGTGACGCATCCTATCTGAACTGGCGCTATATCGAACCACCGCATGTCCGCTACGCCATCGTGGCGCTCAAGCGGCACGGCGAGGTCCACGGCTACGCGGTGTATCGCCACCGTCACGAACCTCTCGGCCGCGTGACGATGCTCGTCGACTTCCTGGTCGATCCTGACGACGTGTCCGGGTTGAAGACGTTGCTGCGATGGGTGGACCGCGAGGCGCGCGCCGAGGATTCGGACAAGGTCCGGTGTTCGATGATGAATGGAGCGTTCCGCCGCGTGCTGCGACGAAACGGCTACTTCAACGTCAAGTCCACGCTCGAAGTGAGCGTGAAGGTCAATGCCGTGCAGGTGCCACGAGGCTTCTACGACAGCACCGAGGGCTGGCACATCACGAGCGGCGACTCGGAACAGGATCGCTAGTGGTATGTGCCTCGCGAATTTACCAGCGGCCGCTCTGATGTCGCGGCCGAGACATCGCGGTCGAAGGCTGGGTGTGACAATTACTACTTCAGTGGATACGGTCCAGTAGATGCCATTAAACGATCAAGTAAGCGCCGACATCGCGGCGGCGATGAAGGCGCGCGACGCGTCGCGACTGTCCGCGCTGCGGATGCTCAAGGCCGCCGTGATGAACAAGAGCGTCGAAAAGGGACGTGACCTCGATGACGCGGAGGTCCTCCAGGTGGTGGCGTCGCTCGTGAAGCAGCGACGCGATTCAATCGAGCAGTTCGAGAAGGCCGGCCGCGCCGACCTCGTCGCCAAAGAAAGCAGCGAACTCGCGGTGCTTCAGTCCTACCTGCCACCGTCGGCCACGCCCGACGAGATCAACGCCGCCGTCGCCGAAGCGATCGCGGAGACCGGCGCGACGTCGGCCAAAGATCTCGGGAAAGTGATGAAGGCCGTCATGCCAAAGCTCGCCGGCAAGAACGCCGACGGGAAGGCCGTCAACGAAGCCGTCCGCCGCACGCTTGGCGCCTGAGCCAACGCAATCTACGACGCTGGCGCGATCGGCCGCGTCCGCCGGCGTCGCCACCCTGACGAGCCGTATCCTCGGCGTTGTCAGGGAACAGGTGGTCGCTGCGTTCTTTGGCGCCGGCGCGGCGATGGACGCCTACAACGTCGCCTTCCGAATTCCCAATCTGCTCCGCGACCTGTTCGCTGAAGGGGCGATGAGCGCCGCGTTCGTCCCGACGTTCACACGGACGCTCACCACCGAGGGCAAGGAGCCGGCGTGGCGCCTCGGCAATCACGTCATCAATGCGCTCATCGTCGTCACCGCCGCACTGGTGGCACTCGGCATCGTCTTCGCCGAGCCGCTCGTCCTCACGTTCGCCGCGGAGCGCTACACATCAGATCCGCGGCAACTCGCGCTGACGGTGCAGATGGCGCGCATCATGCTTCCGGCGCTGACACTGATCGCGCTGGCGGCCGCGTTCATGGGGATGTTGAACTCGCTGCATCACTACTTCATCCCCGCGCTGTCCCCTGCGTCCTTCAACGTACTCACGATCGTCTGTGCCTTTGCGCTGGTGCCGTTCATGCCGGCGTTCGGCCTCGAGCCGATCGTCGCCATCGCCATCGGGACACTGCTCGGCGGTGTGGCGCAGCTGGCGATGCAGTGGCCGACGTTGCGCTCGGAAGGCTTCCGGTATCGGCTCGATATCGATTGGCGGGACCCAGGACTTCGCCGCATGCTGACGTTGATGGGGCCCGGGACCGTTGGCCTGGCGGCAACGCAGGTCAACGTGTTCGTCAACACGCTCCTCGCGACCGGAACCGAGACCGGCGCGGTCTCCTGGCTGCAGTATGCGTTTCGGTTGATGTACTTGCCGATCGGCCTGTTCGGCGTGTCCATTGCGACGGCCGTGTTGCCCACCGTGTCTCGATATACCGCCGAGCGCAATGACGAAGCCGTTCGCGACACCATCGCCGGTGGAGTGTCGCTGATGCTGATGCTCAACGTGCCGGCAACCGTTGGGCTGATCGTACTGGCCCATCCGATCGTGCGCGTCATCCTCGAGCGCGGCCGCTTCACCGCCAGCGATACCGCTGCCACTGCGGCGGCCCTGCAGTTCTACGCACTCGGTCTGCTCGCCTATTCCGTCGTTCGCATCATCTCACCGATCTTCTACGCCCTCGGGCGCAGCCGCATACCGGTCACGGTCAGTATCGTGACCGTTCTGGTAAATGCCGTGCTGAATATCATGCTGGTGCGTGTGCTGGGTTTCCGCGGCCTGGCACTCGGCACGTCAATCGCCGCGTTGTTCAACGCGGGCACGCTGCTCATCCTCCTGAGACGCCAGCTGCACGGCCTTCATGAAGGGCGGATGATCAGCGCATTCGTGCGCGTTGCGGCGGCTGCCGGCGCGATGGGGCTGGTTGCCGCGCTGTTCGATCAGATGCTCGAGACGCGATGGCCCGGCGGAGAACTGCTGAAGCAAGTGGTTCGTCTCTCCATCACCATCGGCGTGTCACTCGTCGTGCTGGGCGCCGCGTCGTGGCTGCTGCGCATCCGCGAGTTCAACGAGTATCTTGCCCTCGTGTCGCGCCGACTGAGACGACGGCGAATGCGATGAAATCCCGTTTGCTGGGGCTCCATCCCACGGTCGTGGTCCTGGCAGCGACTCATTTCATCGTCGACGGCTTCGGCAACATCCTCGCGCCGCTGCTTCCTCTGCTCATCGTGAATTTGAATCTCTCGCTGGCGGCCGCGGGTACATTGCAGATGTGCTTCCAGCTCGCGAATTCGGTGGCCCAGCTAGGATTCGGTCACATCGCCGATCGATGGCGGCCGCGACTGCTCCTGCTGGCTGGACCTGTACTGTGCGTGACCACAATCACGTTGATCGGGCTCGCGCCCGATCCAATCACGCTGGCAGGCGTACTCGTAGTGGGTGGCCTTGGTGGCGCGGCCTTCCATCCGCCTGCCGCTGCACTCGTGCACCGATTCTCGGGAGAACAGCGCGGCATGGCGATGTCGACGCACATCACGTGCGGCACGGTCGGGCAAGCCATGGCGCCGCTGGTGTTCGCACCGTTCGTCCAGCAGTTCGGTCTCGGAGCCACACCTGTGCTGATGATCCCGGCGCTCGCCGTGCTTTTCCTTGTGCTGCTGCGCCGCATCCCGGTGTTCGACCGGCTGCAGGAGCATCACGAAGCGGGAGGCATCGCCGCACTTCGGCCGTACGCGCGGCCGCTGACGCTGCTGTATTTCATCGTCGTACTACGAACGCTGACGGCGATGAGCTTTTCGACATTCGTCCCCGTTCTGCTGACCAGACGCGGCCTGTCGCTCGCACAGGCTGGAACGGCCGTGTCGATCTATCTCATCGCCGTTGGCCTCGGCGGATTCTTCGGCGGGCCTTCAGCCGATCGCTTCGGCGCGCGCCGGGTCATCATTCTGTCGCTCGTATCATGCGTGCCATTTCTGATTGTTGCGCCGATGCTGCATGGCTGGCTGTTCGTCGTCGTGCTCGCGATGGGCGGGTTCCTGCTGCAATCGACCTTGCCCGTGAATGTCACGTTCGCGCAGCTGCTCGCGCCGATCAGCGCCGCAACAGTGTCATCGCTCATGATGGGCTTCGCCTGGGGAACAGGCGGACTCAGCGTGCCACTGGTCGGCATGATGGCGGATCGCTACGGCATCGAGCGCGCGTTGACGGTGATGTCCACGCTGCCGCTTGTCGCGGCCCTGCTGGCTATTTCACTTCCATCAGGAAAACCGGCACATGTTTCCGCGCGCGCATCAGATGCGACCACAGCCGAGGGGATCGGCATCGATGTTGCTGATTAGGCACCAGTTGGCACACACTGGTGTGTGATGCGAGGACGATATCCCGGGCCGTCCAACATGATGTATTCGTTCGGCCCCGGCAGACTGACACCGGCCGTGAAGGCGATCATGATCGCCAACATTGCCGTATTCGTCCTCACTTACTTTGCTCCCGCGCTGATTGTTCAATTCGGGCTCCGGCCGGCCGACTTGTTCGGACAGTTTGCCGTGTGGCAACTCGTCACGTACATGTTCGTGCACGCGGGCGTCTCGCACATCTTCTTCAACATGCTGACGCTCTATTTCGTGGGCGTCGAGCTGGAGAACATGTGGGGCACGAAGTATTTCACGAAGTATTACTTTGCATGCGGACTGGGGGCCGGGCTCACGCAGGTGCTGCTGGGAATCCTACCGCTGCCGTTCGCCAATCAGTTCTACTACCCGTCAACGGTGGGCGCGTCCGGCGCCATCTTCGGCTTGCTGATGGCGTATGCGTTGTACTTTCCGACGCGGATGTTCCTCGTCTTTTTCATCTTCCCGGTCCAGGCGCGCTATTTCGTGATGATTCTTGGCGGGCTCTCGCTGTTGTTCTCGCTCGGAGGCGGATCCGGTGTCGCCCACACGGCCCATCTCGGCGGTCTCATCACCGGGTATCTGTACTTAAAGGGCAAACGCCTGAACATCATTTCCGAGATTCAGTACCGCTACCTGAAGTGGCGGATTAACCGCATGCGGAAGAAGTTCGACGTCTACTCCGGTGGTCGCCGAGACGACTACGATCGCCGCGTCCACTAAACAAGGGCGCGCACGCGCGCGCCGTGAGCCCGGAACCGAGCCCAGACCATGGCCGCCAGACTTCATCGTTGGGATGAGATCGCTCTCGCCAAAGTCACCGAGATGCTCTCGCAGAAAATCGTGACTGGCGAGCGCGAAATGATCGCGCAGACGTACCTCAAGCGCGGCGCGCTCGTCCCGATCCATTCGCACGACAGCGAACAGATGACTTATGTCTTGCAGGGGTCGCTTCGCGTCGTCGTCGGCGGCGAAGAGGTCATCGTCCGGGAAGGCGAGGTTCTGCACGTTCCGGCACAGACACCACATCAGGCGGAGGCGCTCGAGGACACGTTTGAATTGGACGTCTTCAGCCCCATTCGCCAGGACTGGGTTGCCGCCGCGGACGAACCCGGAACCGAGCCGTGAGATAATTCTTCCAAGCGGGAAACGACCTTGCCAACAGGACCAACACAAGCGAGTTCCTGGGTAGTTTGCCGATGAAAGGGTCGGGCCTCGCCACGGGCGCGGACGCCCGCGCAACCGATCGCACAGGGCGCAGCCGGGATCACGAAGGGCTGACGCGGGACGAGCTGCTCGACGCCTACCGCTTGATGCTCCTGTCGCGAAAGATCGACGACAAAGAGATCCAGATCAAGAACCAGAGCAAGAGTTTCTTCCAGATAAGCGGCGCCGGTCACGAGGCGGTGCTCGTTGCCGCCGGCAGGCAATTGCGGCCGGGTGTCGACTGGCTGTTCCCGTATTACCGCGACCGCGCCCTCTGCCTGACGCTCGGCATCACGCCACTCGAGATGTTTCTCGCCTCCGTCGGTGCCAAGGATGACCCTGCTAATGGCGGCCGCCAGATGCCTTCGCATTGGGGACATCGCCGGTACAACATCCCGTCGCAAAGCAGTTGCGTCGGGACGCATTGCCTGCACGCCGTCGGCTGCGCCGAGGCGGGCATCTTGTACAGCCGGGTCAGCGGGATCGAGGGACGCGAATCCAGGTTCTCACCAGACGAGATCACGTATATCTCGATTGGTGAAGGAGGGACCAGCGAGGGTGAGTTCTGGGAGTCGCTGAATACGGCATCTCTCAAGCAGCTCCCGATTCTGTATCTGGTCGAAGACAACGGCTATGCGATCTCGGTCCCCGTCGATGTGCAGACGCCGACCGGAGACATTTCGCGCGTGCTCACCGGCTTTCCCGGCCTACGCGTGTTTCGCTGTGACGGAACCGACTACCTGACCAGTCACCGCACGTTACGCGAGGCCGTTCAGCACGTACGCGACCGGAAGGGTCCCGCGCTCGTACATGCCACGGTGATTCGTCCGTACTCGCACTCGTTCTCAGACGACGAGAAGCTGTACAAGACGCCGGGCGAGCGGGAGTCCGAGGCACGTCGCGATCCATTGGTTCGCATGCGGCAGTTCCTCCTCAGCGAGGAACTCGTGACCGAAGAGGAGCTGGCAGAGATCCTCGCCGGCGTCGAACGCGAGGTGAAGGTCGCTGCTGAAGAAGCATTGCGGGCTCCTCATCCGGAACCGGACACGGCAGCGCTCTACGTCTTCTCACCGGAAATCGACCCGGCCTCCAGCCGGTTCTCGAGCGAGCCGCAAACGCAGGGAAAAGGCGACACGATGGTCGCCGCCATCAACGCGACCTTGAAAGACGAGATGGCGCACGACCCGCGCATCGTCGTGTTCGGCCAGGACGTTGCGGACGCAAGCCACGAGTCGGCGTTGCCGCTGGTGGCCGGCAAGGGTGGAGTGTTCAAGGCGACTCACGGACTTCAGCGCGCGTACGGCAGCGACCGCGTCTTCAATTCCCCGCTCGCGGAGGCGAACATCGTCGGTCGCGCCGTGGGGATGGCGCTGCGAGGGCTCAAGCCGGTCGTCGAGATCCAGTTCTTCGACTACATCTGGCCGGCGTTCATGCAGATTCGCGACGAGCTGGCAATGATGCGGTATCGCTCCGGCAACCATTGGTCGTGCCCCGTGGTGATCCGCGTGCCGATTGGCGGTTATCTCCGTGGCGGCGCGCCGTACCACAGTCAGTCTGGCGTCGCCATCTTTGCCCATACCCCAGGCATCCGAATCGTGCTGCCGTCGAACGCCCAGGACGCTGCCGGATTGCTCCGCACAGCGATCAGATGCGACGACCCGGTGCTCTTCTGCGAACACAAACACCTCTATCGTCAGACGTACAACAAGGCGCCGTATCCCGGCCCGGACTACATGGTGCCTCTCGGCAAGGCGGCGGTGACGCGCGACGGTGCCGACGTCGTCGTCTTCACCTGGGGCGCGCTCGTTCAGCGCTCGCTTCTGGCAGCGCAGCAGGCGGAACGCCTCGGCATCAGCGTCGCTGTGGTCGACCTGAGATCGATCATCCCGTATGACTGGGAAACGATAGCGGCGTACACGAAAAGGACCAGCCGCGTCATCGTCGCGCACGAAGACCAGCTCACTTGCGGTTTTGGCGCCGAGATCGCCGCGCGCATTTCCGAGGAGCTTTTCGAATACCTCGACGCGCCAGTCAGGCGAGTCGCCGCGCTCGATTGCCCGGTCGCGTACGCCCCTGTCCTCGAAGAACAGATCCTGCCGGGAACGAGCGACGTGCTGAAAGCGATTAAGTCGCTGGCAGCGTATTAGGGCAATCGGCTCTGGGCTTTACCGGAGGCCGGGCCTGTTCTATGGACCCGGCGTTGTGTTCAACTGTTCCTCTCCGTGACTCGCCGCATCTTCGCTCTGTCGCTCGCTGTGGCCATTCTTGCCGTCGCGCCAGCGTCTGCGATCCGAGTTGAAGTCCTTCGTTCTGTCGGCGGCATTCCGCCTCACATCGTCGGTATTTTCGAGAATCCCGTCGGCTTTCAGCAGTCGTCGAGCGGCACTTACTATGTGTTCGACCGGCGGGGTCAGGCCATCTACAGCATCGATGCCGCCCGAACGAAGGCGCAGAAGATCATCCAGATCGGTGGCGAAGATGGCCGCATCATCCAGCCGACGGGGTTCGATGTCTCTCGCGACGGGCAGATCGTTGTCGCCGACGTCCCGCGTCTCCAACAGCGGGTCCAGACCTTCGACGCTCAGGGAACACGCCAGACCGGCTTCTTCCTTCCCGGACAGCCGGCGGCGCGCGTGACCATCGGAAACCTGATGCTGAACGGCGCGGGGTCGATTCAGCACACTGGCACCACGCTGCTCATCAGTCACCCTGAGAGCGGGTCGCTCTTCACCGAGTACTCTCCGGGCGGGTACGCACAGCGCAGCCTCGGCAGCCTGCGGGCCACCGGATTCGAGGACGATCCACAGCTGCACACCGCGATGAATGCGGGGCTGCCGCTGGTTGATCCTACCGGCGGTTACTTCTTCGTCTTCATCACCGGCACGCCGCTCATCCGCAAGTACGACGAGAAAGGCACTGTGATCTTCGAGCGGCACATCGAAGGCCGTGAACTCGATGACTACCTGGCCGCACAGCCCAAGCGCTGGCCACGGCGGCAGGTACAAGACAAACTGGTGCCGTTCGTGACACCGTCCATCACCGCCGCAGCGGTCAACGGGCGCGGTGAACTGTGGATCTCATTGAGCGTGCCGTATACGTATGTCTACGACAAGGACGGGGACAAGATACGGACCGTGCAGTTCCAGGCTGCGGGTCTCATCAATCCCACGAGTCTCTCCTTCGCCCCGGATGGCCGTCTGCTTGTGACGCCGGGGTGCTATGAATTCAATCCCCGCTGACGTTACGGTCGTGTCGCAGCGATCTTCATGGCCACTCACGCGCTGACCGCACAGCACCTCACGCGGCGCTTTGCCAGCCGGCTCGCCGTCGATGATGTGTCGTTCGAATTCAGGGCAGGTGAGATCTTCGGGTTGCTGGGCCCCAATGGAGCGGGCAAGACCACAACGCTGCGTATGCTGGCGGGGCTGATTGCACCGACGTCCGGCTCCGTGCAGCTGGATGGCCAAGCGATGACGCCTCACGCCGCGCCGAGGCTGCGCGAGCGCATCGGATTCCTCACCGAGGCGCCAGGGCTGTGGGACAACCTCACCGTTCGCGAGAACTTGTTGGTCTACGCGCGGCTCTACGGGCTTGCCGATCCGGGGAAAGCCGTCACCGACGCGCTGACCCTCTTTGAGATAGCCGACCGCGGTCATGATCGAACCGCGCGCCTGTCGAAGGGACTCAAGCAACGGGTCGCCCTTGCGCGCACCATCGTTCATCAGCCGCCAATCGTCCTTCTCGACGAGCCGACGTCGGGTCTTGATCCCGAGAGCGCCCGCGACGTGCGTGAGCTGATCGTGGGAATGCGCACTCAGGGGCGGGCGGTGCTGCTCTGCACACACAATCTCGATGAAGTCGAACGCATAGCCGATCGTGTGGCGGTGCTCCGATCGCGACTGGTGGCGGTTGGCACGCCTGGCGATCTCCGCCAGCGGCTCTTTGCTCCTCGTCTTCGCATTCGCCTCAGCCAACCAGCCGAACAATTCGCCGCCGTCCTGCGAGCCTCCGGTCTCGATGACGTGAAGGTGAGCGGGCCGTTGCTGTCGCTGGCGGGAGGAAAGCGTCCGACACCGGACATCGTGCGAACACTCGTCGAGGCAGGCGCCGGAATCGAGGCAGTCGAAGAGGAAGAACGATCGCTCGAAGACGTCTACATCAAGCTGTTGAACTCGGGAGAGGCAGCGACATGAGAATGCTGGCGCTGCTTCGCAAGGAACTGGCGGACGACCGGCAGAATCTCGGCCTCTTCGTCCCATCGCTCATCGTTGCCGTTGTTGCCATCCTGCTGCCAGTCTTCGTCGCAATCGTCGTTCCGTACGCGACCGGCGAACGGTTATCGGACTCGAGCGACTTCGAGATCGCGGTCGAACTGTACCGATCGCAGCCCGGCACCCGCACGCTGGATCCGGAAGCGGCGATCCAGGCCTACCTGTTTCAGTTTTTCGCGGTGATGCTCGTGCTGATCCCGGTGACATCGTCGATGTCGCTGGCCGCGTACAGCGTCGTGGGCGAGAAACAGGCGCGGACGCTGGAGCCGCTCCTCGTCACACCCATTACGACGTTCGAGTTATTGGGCGCCAAAGTGCTCGGCGCTTTCCTTCCGTCGATTGCACTCACGGCAGTGTCCTACATCGTTTATGTGCTGATGACGGTCATCTTCGCGCGGCCGGGCGTCGCTGGAATCCTGCTGGGCGCTCGTTCGATCGCCACCGTGTTCGTGCTCGGCCCGCTGGCAGCGCTCGCCGCACTGCAGATGGCTGTATGCGTTTCGTCACGGGTGAACGATGCCCGGACGGCGCAGCAGATCGGCGTCCTGGTGATTCTGCCGATCCCTGGTCTGCTGGTCGGCCAACTCTTCGGAGCGCTCACGTTGAGCGTGCCCGTGATCGCGTCGATCGCCCTCGGCCTCCTCGCCATCAACGCGGGCCTGATATGGCTCGCCATCGCTCTCTTCGATCGTGAAACGATTTTGACTCGCTGGAAGTAGCGGCGGGTCTTCAGACCCGCCGCGATTCGCCCATGACCCAGAGCCTCAATGAGTACGACCCAATCGCGTCGGTGGTGGTCAAACACGTGCGTGAGGCGTTCAACGACAACGAGACGATCGCGGCGCAATGGAAGGCGCTGAATTACTCGGCGCCGCCGGATCTCGCCCGCGCCATCGCGGAACACGACCGCTTCATCGACATCCTGCGATCGACGGGAGCGAACGTGCGTCTGCTTCCACACGACCCCGTGACGACACTGGATTCGATCTATGTTCGAGACGCGTCAATCATTTCGCAGACAGGGTTGATCCTGTGCTCGATGGGGAAGGCTGAACGCGCGACCGAGCCGGCCGCGCAGCAACGCGCCCTCGAGGGGGACGACGTCGCGATATCAGGTGGGATCACGGCGCCCGGACGACTTGAAGGGGGCGACCTGATCTGGATCGACGAACGGACACTGGCCGTGGGCCGTGGATATCGAACGAACGCTGATGGCATTGGTCAACTGCGAGCGCTCGTCGGCGACACGGTGGCGGTCATCGAAGTGCCGCTTCCGCACTGGCGTGGACCTGGCGACGTGATGCACCTGATGTCTCTCATCAGCCCGCTCGATCGTGATCTCGCGGTCGTCTATTCGCGTCTTTTACCGGTGCCGTTCCGTGAGTGGCTGATCGAACGCGGCATGACCCTCGTGGAGGTGCCCGACGAGGAATTCGAGTCGATGGGCACGAACATCCTTGCGCTCGCGCCGCGCCGCGGCCTGATTCTGGCTGGAAACCCGCAGACCCGGCGGGCGCTCGAGAAATCCGGCTGCGAGGTCCTGGAATATGAGGGCTTCGAAATCAGCGTGAAGGGGGCGGGGGGACCGACCTGCCTGACTCGGCCGATCCGCCGAACCTCCAATATGGATTCATGATTGACGATTGTTGAATCGTTGTTGATTTTTGACTGGTGATTGGTGATTTATTGAGCGGGCGACAAGTTCGTCGATTGGAAATCAACAATCTACAATCACCGATCAACAACGAATCAAAGATCACGAATCATGAATCAAAAACTCGGCGTATCCCGCCGCGAGGTGCTGAAACGAGTTGGAGCGGCCGCCGTGATGCCGCCCCGTATTCTGCTTCCGCTCGTATCGCCGACCGGGGATCCAGTCCTCGCGCAAGCGCCAGGCGGATCCGCCGCCGGAACGCTCGAAACGCTGACCGCGATCGAGGCCGAAACGCTCGGTGCTATCGCCGCCCGTCTGATTCCGACCGACAGCAACGGACCGGGCGCGACCGAGGCGCGCGCGGCGCAATACATCGACCGCGCGCTTGGTGGAGCGCTCGCGTCGTTTCGCGAGACGTATCGTGCCGGCCTTGCCGCGTTGGACCGTTATGCCCAGAGCGCCAGAGGCAGTTCGTTCGCCCGTCTGTCCGCTGCTGATCAGGACGCCGTACTGGCCGATGTCGAACGCAATACCGCCGCGGGCTTCCAGCAGTCCTCGGCATTCTTCAACCTGGTTCTCGCCCACACGCTTCAAGGGACATTCTGCGACCCCTATTACGGGGGCAATGCGAACTTCGTCGGATGGGATCTGGTGGGCTATCCAGGCGTCCGCCTGGCCGTCACCAGCGACGAGCAGAAGCTGAACGCGCGGCCGGCGCCGACTCACATGTCCGCCTACGACTACCGGATGTTCTCTAGGCGACGGCCCGCGCGCGCATCGCTCGATCACGGAGGCGGACACAATGGCGACTGAGCTCAAAAAGACAGACGTCGTCATCATCGGGCTCGGCGCGGTCGGAGGGGTCGCGGCGCTGCCGCTCGCGCAGGCAGGGCTCGATGTCATCGGGCTCGAGGCCGGGTCCTGGCTTCGCGCCGAGGACTTCGCTCCCGACGAGCTGCGGAACAACTATCGCGGCTGGCCGCAGTCGGTGCAGAAAGCGAACATGGAGATCCCGACGCACCGGCCGAACGCCTCGGCGCCGTACTCGCCACGTCTCAGCATCCACCCGATGATGAATGCCGTGGGCGGCACCTCGCTGCACTACTGGGCGCAGAGCTGGCGGTTGAGCCCGTGGGACTTCAGGGTCGTCAGCGAGACGACGAAGCGCTACAGCGCATCTCGGATCCCCAAGGGATCCACTGTCGAAGACTGGCCGTTCGGGCTGGAGGAGCTCGAGCCGTACTACGATCGCGTCGAGCGCGAACCCGGTGTGTCCGGAAAGGCGGGCAACATCAAGGGGCGCATCGATCGCGCTGGCAATATCTTCGAAGGGGCTCGCGAACGCGAGTACCCGATGGCGCCGCTCCGCGGATCCGGCTTCACCGAGATGATGGCTGACGCAGCGCGCGGGCTCGGGTGGCACCCGTTTCCCGGGCCGGCGGCGATCAACTCGCGGAGCTACGACAATCGAACCGGTTGCGTGTATCACGGCTTCTGCGCCCGCGGAGGCTGCCACGTCAACGCCAAGGGATCGACTGCCGTCACCACGATTCCCAAGGCCGTCAACACCAAGCGGCTTTCCGTCGTCACCGAAGCGCATGTGATTCGAATCGACGTTGACGGCAGCGGCCGTGCCAGCGGTGTTTCATACCTGAAGGGTGGAACCGAATACTTCCAGCCGGCGGATGTCGTCCTGCTCGCCAGCTACACGTACGAAAACGCGCGGCTGCTGCTTCTCTCGAAATCGAAGGCCTTCGCGAACGGACTCTCGAACAACCACGGTCAGGTCGGCCGCCACTACTTCAGCCACAACACCGGCGGCGCCGTCAGCGCACTCTTCCCGCGATCGCTGAATAGTTGGTACGGCCTCCCCGCCCAGGGCGTCGCGGTGGACAACTGGGCAGACGACAACTTCGATCACGCTGGCCTGAACTTCGTCGGCGGCGGAAATCTATGGGTCTACTCGGACCGGCGGCCGATTGCAGCGGCCGGCATGAGCACGTTCGGCAAGGCGCCGCAGTGGGGCTCGGCGTGGAAGGCGTTCATCAAGGAGAACGCCGATCGAGCGAATACGGCATACCTTCAGAAATCAACCTTGCCCTACGAGGACAACTACCTCGACCTCGATCCAACCGTAAAAGACCCACTCGGGTACGCCGTCTGCCGCATCACCGCCGACTTCAAAGACAACGACAAGGCCATCACGGCCTTCATCCAAGACAAGATGGCCGAGTGGTATCGAGCCGCAGGCGCGATCGCGACAGACAAGGGACCGGTCGGGACAATGGGACCGTCGACGCATGCGTACGGTGGCACCAGGATGGGAGACAACCCCGAGACGAATGTCGTGAACAAGTGGGGCTTCTCGCACGAGGTTCCCAACCTCGGCATACTCGGCGCGTCGACGATGGGGACGAGCGGTGCCAGAAACCCGACACTCACGGCTCAAGCGTTGGCCTGGCGAACAGCGGAGTATCTGACCAAGAGCTGGAAAGCAATTGCCAGGTAAGTCCTGCCTAGTACGGGAATTATTTCCGTACTGGGCAATTTTGCCGGTAGCACAAATACCCCGATTCGCAACCATATAGCACGCATAGGACGTGGCGAACAGTTTGCTTCCCAGGCTTGGGAAGGGAATTGGCCATGTCCGCATACGATTCGGAGTTCGTCGAATCTACGCCTCAACCGCTCGACGCGTTCGTCTACGAGTCCGGATGTTCTGGTGGGATCGATTTCCAGTCCGTCGATGTCGGCGCCGTGGTCAACATCCACACCAGATACTCGCACTACCGCCTGGTCGTTGCCGATGGAGCGAGCATGCGCGCCTTTGTCACTGGCGGCCAGTTGTTTCCGGAGTCCACAGAAGTCCGGATTGAAGGTGCGACTTCGGGCGGCACAGCCATCAAGCCAGGATTTATCGGTATCGGGTTGCGCCTCGAGATGTCGACCGGCTCGAAGCGGATCACGACCTCTGTCGTGCAATCGGTCACGGTCGAACCACCCCCGGCTTCGCAATGGATCGCGTAGCGGCGAGTCTTGAGACTCGCCTTGATTGGCTAAAACGGCGGGTCTAACGACCCGCCGCCACTCATCATTTCAACGCATCCGCAAGCTCTGCGTGCTTGTAACGCCGCGCCTGGTCGAGCGGCGTGCGCCCCTCGTCATTGCGAATGCGCCGGTCGGCGCCTGCCGCAAGCAGCGCGTTCAGCGTCTCGAGATTCCCAACGTCCACTGTTGCCGCGTACATGAGCGGCGTGAATCCAAAGTCGTCGGTCGCGTTGATCGGCACGCCCGCTTTTACCAGGACGGGGATGACTGACGCGCGGTCGGTGATGACCGCCCAGTGCAGCAGATTGATTCCCGATCGTTCTGTCACCTGCACGCTCACTCCAGCGTCGACCAGGACTTGTACCACGTGGGCATGACCGAAGGTGACGGCTTCCGATAACGACTCCGGCGACGCTTCGGCGCCACGCGCAAGCAGGATTTTGACGGCATCGAGATCGCCACTCATCGCCGCGTACTGCAATGGTGTACGCCGCACGCGTTCGGCTGGTTGGGCCTCGGCACCCGCCTCGAGCAGCGCGCGCATGGATACACTCGAGCCGTAGTGCGAGGCGGCGATCGTCAGCGCATCGGTCCCCGATGCCGACCGTCGCTTCACATCCGCGCCACGCTCGACGAGCAGCCGGACCTTGTCAACGTCGGGCGCGGCCATCATTAACAGTGTCGTTCCACGTTCTGTCTTGCTGTTGGGATCGAGCCCGGAGTCGAGAAGTGTGCGGAGCTCGCCGACCGTTCCGAATAGCGCAGTCCGGGCCCATGAGACCCCGTCGATCGACGCCGGCTCGGCGACCGGCGCGCTGGTTGGCGGCTCAGGAAGCGCGACAAGCAGCGCCATCACCGCCCAGCAGCTTCCAGCGAACGACAAGAACTCGTCCTTGCCGTACGGGAACCCGGTCGCGAAGTACGGCGGACTGATCTCGGCGGGCGAGAGCATCCTTGTTCGTACGTGCCACGTGCCGTTTCGCGCCTGCGTCGAGATCAGGAACTCGAGGCCCTTGCGCCACACGGGATCGCTTACTGAGACGCCCGCTTCATGCAAGGCGTAAAGCGCCTCCCCCGTCGAATATGCGTCGGAGTCGTACCGTGGAAGCTGCGGCCAGCCTCCATCGGGACGCTGGCGCGCGACCAGGTCGCGTCGGCCCTCACTCACCTGCGCGGCTGATGCGCCGCTCCAGGCGAGGCCCATCACGCGAAACGCCGCATCTTCTGTCGACCGAGCCGCCGCCGTGACCAGCCAATCCCGCGCGCGGGCAATGGTCGCATCGCGCTCGGCTGACAGTTCCTCCGGCATGTAGGACTGCATCGAGCGAATGGCGGTGGCCGTCGCGGTGAACACGCTGCTCGAATGAGGCGGGCGGAAGTCGGACGTGATCCAATGCCCTTCGCGTTGCCACCGTGCGATGCGCCGCGCATACACCGCCGTCGTCAAGTCGCGCGGAACGCCGGCGGCACGAGCGGCAAGTAAAAGGTAACTCTCGTTGGGTGTCGGGTCCGATACACTCGCGGCCTGCACCGCATCGTCGAGCGCGTTCGCAGTGCGAAGCTCGCGAAACGTCTTCGCTTCCACCGAGTCCAGCGTTTTGGCATCGATGTCGATCCCGCGCTGGCGCGCCAGGCGAAGCGTCATGATCGCGAGCGCGTTGTGATGACAAGAGACGCACGCACGCTCTGCGACGAAGGTCGTCACGGAACGCTGCAGCATCGGTAGGGCGCGCGTAACCGCGGAGCGCGCCGCCGGCAGCGACTGCGCGGAGGCCACCTGCGCTATGCCCAGGAAGAGAATCGAGAGACGAAAAATCATGGAGCGGGCCACGCGAACTATCGCATATCCGAGAAGTCAGACCTAACGATCGCATGTCGCAGCGCGAGCAATCGCAGTGACGTAGACTTGATCCATGATTCGCTCGGTTGCCGTGCTGGGCGCCGGCGTCATGGGCGCTCAGATCGCGGCGCACGTCGCCAACGCCGGCGTGCCGGCGTTCCTGCTCGACGTGACGGCGGAGGCCGCAGCAGAAGGACTTAAACGAGCCCGGGCGCTGAAGCCGGACCCATTCTTCACTCCCGACACATGGAAACTCATCACCACTGGCAGCTTTGAGCAGGGGTTCGCCAGGCTTGGTGAAGCCGACTGGATCATCGAGGCCATCGTCGAGCAACGCGACGTTAAGCGCGGACTCCTGACACGTGTCGATCAAGCCAGGCGCGCCGGATCGATCGTCAGCTCGAACACGTCGGGTATACCGATTCATGCGCTCGCCGAGGGACGCAGCGACGACTTCCGCCGCCACTGGCTCGGCACGCACTTCTTCAACCCACCGCGTTATCTCCACCTGCTCGAAATCATCCCGACCGAGGATACGAGCCGCGCGGTCGTAGAGGAGATCGGCGCGTTCGCCGATCACCACCTCGGCAAGGGAGTGGTGATTGCGAAGGACACGCCAAACTTCATCGGCAACCATCTCGCACTCGCAGGCGTCGTGCGTCTGCTCTCGCTGGTCGAGGCAGGCAGTTACTCGATCGAGGAAATCGACGCGATGACGGGCCCGGCCATCGGCCGCCCGAAGAGCGCGACGTTCCGCACGCTCGACCTGGCGGGCGTCGACATCCTCGTGCATGTGATCCGCAACCTGCACGAGCGATTGCCTGACGAGAAGGCGCGCGCGCGGTTCGTCCTGCCGGCCTTTGTCGAGCAGATGGCGGCCAGGGGCCTTCTCGGGGAAAAGGCCGGCCAGGGATTCTACAAGCGCATCAAAGGCGCCGATGGGGAATCCGAGATCCTGACACTCGATCACGAGACGCTCGAGTACCGTCCTCGAAAGCCCGTGAAGCTCCCCTCGCTCGATGCGGCGAATGCGATCTCCGATACTGCCGAACGGATCAAAACGCTCTTCAACGGCAAGGATCGAGTCGGCGAGTTCCTCCGATCGACGCTGGCGCCTGCACTGGTGTACGCGGCGAACATCTCTCCCGAGATCGCGTACTCACCCGATGACGTCGACCGCGTGATGCGATGGGGATTTGGATGGGAGCTTGGGCCGTTCGAAACGGCGGATGCCATCGGGATCGATCGTGTGATCGAGGCCGCTCGAGAGGCAGACGTCGAGCTGCTGACCAATGGCATTCCCGCCATCTGGCGGCCGACGCTCGACGGCGGAAGCACGCGACTGCGCAGCAGCGTACTGGCGCCAGCCGCGCCGGACCTTCTGATTCTGCGTGCGGCGAGGGACCGTACGAAGGTCGTGAAGAAGAACCCGGGCGCGAGCCTCGTGGATCTTGGCGACGGCGTGCTCGCCGTCGAGTTCCACTCGAAGATGAATGCGATCGGCGGCGACACGATTCAGATGCTGCAGGCTGGCGTTCGCGAAGCGGAACGCAACTTCGCGGCGCTCGTCGTGGGCAATGAGGCACCGCATTTCTCCGCCGGCGCCAACCTGATGCTCGTGCTGCTCGAGGCACAGGAAGAGAACTGGGACGAGCTCGATCTGATGGTGCGGACGTTCCAGCAGACCACGATGGCGCTCCGCTATGCAGCCGTCCCCGTGATCGTCGCGCCGGCTGGGCTCACGCTCGGGGGCGGCTGCGAGATCGCCTTGCACGCGGATCGCGTCCAATTAGCAGGGGAGACGTATCTCGGCCTGGTCGAGGTCGGCGTCGGGCTGATTCCGGCAGGCGGAGGAACCAAGGAGATGGCCGCCCGCGCCGCCGAGCAGATGATTCCTGGCAGCACGGACTTTCTTCCCACGGTGCAACGCGCGTTCGAGATCATCGGCTTCGCGAAGACCTCCGCCAGCGGACCAGACGCGATCCGCCTCGGCTACCTGCGTCCGGTTGACGCCGTGACGATGAATCGCGACAGGCTGATGAGCGATGCGAAGGCACGCGCGCTCGAGCGAGTGCGGGAGGGATACACGGCTCCGCCGCGCCGAACGGCAGTGCCGGTCGGCGGAGAAGGCGTGGCGGCAACGTTGAAGTTGGGCGTGCATCTGGCGTGGAAGGCCGGTCGCATCAGCGATCATGACAAATTGATCGGCCGCAAACTGGCCACGATCATGGCGGGAGGGAACCTTCCGCATGCGTCAACCGTGTCGGAACAGCACCTGCTCGATCTCGAGCGCGAGGCGTTCCTCGGTTTGCTGGCCGAACCAAAGACGCGCGAGCGCATTCAGCACACGCTGAAGACTGGCAAGCCGCTGAGAAATTGACAGCGCAGGAGAAATTGACAGCGTAGGGCGGGTCTTGCTTTTGAGACCCGCCGGGTCCAAAGAACAGGACCCGGCCTATGGGCGTAGAGAGAATGAAGATCATCGATCGAGGATCGGGCATACCCGTCGTACTCGTTCCCGGTATCCAGGGCCGATGGGAATGGATGCGACCGGCCGTCGATGCACTGGCGAGGCGATGCCGAGTCATCACGTTCTCGCTCGCCGACGAGCCGACGAGCGGCGCGTCATTTGATGCGGCTGCAGGCTTCGACAGCTACCTGCGCCAGGTGAACGACGCGCTCGACGCCGCGGCTGTGCCCTCGGCGATCATCTGTGGAATTTCCTACGGCGGCCTCATTGCCGCGTCGTTTGCGGCTCGATATCCACACCGCACGAGCGGCGTTGTCGTCGTCTCGGCGATCCCGCCGTCATGGGTGCCTGACCGCCGCGTGCGGTTTCTGATACAGGCGCCGAGACTGCTGTCCCCCGTCTTCTGCGTCAATTCGCTGAGGCTGTTCAAGGAGATGGCCGTCGCGAAGGAAGGCGTGAGATCCGGGCTTGCCTTCGCCGCCCGACATCTTGCCACCGTAGTGAGACACAGGTTCTCGCCGGTTCTCATGGCTCAGCGTGTTCGACTCCTCGAAGGGAATAATCGCGAGACCGAAATCGCTCAGCTGAGCGTACCGACGTTAATCGTGACGGGCGAGGCAGAACTCGATCGTGTGGTCCCTGTGTCTTTGACTCGAGACTATCTCCGCCTCTGGCCACGAGCGCAAGCCGTTTGTATTGCGCGCAGCGGGCACCTCGGCTCGATTACAAGACCCGACGAGTTTGCCGAGCTCGTCACCAGTTTTGCCGGGAGCATCCGTCATCAAAGCGACCAGAGGAGACGCATCGTTGGCTGACACCGTTCGAGAGATTCCCGGCCCCGCCGGTCCACTCGAGGCCTTGCTGGATCTGCCAGCCGGATCGCCGCGGGTCGGTGTGGTCTTCGCGCATCCCCTGCCCATCAAGGGCGGCACGATGCACACCAAGGTCGTGTTCCAGTCGGCCAAAGCGCTGAACCGAATCGGTTGCGCCGTGTTGAGGTTCAACTTCAGGGGCGTCGGTCGCAGTGCCGGAACGTGGGACAACGGACGCGGCGAAATGGACGATTACCGGGCTGCGGTGGACTTCCTCTCGGGGAGGTATCCTGATCTGGAGATGTGGGCTGCGGGGTTCTCTTTCGGCTCGTACATTGCAATGACCTCAGGCGCAGACGACGATCGGATATGCACGCTGATCGGGATCGCGCCGCCGGTCAATCGGTACGAGTTCGCGTCGGTGAAGTTGTCGACGAAGCCGAAGTTCGTCGTCCACGGCGAAAGCGATGAGTTGATTCCTCTGAAGGCAGTGCGCGAGTTCTACGCCCAGCTCCAGGAACCGAAAGAGTTCGTGGAAATCGACCGCGCCAACCACCTCTTCGATGGGCAGGCGAGCGAAGTCGGCGACGCACTCGAGGAACTGTTAGCGGATTTCACATGCGGGAAGCAGTAATCGTTTCAGCGACTCGGACTGCCGTCGGCAAGGCGCCAAACGGCGCGCTCAGGACCGTGCGCCCGGACGAGATGGCGGCGATAGTCATTGGCGAAGCTTTGCGCCGGGTGCCATCCCTTCAACCGGCCGATGTCGACGATGTGATGGTCGGCTGCGCGATGCCGGAGGCCGAGCAGGGTCTCAACGTCGCGCGGATTGCCAGTCTCCGCGCCGGCGTCCCGGTCGACGCGTCAGCGGTCACCATGAACCGTTTCTGCGCATCCGGTCTGCAAGCGATCGCTTCGGCCGCCGAGCACGTGATGTGCGGTTTCGCCGACATCGTCATCGCCGGCGGTACCGAATCGATGAGCCTGGTGCCAATGGGCGGCAACAAGGTCTGCCCCAATCCGACGCTGGTTGAAGAGTATCCGGACGTCTACCTGAGCACGGGTCTGGTGGCCGAGAACCATGCTCGCGAGTACGGGATTTCGCGCGAGGAACAGGATCGGTTCGCGCTTCGAAGCCATCAGCGCGCGATAGCGGCCATCGATTCGGGACGTTTCGCTGACGAAATAACGCCTCTCACGTTCGAGGTCGCAACTCCTGGTTCAAACGGAGCGCCGGTCCCTCGCGAGGTGACGTTCGCGCAGGACGAAGGCCCACGTCGCGATACATCAGAATCAGCCCTCGCCAAACTCCGTCCGGCATTTCACGCGACCGGCACGGTGACCGCGGGCAACTCGTCGCAGACAAGCGACGGGGCTGCCGCGGTGATCGTGACCTCTGCCGAAGCGGCGCGCGACCGCGGGCTCGAACCGCTCGCGCGTCTCGTCTCGTTCGCGACTGCAGGAGTAGAACCGGAGCGATTCGGCATCGGACCGGTTCCAGCCGTGCGGAAAGCGCTGGCCCGTGCAGGGCTGACGCTCGATCAAATCGACTTGGTCGAGCTGAACGAGGCCTTCGCGGCACAGGTGCTGGCATGCCTGCGCGATCTTCCAATCGATCCCGAGCGCCTGAACGTCAACGGCGGTGCGATCGCACTTGGCCATCCTCTCGGCTGTACCGGAGCAAAGTTGACTGCGACACTCGTGTACGAGATGCGCCGTCGCAAGGCGCGCTACGGGCTCGTCACGATGTGCGTCGGAGGCGGCATGGGCGCCGCCGGAATCTTTGAACGGCTATAAGCGTCGGAGTCAGTGTGATGAGTACAGCCACTCCTAAAAACGCGCGTGATGAAGTGTCCACTTCAAATGACTCCCGACCCCATTTCCGGGGCGGCTCGTGGCTCCTCGAGGAGACCGAGGCGTCTGACATCTTCACACCCGAGCAGCTCAGTGACGAGCATCGCCTCATGGCCCAGACGACGACGGAGTTCGTCGATTCGGAAGTGCTTCCGATGCTCGATCGACTGGAGCAGAAGGACTGGCAGCTCGCGCGTTCTCTCCTCAAGCGGTGCGGCGAGCTCGGACTGCTCGGCATCGCCGTACCTGAAGCTTACGGCGGTCTCGATCTCGACAAGACGTCTTCCCTGGCCGTCATCGAACGGATCGGCCCATCGGCGTCGTTTGCGACGACGTTCGGCGGGCAAGCGAACCTGACGATCCTGCCGCTCGTGCTGTTCGGTACCCCCGCCCAGAAAGAGAAATACCTGCCGCGTCTCGTGAGCGGTGAAATCGTTGGCGCCTACGCGTTGAGCGAATCGGGATCGGGATCCGATGCGCTCGCGGCAAAGACGCGGGCGGTCAAGCAGCCCGACGGCAGCTGGCTTCTGAATGGCGAGAAGATGTGGATCAGCAACGGCGGGTTCGCCGACGTCTTCATCGTCTTTGCGAAGGTCGATGGCGAGCAGTTCACCGCCTTCATCGTGGAACGGGCGTTTGGCGGAGTGACGTCCGGCAACGAAGAGCACAAGATGGGCCTGCATGGCTCCTCGACGACGCCAATCCTGCTTCAGGATGTGCGTGTGCCTGCCGACAACGTGCTCGGCGAGATCGGCAAGGGACACAAGGTCGCGCTCAACACCCTCAACTACGGCCGCTTCAGCCTGGGCGCGATGTGCATCGGCGGGGCCAGGGTTGCCATCGCGGACGCAGCGTCGTACGCCGCATCGCGGCGTCAATTCGGACAGCCGATCGGGTCGTTTGGCGCAATCAAACACAAGCTCGGCGAAATGATCGCGCGTACGTACGCGGTCGAGAGTCTCGTCTACCGGACCGCTGGCCTGATCGATGCCACGCTTGCCAGCTCATCGCATGACGGGGGCGCGATCGCTCGAGCGTTCGAGGAATACGCAGTCGAGGCGTCGATCGCCAAAGTGGCGGGCAGCGAGGCGCTCGACTTCGTCCTCGACGAAAACGTGCAAGTCCACGGAGGCAACGGGTTCGTCAAGGACTACTCGGCGGAGCGTTACTTCCGTGACGCGCGAGTGAATCGAATCTTCGAGGGCACCAACGAGATTAACCGCTTGCTCATTCCCGGGATGCTGGCTCGCCGGGCAGTCAAAGGCGAAATTCCGCTCATTGCCGCGGCCCGCCGACTGCAGGACGAGGTGTTGTCGCCGTCCATTGGCAGCACAAGCGGATCCGACGATGGCGTTCTCGGCGACGAGACGCGCACCATCGCCGCATTCAAGAAGGTCGCGCTGATGGTGATTGGAACGGCAATGCAAACCTATGGCGAGAAGCTCACGGACCAGCAGGAGGTTCTGGGCTACGCCGCTGACATCCTGATTGACTCCTATGCGGGCGAGAGCGCGGTGCTGCGGGCCCGGAGCGCGACCACCGGAGACCCACGTCGGAGCGATTTGCACGTCGCTGCCGCTCGAGTTTTCGTGCACGACGCCGGCCTGAGGATCGAGGCCGCGGCACGATCGGCGCTGTCGGCGATGACAGAGGGTGACACGCTGCGAACGTTGCTGGCGGCGCTGAGGCGGCTTTTGAAGGTTACACCGGTGAACACGGTTGCACTTCGTCGCACGCTGGCCGATGCGGCCGTAGCTGAGGGAAAATACGTATTGGGTTTCTAATTTGAATCGACGTGGTTCCCTTTCGGTAATCTATCTGGCGGTCGCGCTCACGACCGCATGTTCGTCTGGACCGGGCGCACCCAGCACAACCGCGTCGGATGTAGCCTCGTGGCGGTCGATCCGGGATCAGGTGTTCTCTGACGCGCCTGAATGCGGATCGCCATCGGCGACGGAAGACTGTTCGCCGGTGCCAAAAGCAAGACGGGCCAAGCTCCTGCCGCTTCGCTATTACGAGATCAACCCGAGCTACAACGTCCCGGCGGCGCTGAAGGTCTCGGAAGATCGACCGGTCTTCGAGATGCCGACGTCGACAGGAACGCTGCGGCGCATGGAACGGGTCGGTGTCCTCGAGTTCGTGCTGAACGGCCAACCGATGACGCTGGCGGCCTTCGTGGAGGAGGGAACCCGCCGCATCGAAACGCTCTTCGTCCCCTTCGCCGATCAGACGACCGGGACCGAGACCTACTCGTCGGGGCGTTATCTCGATCTGCATCCGACGCCGACCGGCATCTACGCCATCGACTTCAATCGCGCCTACAACCCGTATTGCGCGTACAACGACACCTACGAGTGTCCGTTCCCGCCGGCCTCGAATCGTCTGAAGACGGCGATTCGCGCGGGCGAAAAGGCACCCGGCGCATGAGCCGGCCACTGCAGGCAATCGTGTTCGATTTCGATGGCGTGATCGCCAACAGTGAGCCGCTGCATCTGCTCGCGTTTCAGCAAGCGCTTACTGAGGACGGCATCGAGCTCAGCGCCAGCGAGTACTACGCGCGATATCTCGGCTACGACGACGTGGGGATGTTCGTCGCGCTGGGGCGGGATCGCGGTCTGCCGATGCAGGGAAATCGCGTCGACGAGCTCGTCGCGCGAAAGGGAGACCGCATGCAGCAGCTGCTGCGATCGGGGTCGGTGCTCTTTCCTGGCGCGCTCGAATTCATACGCGAGGCCGCTGGCGCCGTGCCCAT